>Ga0105048_10004405_pt1 | contig 22937 bp, 21 predicted proteins | sample MAT05_FD_78382 | JGI IMG/M metagenome (GOLD analysis project Ga0105048, IMG submission 78382) | Freshwater microbial communities from Lake Fryxell liftoff mats and glacier meltwater in Antarctica - MAT-05 | ecosystem: Environmental > Aquatic > Freshwater > Ice > Liftoff microbial mat | place...
GACGCACCCCAGAAGATGTAGGCGCCGGTGTCGCTGTGAGGCGCGTGCGCCAGCATGTCGTCAAAGTCATCGAGCACGGCGGCCAGCGCCGCCCGGCCGTCGGCACCGGGCGCCAGCGTAAACGCGGCGCTGCGGAACGCGCCGCTCAGCAGCTCGTCGGGCGGCACCACGCCGGGCTCGGCAAGCAGCAGCAGCGGCCGATTGCGGTCGAAAGCCATTCGGGCCTCCTGCACGATGTAGGGTGAGGTGGCAGTGCGCGGCTGTGTCGGGTCGTGCGGCATCAGCGCGACCACGCCGCGCGTCGTGTCCTGGATCGCCTGGATGCGGTGCTCTCCCAGATGCTTGAGGTTTGGCTCGTCGCCGACCAGACGCCAGCCGGTGCGGCGCAGCGTCTCGAAGGTCTCGCGGGCCAGCTCCGATCGCCGGCTCCACGGTGCGGCGAGGTAAACATCGTAGGCGTTGTCGAAGCGGTGCGGCACGTCGGACGCCAGCGAGCGCAACAGACGCGCCACCGTCGCGGCGCTGCACTGCCGCAGGTCTACGATCTCGGCGACGCTAAACCAGCCGGGGACCTCAACGTCGTCGAGCCGCACGCAGACGATCTCGAAGCCTTCGTTCATGCGCTGTTCGGACAGCGATACCTCGTACTCGTTCTTGCACCAAGTCGAACGCTTCCAAGCCTCTGACAGACAGAATAGCGAACCGCGCGCGTTGCCAATCGCGCCGGCGAGCAGTTCGGACGAGCGCAGCGCAGCGTTGCCCTCGGCGCCGTCAAACCACACGCGCAGGCTGCACACCCGCTTGAGCAGATCCACCAGCGGCGCGACCCGCGCAAGGTCGCTGTGCCCATAACTGACGAAGAAGTCGTCGTGACGCTTTTGGAGCTTGATACCGGCCATGGATCGGATGCTGCCCGAAATGGCGGCTCAGTGGAAGAACTGGAGAACGTGTTCCACCGCCAGGGCAAATCGCGCCCAAGGAGGCCCAGTACGCCGCTTTGGAAGACCGCTTCCGGTCGGCCTTGCGCTAGAGGACGGTGAAGCCGACCCTTGTGGCTGCCGAGTGGCGGCTGCCTTGTCGCCTCAGGCGATGGAACGGCTCGATGAGATGCCGGGAAGCTGCCCCCGTCCAGCGACAGGCTATGGCCGCAAGGGTGAGTTGGCGGCGGCGCCAGGAAGCTGACTTTCGGCTTGAGCGACCGCGATAGTCAAGGTCAGCTTACTGAGGCGCCAGGGTAAACCCGGTATCGGCCAATTCCGGTCACTCAGCCGCCGCCGAGCTCGATCCAGGAACGACAGCTTTCAAGGTGCTGCTGACGTTGCTGACTTACCCGACAGCTACGGCATCACGTCGCATTGACTCATCAGTTCTGCTACAGGAGCTGACCCGTTTCCTCACGTAATTTGCTACCCGTCGGATAGTCCGGCGGGAGCAGAACAACGTGACGAGGCATCAGCATGACAACACGCAAAGAGTCGGTCGACGCACTGCGGGTGCGGCATGGCGGCGCGGCGTTCGGCGAACCGATCAAGATCCTCGACGAGTTTGTGGCCCTGACCCGTTGCTGTCCTTTGGCGATCAGTCCTTTGGCGAACAGGGGGGTGGAAGGTTACGATGCCGCGGTTGCTGTCAGTCGCGGCCAGACCCTGAACTGACGGTCTCGGGCGCAGACAGGTCATCGCGGCAGCAAAGTCCGTCTGCTAGCCGAAAACAGTTCAGCGTGGAGGGTTGGCGACAGCCAAGACCTCATTCAGCCGCTTGGGGCCACTGGTGATGAGATGCCGCGCAACAGTGCGAGTGGCGGCGCGCTGCGTCTCGGACAGGTACTCCACTGGCGACTTGCCATCGATGCGTGCCAGCAGCAAGGCCGGCAAAAGCGTGGCGGCGCGGAACTCAAGCGCGTCCGGGTCTTCCCAAGTGATGTGGCGTCGGTAACGCTGCCCGATGTCGGTAAACAGCGCTGCCAGTGCAGCAGCGTGGACAGGCCTCGCCATTGCCTTGAGCAGCAGGTGGTTCAGCAGGAATGCGAGGTCGAAAGCCGGGTCGCCGTGGCAGGCGCATTCGGCGTCGAGCAGGATGGCGCCTACTGGCCCGAGCAGGATGTTTTTCGGGCTGACGTCGCCATGCACCAAGGCGTGCTTGTTGGCTTGTGTGCGGGCAACCAAGCCCAGCAGGTGGTCCCTAAGATCGGGGTGCTGGCGCGAGGTCTCCACAAAGTAGGGCTCCAGCCGCAAGGCGAAGAAGTTGGCGTCGTGGTCGAAGCGTTGCGCGGTATTGGGGTCTTGCGCGCTGTGGGCGTGGATGCGGCCGAGAATGTCTCCCATGGCGCCACCGGCTTTTGCATGCAAGCGCCCGCCAAGCAGCTCACTCTTCCAGTTGAGATGGCACGCCGGCGCCAGGTATTCCATCACCAGCGCGCCACGTTCGACGTCGCGTGCCAGCAGGCGGGGCACGTGCTGCGGCAGGATGCGACCGACAGCTTCAAGCCAGTCCATCTCGGCAAATACCCTGTCGGTAGGTGCGTGCCAGTCCTTGGCCACTCTCAGCTTGGGCAAAGCCTGCTTGACGCAGACGTCACCGCTGCGCAGGGTCACACGCAGGATGGTCGATGACACGCCACCGGTAAGCGACTGCACCTGCGGGTCCTCGCCCACCGCGACCAGGCCGGCGCCGCGCAGCAGCGCCAACAAGGCGGTGCGGTCTAAGGACAGGTCGACAAACCCGCCGATGCTCGTCACGACCCGGCCACCAGGCGGCGCGGCACCGGCAGCGCGCCGGTCCACAGCGGCCCGGCGCTGATTTGGCCGCTGCGTTCGATGCGCAGGCACTCGTTCCATTTTGCCATGCGCTCTGACCGCGAAAACGAGCCTACCTTCAATTGCCCGGCCGACCAGCCGACGGCCATGTGGGCAATCAACGTGTCCTCGGTCTCGCCTGATCGCGCCGAGACCACCGTTCCCCAACCCGCAGCCTTGGCGGCCTTGACTGTGGCCAGGGTTTCGCTGATCGTGCCAGCTTGGTTGGCTTTCACCAACACTGCGTTGCAGCAGCCTTGTTGGACTGCGGTGGTCACCCGCGCGGCGTTGGTGACCAGGTAGTCATCGCCGATGACCTGCAGGCGCTGGCCCCAAGCCCGCGTAAACGCCAGCATGCCTTCGCCGTCGTCTTCGCTGACCGGGTCTTCGATGGACATGATTGGGTAGCGCTCGACCCAGCCAGTGACTTGTTCAAGCCAGCCCGCAGTGTCGTACTCACGGCCGTCCAGCGCCAGTTTGTAGCGCCCACCATGACCGAATTCTGAGGCCGCAACGTCCAGCGCAATCAGGGCTTCACCCTGGCCATAGCCAGCGCCGTCTATGGCCCGCGTCAGCATCTCCAGCGCCTTTTCGTTCGAGTCAAAGTCGGGCCACCAGCCGCCTTCGTCGGCGACACCGAAATGGCTGCCGCGTTGCAGCATCAACTCGCCGGCCTGGCGATAGACGTCCGAACACATCACCATCGCTTCGTCGAAGCTCTGCGCCGCCACTGGCATGACCATGAAATCCTGGATGTCGGTGCGGCGGCCGGCATGGGCGCCACCGCCAAAAATCTGCACCATTGGCAACGGCATCTTGACCGCCGCCCCGGCGCTGAGCCAACGCCAGACAGGCTGGCCGGCCGCTGCGGCTGCGGCTTTGAGCACTGCCATCGACGTGGCCACCACGGCGTTGCCGCCCAGGCGCGACTTGTTGGGCGTGCCGTCGGCTTCGATCAAGGCAGCGTCAACCAGAGATTGATCGGCGCCGTCCAGCCCCAGTACCGTGTCGCGAATCAGGCCGTTGACATGGGCCACTGCGGTATCGACACCAAAGCCGCCATGTGCGCTGCCCCCATCGCGCAGGTCTGAGGCCTCGTTTGTTCCGCGCGACGCGCCCGCAGGCGCGATGCCAATGCCCAATGAGCCATCGCGCAGGCGGACCTCGACTTCCACCGTTGGCCGACCACGTGAATCCCAAACGCGGTAACCCTCCACTGAATCGATTGCAGTCTGCATCGTCACCCTCGTCAAACATTCCAGGACAGTCCCTAGTAACGACAAGGCTATCAGAAGCAGCACACGTGTGCGAACAAGGGTTTTCACCGAATGGACACGTGTGCAGTATTTCCTATGATTGCGATCATGAGCTTTCCGAACGCTGTCTCGGTTTCCATCTGCCGCACTTGTCCACGTGACCGGCGCGACAGTGGAGTGTGGGGTCTTGCCCTGGCGCAGCGCTTGCGCCAGCCGCTGGCGGCGAGAGGCATCGACTTGCTTATGGTCAATTGCCTGGGCGCTTGCACCCACCCCTGTACCTTGGCGCTGGACGCGCCTGCCAAAGACCGTCTTCGCTTCTCGGGTCTGAGCGCCGATGACGAAACGTCACTGCAGCAGGTGGTGGACGCCTATTCGTTGTCGACGCTGGGGCGGCTCGATCTGCAAACGCTGGCCCCGTCACTGCAAATGCGGCTGAGTGCCGTTTCACCCAAGCTCGGACCCGCCGCATGAAGCTCTTTGTTGATGTCCACGGCACAGCCCAGAACGCCGAGCCGGTCTTGCTGGTGCATGGACTGGGCGGCACTAGCAATGTCTGGGGCCCGCAGGCCGGGGTTCTGTCACGCTTGCAGTTCGTGCTGTGTCCTGACAACCGCGGCTGTGGCCGCAGCCCGCGCGCTGCCGAGGTCAGCATCGCTGGCTTGGTGGAAGATCTGGTCGAGCTGCTCGACGAGCGCGGACTGGGTGCAGTACATCTTGTCGGTCATTCGCTGGGTAGTGTGGTCGCGCAGCACCTGGCGGTATTGCACCCGCAGCGTGTTCGCAGTCTGGTGCTGGTCGGTCCCATCCACTCACCGGTCGATGCGACACGCAATGCACTGCGCGAACGCGCCGTTAAGGCCCGCAGCGAAGGGCTGCTGGGCATCGCCAACCTTACCGTTCAGGTGGGTCTGTCAGCCGAAAGCAAGGCACACCGGCCCGAAGTGGCGGCCTTCGTGCGCGAACTGGTGATGGGCCAACAGGCCGATGCCTATGCGTTGCATTGCGAGGCCATCGCGGATATCGAAGGCGCGTCGCTGCAACGCCTTCGCTGCCCCACACTGGTGGTCACCGGGGACGAAGACGCGACATCGCCTCCCGTCGTGGCACGCGCGCTGGCGGCCCAGATCCCGGGTGCGCGATTCGAATTGCTGTCGCGCTGCGGCCACTGGGCGTCCTTGGAGCAGCCACAGGCGCTGAGCCGTTTGATCCTGGACTTCATGCTCGCCGCCCACGCCTGACAACTCACCTGGCTCGAATCGAATGACCCTCCTGTTCCGCCAATACGATCAATCCGGACTTGATGCTCAGTACAACAACCGCGCGCGTTTCCCTGACTTCGATGTGCATTTCAAACACTGGGGCGAGTGGAGCGAGATCGCGCGCAGCGCGCTGCCTGGCCGCATCGACCAGCGCTTCGGGCCGACGCCCATAGAAGCCGTCGACATCTTCCCGGCCGCTCAACAAGGCGCACCCATCTATCTTTTCATCCACGGAGGCTACTGGTACTCACTGGACAAGAGCCACTACAGCTACGTAGCCCAGGGCATGCGGCGGCACGGTGTGACCACGGTGGTCAACAACTTCGGCCTGGCGCCTGAATATGGCATGGACACCATCGTCGACCACAACCGCAAGGCACTCGCCTGGTTGTGGAAGAACGCCGCCAGCTTCGGCGGCGACCGCGATTGCATCTACGTCGCCGGCCATTCCGCCGGTGGCCACTTGGCCATGATGCTGCTGGGCACCGATTGGTCGGCGTATGACGCGGCCTTGCCGGCCAACCCAGTCAAAGGCGTCTGTGCGATCGGGGGCATCTTTGACCTCGAGCCGATCCGCCTGAGCTACCTGAACGCCAAGCTCAGTCTTAGCGCCGAGCAGGCCCATCGCAACAGCCCGTTGCATTGCCACTACCCCAGCCGCGCGCCGCTGTCGCTGGTGGTTGCTGTGGACGAATCGCCCGAGTACCACCGCCAGTCCGGCGCGCTGCACGAGATGTGGGCCGCGCGTCACTGGCCGGTGGAACTTCTGGTGCCTCCTGGTCTGGACCATTTCAACGTTGTCAACGAATTGGCCGATCCGCAATGCCTGCTGGTACAGCACCAGTTGGCGCAAATGAAACTGGCCTTCGCCACGGCCTGATCCAAAAACCACTTTCCCAGGCAGTCAGCAAGGAGACACTCGATGAGCACCGCACAACTGTTCACCAACGTTCGCATCTTCGACGGCAGCGGCGATGCCTGCTTTCCGGGTGAAGTGCTGGTGGCCGGCAACAGCATCCAGAAAGTCGCGCGCGGCAAAGGCCAAATCGCGCGCGAATCGGCCATGCAAATCATCGATGGCGGAGGCCAGACATTGATGCCCGGTTTGGTCGAAGCGCATTCGCACATCACCTACAACAACATGGCCCAGCTTAAAGACATGGGTGACGTGCCTCCGGAAGAAAACCTGCTCCTGGCGATGGACAACGCCAAGCTGATGCTCGATTCGGGCTTCACCAGCTTGTACTCGGCCGCTTCTGTGAAGCCGCGCACCGAGATCGTGTTGCGCAATGCCATCAACGCTGGCAAGGTGGTCGGCCCGCGCCTGCGTGCAGCCACCCCTGAGATCACCTCCACCGGCGGCTTGGGAGATGTGCGACAGATGCACATGCACCATCAAAGCGTGGAATGGATTGCCGACGGTGCCGAAGAACTGCGCAAGGCCGTGCGCATGTTCATCCGCGAAGGGGTGGACAACATTAAGCTCAACATCTCGGGCGACAACTTTGCCCGCCAGGATTTTGGCAAAGCCCTGGGCTACACCGAAGCCGAGGTGGCCGCGGTGGCCGAAGAGGCGCACGCACGTGGCGCCTGGTTGTCCTGCCATGCGCGAGCTGACGCTGCGGTGCGGCTGGCGCTGAAATACGACTTCCGCGTTATCTACCACTGTGACTACATCAAAGGCGAGACGTTCGATTTGCTCGAAGCCAAGAAGGACAAGATCTTTCTCGCGCCAGCCATCGGCGTGATCTACGCCACCGCGTTTGAAGGGGGCGCCTATGGCATCACGCCCGAGGTGTCGCAGTTCCTGGGCATGCCCGAACTTCTGGAGGGCTTCCCGCGCGTGTACGGTGAGCTGTGGAAACGCGGCCTGCGCATCTTGCCGGGTGGCGACTACGGCTTTGCCTGGAACCCGATTGGCAACGACGCGCGCGACTTGGAACACTTCGTCAACATGCTCGGGCTGACCCCCTCCCAGGCCTTGATGTCGGCCACCAAATGGGGCGGTGAAATCATGGGCTTGAAGCTGGGCTTGGTCGCTGACGGATACCTGGCCGACCTGATCTTGGTGCAGGGCGACCCGACCGAGAACATCAAGCTGATGCAGGACCGCGACAACATCAAGATGGTGATGAAGGACGGCGTGTTTTACAAGCGGCCGCCCGCAGTCGCTTGAGGGTCTTGGCCACCATTTCCAGCTGTTAAACCAGCGCCCGCGCGCCGCCCACACTGCGGAGTCCAAACCTTAGCACGGTCGCACGGTCTTTTGAAACCGGCGTCATGTGATGTACAGCTTTGCTCGGATGAAACTGCTAATCGTCACTTTCCTCAACGGCTTGACCCTGGCAGCGCTGTATTTCCTAGTCGCGGCGGGGTTCAGCCTGATCTTTGGCCTGTTGCGCCAAGTGAACCTAGCCCATGGATCGTTGTTCCTGGTGGGCTCTTACACAGGCTTCAGCGCAGCACAGTGGAGCGGGTTTTGGTGGTTCGGTGCCTTCGTGGGCGCGGCGGCCAGCGCTGGCCTTGGTCTGCTGATGTATGTCGCACTGTTTCGGCGTTTTCAGGGCGACGAGATGCGGCAGACGTTGGCTTCGGTTGCGCTGTCTATCATCCTGGCCGATGTGATGCTTTGGTTTTGGGGCGGGGCACCGCATCAGCTGGACCTGCCGGACGCACTGACTGGCTCGGTGGTGTTGGGTATGGGCATCAAATACCCGGTGTCGCGCCTATTCGTGACCGGGCTCACGCTGCTCGTGGGACTCGGTTTATTCGTGCTGCTCTCGCGCACCCGCTTTGGGGTGCTGGTGCGTGCCGGAGTGGAGGACGCCGAGATGCTAGCCGCCAGCGGTGTGCCTGTGCAGCGCCTCTTCATGGCCACGTTTGCGCTAGGAGCGGCACTCACCGGCTTTGCGGGTGTGGTGGGAGCGTCTGTGCTGTCGGTGTCACCGGGTGAAGATGCGCGCTACCTGCTGGCCAGCTTGGTGGTGGTCATCGTTGGTGGCATCGGCAGCCTGCGCGGTGCAGCCGTGGGGGCGCTATTGATCGGCTTGGCCGAACAGATGGGTCTGGTTTACGCACCGACCTACGGCGTGGTTTTCACCTTCGTGCTGATGGTCGCGGTGCTGCGTTGGCGACCCCACGGACTCTTTGGCGTGGCAGGCGGTCTACGTCATGTCTGAGTCGTCTGATACCGCTTCCATGCCGGCGGCGAGGTCGTCCGGCATGACGTTGCGCTTGCCGCTGGCCTTCACCGCGCTGTTGCTGTCGCTGCCGCTGTGGGCCTCGCCTTTTGTTGTGTTCCAGATTGGCGCACAGGCGCTGGGTCTGGGTTGTGTCGCCTTGTCGCTGAGCTGGCTGATGTCTCAAGCCGGCGCCGTGAGCTTGGCGCAGTTGTCGGTGGCGGGTGTGGCTGGCTATGGCGTGGCCTTGTTGGGGGGCAGCGAGTTCGAGCCGTCACGGGGCTGGCCCTGGACTGTGGCCGTGCCCCTGGCGCTGCTCGCCGGTGTGGCCGCCGGCGCAGCGCTGGGGTGGTTGGCGGCACGCACCGAAGGCTTGCAGACCATCATGCTGACCTTGGCCGTGGCCGTGGCGTGGGCCCTCTTTCTTCAACAGAACCAGGTGCTCACCAACGGCTTCAACGGCATCACCGGTACGCGCGCGCCGACGGTGTGGGGCGTTGACCTGTCGCGCCCCACACCGTTCTATTTGTTGAGCCTGGCGGTTGCCGCCGCCTGCGTCTTGGTGGTGCAGAGGCTGTACGGCACGGTCTTCGGCCTGACCTTGCGTGGGGCGCGTGACGACGCCCGCAAGATGGCCGCCTTGGGCTACCAGGTGCAACAGCACCGCATCGCCGCCTATGCGTTTGCTGGCCTCGTCGCCAGCTTGGGCGGTGTGCTGCGTTTGTGGTTCAACGGTCAGATCTCTTCTGGCTCGATGGCAATGGGGCCGGTCATCGACATCCTGGTCATCGCCGTCATCGGCGGCACGCGATACGCCTGGGGGCCGTTTGCCGGCGCACTAGTGTTTGTGCTGTTGCAGAACTTCGCGGGCGACATCGTGAGCGCAGAGCGCTTTCGCTTGTTTGTCGGTGTGGTGTTCCTGATCCTGGTGCTGGCCACCCGCGACGGGCTGGCTGGGCTATGGGATCACTGGCGTGGGGGGGTCCTGCGTCAGCGCGGCGTTCACAACCTTTAGTTGGAGACAAGTCCATGCAAACATTTCGCTTGTTCAATTCGTTGCGCATATTCATGCGGCGGACCGGTGCGCTTGCCACGTTGGCGGCCGTCGTCGGCGTCGGTGCAGTGCACGCCCAAGAGGCGGTGAAGATTGGTGTGGTGGCCACGCTGGAGGGGCCCTTTGCAGTGCTGGGTCAGGATGCCATTCGCGGTGCCGAACTGGCAATTGCCGAGCGCGGCGGCAAAGTCGCGGGGCGCAGCATTGAGATGATCAAGGCGTCCAGCACCGGAGCACCCGACACCGCCGTGGTGGCCAGCCGCAAGCTGATCGAACAGGACAAGGTGCAATTCGTCGTCGGGCCTCTGTCCGGCAGCGAAGGAATCGCGGTGAAGGAGTACGCCAAGTCCCAACCCGGCGTGACCTTCTTCGCCACGTCAGGGGCGCAGCAGACCACCATGGTCACACCGGCGCCCAACCTGTTCCGCTTCACTACCGATGGTGCGCAAATGATCGCCGGGCTGGGCGATGCAGCATTCGCCAAGGGGTTCAAGCGAGTTGTCACCGTGGCCGAGGACTATTCCTACCCGTACTCGCAGATCCAGGGCTTCATGCTCGAATACTGCAAGGCCGGTGGTCGCGTCATTGACAAACTGTGGGTGCCGTTTGGTACCAAGGACTATTCCGGCGTGGTGTCGCGGATACCGGCCGATGCCGACGCGATACTCGTCGCGCTTGCCGGCGCCGACGCCGTGAACTTCTTGACGCAGTACGAGCAGGCCGGCGGTAGCACACCTTTGATCGGCGGCTCGGCCATGGTGGACCAAGGAGTGTTGGCGGCCAAGGGCAAGAGGCGCGACTGGGTGGCGGGCACGCCATCGGCTGGGCCTCTGGCAGACGATCTGGACACGCCGGAGTGGAAGCGCTTTGTGTCTGCCTACAAGACCACGTTCAAAGACGGCTTCCCGTCGCCCTCGCTGTTCGCCTTGTTTTACTACATCAACACAAAGGCCTTGCTGGACGGGTTGGACACCGTGAAGGGTGAGCCTGGCGCCAACCATTCGTCCCTGCGTGTGGCTCTTTCGAGCATGGAGTTGAAGACCCCGACCGGCCTGGTCCGTCTAGACGAAAACCGCCAGGCCATCGCCGACATCTTTGTCACCGAAGTCGTCAAGACTGGCAGCGGCCTGGCAACCAGGCTGGTCAAGGTGATACCGCGTGTCAACCAGACCCTGGGCTTGTCCAAGGACGAGTTCATGAAGGTCGGCATGGCGACCAAGACATCGCCTGAGTGCCGTTGACTTGACAGTTGAAGTGAACGCTCTGGAACTGCACGATGTGAGTGTGATGTTTGGTGCGATTACGGCCGTGCAGCACGTGCAGCTGTCGTTCGTGGCCGGTGGGCGATACGGCATCTTGGGGGCCAACGGTGCGGGTAAGACCACGCTGTTCAACATCATCTCCGGCGAGATCGCGCCGACTCACGGCCGAGTGGTGTTGAACGGCGAGGACATCACACGGCTAGCAGTGCCGCAGCGCATTCGGCGCGGACTGCGCCGCACCTTTCAGAGTTCACGGGTGTTCAAGACTCTCTCGATCCAGGAGAACCTGGCGCTGGCCGTGCAGGGCCAATGCCGGAGCCGCTTGGCGTTGCAAGGCTGGGATCGGCCGGGCGTGCAGCGCGATGAAGCGCAACGCTTGCTGGATATCTCTGGGCTGCACTCCCTGGCCCGCAACGCAGCGGGTGCTTTGTCCCATGGCCAGCAGCGACAGTTGGAGATCGCCATGGCCTTGGCCGGCAATGCCCACGTCATTTTGTTCGACGAGCCCGCTGCCGGCCTGTCGCCCCACGAGCGCGAACAGCTCGCTGCGCTGCTCGCCCGGTTGCCAGTGCAAGCCTGTCTGGTGATGATCGAGCACGACCTAGACATCGCGCTGCGATTTGCCTCACACATCACTGTGATGCACCAGGGCCGGGTTTTCCGCGAAGGCACGCCGAAGGCCATTGCCAGCGACGCAGATGTGCAGGCCATTTACATGGGCGGCCGGCATGGCAATTGACCCGGTGGCTCCGGCTCTGCATGTGCGCGGCCTCAACGTGCGCTACGGCAGCGCGCATGTCCTGCACAACCTGGACCTGACGCTGCAATGCGGCGTGCTGGCACTGGTGGGGCGCAACGGCATGGGCAAGACCACACTGTGTCGTGCGCTGATGGGCATGACGCCCGTCAACGAGCATGGTGACGGCGGCAGCATCACCAGCTTCGGCCTGTCGCTGCAGGGCAAGGACACGGATACCATCTCGCGTCAAGGTCTGGGGTATGTGCCACAGGGCCGGCGCCTCTGGCCGTCGCTGACTGTGCTGGAACACCTGCGGGTGGCCGAATGCCCTCATCATGCGCGCTGGCATCGTGAGCGCGTGTTCACGACCTTCCCCAAGCTGTACGAACGGCGCACCAGCGCGGCCTCGCGCTTGTCGGGGGGCGAGCAGCAGATGCTGGCCATCGCCCGTGCCCTGTTGAGCGAACCTGCGCTGCTGGTAATGGACGAACCCACCGAAGGCCTTGCGCCGATAATCGTGGACCAGGTCGTGGCGCTGATACAGGAACTGGTACGCAGCGACGGCATGGCCGTGCTCCTCGTCGAGCAGAATCTTGGCGTCGCGCTGGACACCGCAGACAGCATGGCCGTGCTCACCAACGGTTGTTTGTCGACTCCGGTGACCACGGCCAGCCTGCGCGGCGATGTGGCTTTGCAACGCGAGCTGTTGGGCTTTGCCCGTCACTGAACAAGGACCTGACCGCGATGAAGGCCGTCCTGCACCACCGGGCAAGCCCGCATATGAAACGCCAGCTGCAAGAGGCCGCCCCATCGTGGCTGAAATTAAGTGTAGTCAGCGGTGACGAGACCGCCGCACTCCATCGCGAGCTGGCAGACGCGGATGTGCTGCTGCACGTGTTGCAGCCCGCAGACCGCGCCCTGATAGCCGCCGCACCGCGCCTGCGTTTCATCCAGAAGATTGGCGTGGGTGTCAACACCATCGACCTGGCCGAAGCGCGGAGCCGGCGCATTGCTGTCGCCAACATGCCCGGCACCAATAGCCAGGCGGTTTGTGAGATGACCCTGACGCTGATGCTGGCCGCGCTGCGCCGTATTGTTTCCTTTGATGCGGCTACCCGGCGCGGCGCTGGCTGGACCCTCCCGCCTGACGCCACCGATTCGGTGTCTGAAATAGGCGGTGCCACGGTCGGTCTGCTCGGATTTGGTGAAGTACCGCGGCGCCTGGCGCCGGTGCTCAAAGCGTTAGGGGCGCATGTGCTGTGCGTCAGCCGCCGGCCCCCGCAGATAGACGTCGCCGAAAACGTCGATCTGGCCACGCTCCTGGCCCGCTCCGACATTATGTCGCTGCACCTGCCGCTGACCCCGGAGACCTGGCAGATTCTCGATGCACCGGCCTTTGCCTCGATGAAGCGCGGGGTTGTCATAATCAACACTGCACGCGGCGGACTGATCGACGAAGCGGCCTTGGCCCGGGCGCTGCAAAGCGGTCAAGTGCGCGCCGTTGGCCTGGACGTGTTTGCGCAAGAACCGCTGCCCTACCCACATGCTTTGCTTGAGCTGCCTGGCGTGGTGTGTACTCCGCATGTGGCCTGGCTGACCCCGCAGACGCTGCAGCGCAGTTGGGCGGTTGCTTTTGAGAACTGTCGCCGATTGCGCAACGATGAGCCGCTGCTCTACCAGGTGCAGGCCTGATGATCACTTTTGTTTCCCTACCGCACCCGTCATGAAGAAGTTACCTACTGCTGTCACGATCAAAGACATCGCCCAGTTGCTGGGTTTGGCCCACACCACGGTGTCGCGGGCGCTGAACGACCACCCACAGATTAGCGCTGACACCAAGCAGCGTGTGCGCGAGAGCGCGGCGCAGATGGGCTACGTGGCCAATTCGGGCGCGCGCGCGATGCGCAGCGGCGCAATGCCGATGGTTGGCTTGATCGTGCCTGACGTGCAGAACGAGTTCTACAGCACCGCGGCGCGCACGATGGCGCATGAGTGTTCCTTGCGCGGTTACCAATTGGTGCTGGGGGTGTCCGAAGACGATCCGCTGCGCGAAGAACGGCAGATCCGCACCCTGCGAGAGAGCCGTGCTGCTGGCGTGCTGATCGTGCCCACGGCCAAGCCTACCGACGACTCGATCACGCTGCTGCGCAACACACCTTCGGTACAGTTTCTGCGTTTCAATCCCAAGTTCAAGGGCCCCTGGGTAATTGCTGATGATTTGGACGGCACCTTGCGTGCCACCGAGCATTTGCTAGGCCTGGGGCACCGGCGCATCGCGTTGATCGGCCCGCTGCGCGGTCCCAGCACGGTCGAGCGCCGTGTACGCGGCTTCGACACCGCGCTGCGGCGCTTAGGCCTCGATCCCAATTCGCAGGCGCAGCTATTCGGCCCCGCCCGTCCAGAGTTTGGCAGTGCGGCGCTGTTGACTTTAATGGCGCTGCCCGAGCGTCCCACGGCAGTGGTGGTGGCCAGTTCGCGACAGGTGCTAGGCGTCTTGCAGGCGGCATCCGCGCGGCATCTGCTCCTGCCTGGCGACCTGTCGATAGTGAGTTATGGCGACGCCGATTGGTTCGAGGTCTGCCACCCCGCCGTGACTGCGGTGGCCTTGCCGGTGCGCGAGATGAGCGAGCGCGCCACCGGGCTGTTGTTTGAATTGCTCGATCATCCCGCAGGCCGGCATGCTGCGAAAGCTGAACCCGCGTTCAAGACCCAGCTAATGCAGCGCGCTTCTACGGCGCCGGTCATTGCAGCGATTCGCAAACGCCGGGCAATGGCCTGACGGGTCTCCAGCCGTCCAGCAGCTTCGCAGCAGTTACATCGTTAAAGGCGCTTATGGTCTCGCTGGGTATCTGGAGCAGTTGCTGTTTCCGCGATCGTCCGGCTGCAATGGGTAGGCAGAGCCAGTTCGTGACCATCGGATTCAGCCGTTTGGCTCTGAAGATTTTGCGATCGGCGGTCGTCAGGTTCGAACGACCGCTGCCTCCATCACCGATGTTCTCGGCGGCGTGAGCGAAGGTCAAGTTCCAAGGTAGACCGGTCGTTCGCCGGCAAAACTACCGCCGGCTCCTATGGGTCGGCAGCGTCAGTTCGAGCCTTTGACCAGCAGTCGTTCGGCAGACACCTGCCGGCCAGCAGCGAGAAGGCCGTTGAACGGCAGCTTCCAAGATTTTTTCGCTGCGACTCGGTGTCGGGTGTTTGGGCTTGGCCGAGTGCAAGCTGAGCAGCGGCAGGCTCGCCACCTGACCTCAAAGCGGCCCCTGCTTGGGTAAACCCTTGAGACTCGTATCCGGTCAGAGGGGGCTACGCGTGCCGGGCGCAGCCAGTCGCCGCAGCCCGGGCCGCCGAGCCGCCATCACGCAGCGTGTTGCAGGTTGGCCGCGCGCGGGCGCCCTTGGCGGCGCCCGAGCCTGCAAGCCCAGGTCCAATACCTGTTTAACCGCCGCTTCAATCTCCGCTCCATCCTGAGGCAACTTGCGCGCGTCGCCTGCAGCACCCACCCTTGCCCGCTCGGCGCAATTCGGGCGGCTGAACAATCTTGCCGATCGGGTCGTGCCTTGCACTCAGTGAACACCTTCTGCCCGGCGCGCGTGCCGAAGGCGATTCGATAAGCCGAGCCCGGGTACAGACAGTCCAGTGGGCTGTGTGTGCCTGGCCAGGGGCTGGGCCACTGGCCCGGCGCGGCCTGCAAGGCGGCACGCGCGTCAAGGTAGTTGTCGGCCTCGCGGCGGGCAGCACCAGAAGCATTCGCGTGATGCGCCTCGCCAGCCCGCTGCTTGCCACGACCCGCGCAATCGGCGGCGATACCCTGCAATAAAAGGCGACGAATCTCCGACCCCATGATCTGTGCAGCAAATAGCGGTCCCGCAGATCCCTCAACAACACGACCTCCGCGGCGCCTTCGCTGCCGCACGCCGCTGTCGCGATGAAGCAGGAACTCGAGCCTGTCGGCGTCGGGCTCGCGGACCCCGCGGACATCGGCAGTCCCGCCGGAGTACCTCCGAAGACCTTCTGCCACGCGTTGGTCGCCGCGCGCAAAGTCGTAGCGCGCGACGCCTGGCCTGCGCCCGGCAGCCGGAAGTCCGCCGGTTGGTCGGCAGCGATCCAATCTTCGCAGGCTTGGCGGGCCTTGTTCCTGTCCACGTCGAACAGCCCGATGCAAGACCCGCAGACGAACCACGCCGTCGGCTGTCCCGCCTGTTGTCCGACGATCATCGGCAACGCCTGCCCGGACGGATCGGCCTCGCCAACGTAGGACCATTGATGCCTGAAGGCGTGTTCCCAGTAGCTGGGCGTTTCCACGACCTCTGCCGTCGTCAGCAGGTATCCCTGCGTGGCGGGACCGTCCCCGCTGCATACGTCACACCCGGCCAAGAAGATCTCCTTTGGACCGCTGGAAACTCGAGAGGGATGCACCGGCGCTGAAGGACCGTCTAGAAGCCGATTGCATCCAGCGACGAAACCTTCATGAAGTGCCGCTGCGCATCGCCCCAGCGCGCGGCGCCCAGCTTCGTCGTCGGGCGCACGTGCGCCAGGAATTCGTCGGCTGCGCGCAGGTTGCGCCGCGCCTCATCGTCGAATGCGACGCGACGGTTGAACAGTACGCGGCCGTCCGGCTCGGCCAGCACGATGTAGGTGTGGTCCTGCTGCGCGAGCAGGCGCGCAAGCCAGTAGCCAACGCTCGACGCTTCGCTGGAGTCGGCGGGATCGGCCACATGACCTACGTTGAGCATCAGCTCCGACGTATAGGGCTGGGTCGGATGAGTATCGATCAGGCAGTACGTCGCCACCAACGGACCGTGCGGCGTGTCGGCGCAGACCAGTCTGAGCGTGCTGCGCTGGCTGCCGAGGTGCCCGACGCTGCGTTGATCGATGCGGCGGAAGAAAGCGACGATGCGCCGGCACCCGTCGCGCACGGAAGTCGCCATGCCTTCCGTGCCGGCGGGGAGGATGACCTCGGGCAACCGTGTCTGGCGCGAGTCCCAGGGCGGGTACTGGAATGGCGTGCGCCAGTGCTGCGGGTTGGCGGCGTATCCGCAAGCCTCTGCGCATTGCGGAAAGGTCGCGGCGATGGCAGCGATCTCCTCGACGCCAGCCTTGTCGGGTCCGAGCGGGGTGGCCAGGCAGGCCAACGTGTAACGGTAGTCCGGGTTAGTCGGATCGGCGTTCACCGCGTCCTGCACCGCGTCCTTGACCAGCGCATGGCGAAGGCCATCCCAGCTAAAGGCGATGATCGTTCCGGAGGAACTGCACTCGATTGCACCGTCGGCGTTCTCTGCAGCCCTCGCAAAGTGCCCCGCGGCGGCCAGCTTGTCGGGCTGGCCATGCACAGGTGGACCAGCGGTCGGCGTCGTCGCGACGACGGGTACTGCCGGTGGACGATGCGACTCGTCCTGCGCCCAGACATAGCGCACCTTGGCCGGCAACCGGTACTTGAAGCTGATCTTGGCAGCAGAGTCGAAGACTACGCGGTACAGCCCTGCGCGGCGGCCGATGCCGAGGAAGCCGGCTTTGGGCGGACGACGGCAGGTCACGGTTGGATCCGCGACGGGCGCCGCCAGCTCCAGCCGGTCGCGGGCGGACCGGCGCGCGGCGGCGTCGTCGAACGCCTCTATTTCGACTTCCATGTGCAGTGGTGGCTGCAGCACATCCTCGCGGACGATCACGGCACCGGGGGCCGTGGTCGCAAAGCGTCGCCGCGCCTCCTCGGCGGTCGCGCCCGACAATGTGGTCTCACCCGCCTGCCCTGCATCAACGACTGTCTCGGTCAAGGTACTCGCCTCTTGGCTGCTGTGCGTGGCGCGCGTGGACCGGAATCGATCGCGCGCCGCTTCCAGCGTGTCGCCAACCACCACCGCCTCCTGTCGACGCTCCGGTGGGATAACGCGGGACGTGAGCTTTGCGACGCACTGCGCCAGTTCCTCGCCCAGATTCTCGGGCAGTTGCGGGTCGGACTGCAGCTTGCGCAACTGCGGCAGCACGCGTTCGGCGTCGTCCGAGCCGACTTCCGGTGCCCAAGCCGTTAGCGCGTGGACGGTGGCACTGCGCGTGCGCCACAGCGCGATGTCGTCCCAGCCGTAGGCGGCGCGGCCGTGCATCTCGCCGGCGATCTCGGGCATCAGATTCGGCACCCACGACGGTGCCGAGGGTGTCGGGCCGTAGACGATCTGCTCGGCCGCGAGCAGCTTCTCGAATTGCGGCAGCAATTCGAACGACCGCAGGTCGCGCACCGCCGCGACCAGCAGGGTCATGCGCGGCCGCACCCGGAGCACCTGCTCGAAAGCCACCGCCATTCCGGATATCGAAGCGGCACCGCTCGCGCGCACGGTACGCACCGCCTCTTCGATCCGTTGGTCGATTTCCTGCGAACTGATCGCGGGGTCGTCCGGGTCGACCAGCTTGCGCAGGGCGCGCAGCGCTTCGGGAGACAGTGTCGGGTGGTTCGACATGTTCATGTGTGCCTCACTTAACTGTGGTCTGCCGTTGGCAATATTACTTCGCTTGCCGGGCTGCCCGACGTCGCGCGGGATGCAGGGTGCCTGCCATCCTGTTGCGCCTGGGGCGGCAGCTGTTCGGCGACCGCCTTGCGCGGAAGTGCCCTTCACAGGCGCTCGAAGCGCAGTTGCTCTGGACGCATCCCCGCATAGGCCATTAGCGCGGTCCAGAATGCATGCTGCGCCGGTGTTTGATACCTCCCCACCTCGGCGCGCCGAATCTGCAGCAGTGTGACCTCCGCGCCAGCAAGGCGTCCCTTCAGGTCACGCACCGCTTTGAATCCCGCGCGCTCCACCGCTGCGAAGTCGCAAGGGGCGCGATACATGTTGCAGATGGCGCTATTCTCGAGCATGTCACCGACTACCATCAGGCTGCGGTGCCTGGCCTGCGCAGCCGCAGGATCGGTCGCGATGTCCGCCAGCGCCTGGATGATCGGCGAGCTGTCGCTCTGCCCCTTTGCCTCGGCGATGCGTTGCTGCGCTTGTTCGACCGGCACGGCGAACGCCTTAGCGAAGATCGCGTCCTGCATGGCTGGGTTGCCGAACCAGACGCTCACCGACGACCCGTCCCTGGGCTTGCATTGATCGAACAGCGGCTTGGCGGCCTTGGCGCTCCTGGGCACCAGCGCGCGCAGCGTCAGCCGCGAGCCCACCGGCAACGCTTGCGCCCGGCGGCCGATCTCGGCCACCACCGCGGGCTGCTCGTCCTTTGGAATGGGATCGCTCGGGTCGAAGGCAATCTCGACCAACTGATCCACCCCGTCGAGCGCGCACCCGGTCTTGGGGTCCACCGGCGGCGGCTTGTTGATGATCACCGCGGCGACCACGGCGCCGACGAAGGCGATCATGGCGGCAGCCAAGGCGAAGGCGACGAGCGTGTGGCGGCGCGACGCGCGGGTCTGAGGGCTGCGGGGCAGCAGGGGCAGGGAGCGGCTTGCAGAGCTGGACATGTCGGATCTCCATGAGGTGGACCTTAGGCGCGCTCACGCACGGCGCCCCGGCGCGCGAACCAGCGACGACCGTTCATAGCGGTGACAGGCTCGCGCAGAGACATAGGGGCCTCGGACACCGGCGCCAGCTCGAGCGCCGGTTCCAGCTCCAGCCCGCCCTCGTAGACCAGCACGCCACCCTTGACCGCGCCGTTACCACCGCGCGCAGCCGCCACGGCATCGCCCGCCGGTGCGCCAGTCGCCACGCCCCGGCCACGACCCGACACCGGGACCGTCGCCTCCCCGCGCGCCAGCCCCAGCGCGGTGAACAGCGCCGGCGCACCATCCAGGTACTTGCGCTGCAGTTCCCGCGCCTTCTGCAGCGTGGTCGCGTACGCCTCGACCACCGTCGCGTTGCGCGCCGTCTCGTCGATCACCGCCGGCGTGTATGACGCCAGGTCGGGCGTCTCGGGGACCGCCAGCGGCGTAACCGGCACCGCCCAGCGCGCCGGGGCAGTTTGGCTCACGCCCCGGTACACCATGCGGTAGCGCGCGATGCAGTACGTGCGCGACGCCTCCACCTGGCTGGCCATCGCGTGCAACTGCGGCAGCAGACCGCCCGTTACCGCGACGCTGGCGCGGTGGGCCGAGATGGCCTGCAGCGCATCCTGACGCACTTGCTTCAACTGCGCCTCCACACCCGGGCGCCCGCCACGACCGGGCTCACCCTCGAAGACCGCATTGAGCCCGACCAGGTAGCCGTCCTTGTGCTCGCGCAGCGCGGCCGCGGCCGCCCGCTTGCGCGCGGCCACCTCGCTATAGCCGGGGTACGGGTCCTTCGAACGGTACCCGGCCACGACCGCTATGACAGCGAAGGTGATGCCGATGAGCGCAAGCGCCCACGACTCGATGGTCAGCAGCGAGAACGGGATCTGCGTCAGCGCGGCCAGCGCCGCGCGCCCGGCCTCGCCCGGAGCGACGTTGAGCACCAGGCCCGCCAGCGCATTGCGGTAGTGACCGACCGCCAGGTGAAAAGCCAGCAGGAACACCGCGTAGCCGGCACCGAAGGCCAGCGCCGCGGCCCGGACGTGCAGATTCACGTGGTTGACATAGCGCAGGATCACCCCGGCGCGGGCGGCCAGGAAAACATTCCCCGCGGCGATAGCCAGCGCGGCTGACAGTCCCCCAACAACGCCCATACTGTTGCCAGCAGCCAGGAAAGGCGCGTTGGCGATCGATTCCACCACGACGAAGGCGAACACCAGCACCCAGTGCAACGCCACCGAGGGCGGCTCGATGGGCTGGCGCGACAGGCGCGCACGGTCGCGGAAGACCTCGTAGTCAAGGGTGCGGCGCTTGTCCTCCTCCTGCAGCTCAGCCGTGGTGTCCTTGAACACGGTCGTGTGCATGTCGGCCCGGTGCTCGGCGTCATGCAACACGCCGTCGAAGTCGGGCTGCTCGGCGGTCACCCGCTTGTCGGTCTGCAGCTGGCGCTGCTCGGCGAGCCGGGCGGCGAGCTCCGCGGTGCGGGACCGCAGCAGCTCTTCGTGGTAGGCGTCGATCTCCAACTCGGTCGGCGTCAGGCCGGGACAGGCCGCCAGCACATCGCGCTGCGCGTCGCTGCGGGCCTTGGCCTCGACATCGAGTTCGGCCGCACTGCGCTGCGGGTCGATCGGCATGGGCATGTTGCGCGAGACGGTGATGCCCAGGGAACGGAGGGTCATGGTTGGGACTCCTGTAGTGGTGGGTGGGGCGGCCTAGGCCGGCTGCGGGTGGTTCGTGGGCGGTACGGAACTCCTTAGGACCCTGGGCACGCAGTCGGGCAGCAGGCGCAGGTTCGGGCCGACGGGAAGGGGCTCGTGCGTGGACAGCGCCGCGCAAAAAGACCAGAACGTGCGCTCCTTGAGCGAGTGCACGACCGACAGCAGCGAGATGTACTGGTTCATCGCAGTCCCTTCTGGATGCAGTAAACCGCCTGAACACCAAGCACACAAGTGACTCAGCGTGAAGCGTGCGGGCACGCTCGCGGCCTCAGGCTGAGTCACTGTCCGCTGTCGCCGCAGGCGCGCACAATCGCCGCGGCACACCCTTGCGAGAGGCGGCGACGGCCCGAAACCGCTACGCGTCGGCTTGCAATGCGCACAGGTGGCAACCACTTCTGCAGCCAAATGAAAGGTGATCAGGATGAGCTTCTTTCAGAAATTGCTTGGCACGAGCACCCCCGTGAATTCGCCGAAGCAAGGCATTTCACGGGAATTTCAGGATGCGTTGTGGCTGCCGGCGATTGCTCTGCAGGGCATCACCGGAGGAGCTGCCGTCGTTGGAAGTCAAGGCGAGGCCGTGAACGTCGAAGCCGCTGCCGCGCAGTGGGCACTGCCACTCGTGCAATTGCTGCGCGAAGGTGACGCGCTTGCGCGTAGCGATCAGTTCGAGAACGCCATCGTCGCGTACAAGCGTGTCCTCGAACGCTGCCCCACGGCTGCCATCGCGATGATGAGCATCGGAAACTGCTACGCAATGCTCGGCTCGCGGGCGCAAGCACGCGACTGGCTCGAGCGCGCGCTCGCGGTCGATCCGGATCGCCAGCGAATCATCACAAACCTGAACAATCTTCGATCCTGAAGGCGACCGACGCGCATATATCCGCTCGCTCAGCCACTCGGGCCAGGGAACATCGTCACCGAGAACGCCGCACAACCGGAGCGCAAGGCCATTCCGTCCTCGACTCTCTGCGAGAGGGGCCGGTGGCACGGGGCTACATGGCGATCAACAGTTACACAGCGCAGCGTCGACGGGCTGGTTGCGAATGCTCATCTTTTGTGATCGTCACATTGAAATGACTGGAGGCACGATATGGTCCAAGAGCACCTTGAGTTCGAAGCGCCGAACCTAGAGGAAGCGCGCAGAGATGCAGAACTCAAGATTCAACAGTTCTTTCCGAAGGGAAAGTACTCCATGAAGGAACAGGTGCTGTCCGATGGGAGGCCAAGGACGATTCACTCAACCGCCGCGACGATTGACGCAGCGTATGCTGAAGCAGAAAAGCAGTTGTCCTCTGGCGACGTGATTCTGGCGAGAGGTGCGCTGAAGCAGCCTGTGACCAAGCTCATCCAAGTGGAAGGGTTTGACGAAACGGAAGCCCGCGCTGCGGCGCTGCGCGAATCAGAGAAAGACAGCCGGATCGAGTCAATAGCAGTCGCGGTCCAAGGTAAGAAGGGATTCCTTGGAATCGGAAGAACTGCGCATCGTTACGACGTTTCCGTCATATGTAACGCGACTGTTGAGATTCAATGCAGACGCCCTGCGAGAATTCGAGTAACCCTAGAGGAGGAGATTCCAACGGTTCATATTGATCCGCGCGCGATCAAGCTGATTGCGACATTCTCGATCGGATTTCAACTCCCGGATAATGATCCGTGGAAAGGGCCATTATTAGCGTTCGGAGTAGTCAATAAGGAACTACTGAATTTTCTGATTGACCGAAAGTTGGCCGCAGGGATTCCGCTTGTGCACTCAAATATATCCGCAGCAGCGGAGGCTGACGCGACTATTCAGGCGCTCTTGAAGCAGCTCCCCGGACTTGATGCGTCGAGATTGGATGTCTACCATCAGACCGCGCATGCAAAGATCGAGGGTAAGCAGGGGCATGTCATATTGTTCACAGCTGTCACCGGGAGCGGTCATATGCATAATGCGAATGCGAAACTCATGCCTCGCTGAATTTATCGTGCAAGTGCCCTTAACGATCGCATGCGCGGTCGAGTCTGTCACCGGTTCGTTCTGGGAGGTTTTGATGAAATATCTCGGATCCACCTCACTGCAAGAATTTATCGAGCGAGACTCGGGTGAGAAAACAAACCTCAGGTCGAATACTCTACGTATTCTTGTAGCGTTATGCCAAGAAGGGATACAGAATTCGGACGTGTTTGGTGTTGTCGACGATCCTGATGGCCTAAGAAGGACACTTCGA
>Ga0105048_10004406_pt1 | contig 22935 bp, 16 predicted proteins | sample MAT05_FD_78382 | JGI IMG/M metagenome (GOLD analysis project Ga0105048, IMG submission 78382) | Freshwater microbial communities from Lake Fryxell liftoff mats and glacier meltwater in Antarctica - MAT-05 | ecosystem: Environmental > Aquatic > Freshwater > Ice > Liftoff microbial mat | place...
AGAACCACCGGAACACCCGGGAGCCTTGCCGTCAGAGCCGCTCGCAACTCGTCGACGCCGGAAGCCTGATCGCATCGCGTCAGCATCACCACACTGGCTCGCTTCAGGCTGCTCAGCGGCTCTCGCAGCGTGCCCCGGGGAAAGATCCAGTCGCGCGTTGCGGGCCAGGTTGCGTCGATCAACACAAGATCGAGATCGCGATGCAGCCGTCGATGCTGAAAGCCGTCATCGAGAACGAGTAGCTCGGCTTCGAGTTCCTCAATCGCGGTGGCTGCCAGGGCTGCCCGGTCGGCCCCTTGCAGGTGAGGAACATCGGCCAGATTCTCCTCAAGCACCATGGCCTCATCGTTCCGCCCGGCCTCTGAACCATAGCCTCGACTCAGAATCGCGACTTGCACTCCAAGCTCGCGATAGAAGCGGGCGACGTACTCGACGCAGGGCGTCTTCCCGGTGCCGCCAAGGCTCAGGTTGCCCACGCTCACCACGGGCACTCCGACGCGATGGATCGTCTTCCATCCTCGGTCGAACATCGCATTCCTGGCTCGCACCGCCAGAGCGTAAGGACCGCTTGCGATTCGAAGGCCCAGGCGTGCGAACATCGCCCCCGGGCCTCGCCGATCGCCACGAATCAGGGCGTGATACGCTTCTGCCGAGAACGACACGGTTTCACCTTCTGCCTCTGACTTCCACGAGGCGGCGAAGTGTAGCCGTGGAATCGAGAGGCTGTCAATCGCGACCCTGGAGGGAAATAGACGGCAGCGTTCTTTTCACGCATGGGCTTCGAGCCAGTCACGGAAGTTGACATCCTCCACATCGAAGCGGGCACTGCGAATGAGCGTGGGGAAGTGCGGATCGACCACGCCTCGCCTCGCGACTTCCTCCCAGGTGGAGACTCCCGGAAGGCCCACGGACTTGAGCAAAATAAGTCGGCTGGCGCCCCGCACCGTCGCCACCCGGGCCGCGAGAGAATCCGACGTGACCGACCACGAGTGGGGCAGGGCGTCCGGCTCGCGATCATCCGCACTCGCGAAAGTGTAGACGTCCAGCACTTCAACCTCGGCCAGGCCGCGAACGAGATGGGCCAGGAAGTCCGCCGTCACGCTCAGGGAACGAAGGGCGATCCAGTGTGCTGGCCCCTGCCCGAGGTTGTGAACTCGATCGAGTTCACGCACCGCATCCGCCACCGGACCGCCGCCGGGGACGAGAACTTTCGGCCCGGGAATCGTTGGCAAATACGCTCGCAATCCTGCCCCCAGGCCGGGGTGATCGTAAAGGCTGCCGCCCACCTTGATGATCGTCATGAGGGCGACTCCATGGCGAGAACGGCCAGGGCATACGCCGGGGCACACGCGGAGATCACGGGGCCGAGTTCGTCGTTGAGGGCGACCACCCGTGTGATGGGCGCGCCGCTGAAGCTCGTCTCAAAAATTCGTCGAGCCAGGAACTCCCCCTCGCCCGAGACGATCACCGTTCGCAGTTCAGGCGGAGACTTCGCACCATAGTAAGCCTGCGTGGCGGCGGACTTCAACCGCACCATCAGGGCCGTGTGCACCTTCGTTGCGAAGTGGATAATCTCGTCATCGGTCATCATGTCGCGGTCGGCGCCGAGCATCCTCGCAAGCCGCGCGAGGGCGAAATCGAACGTCGCGGCCCGGCCATCGGCGGTGTCCGTGTCGTTGGGTTTTTCAGGGAGCAGGCCCAGAACGATGTAGACATCACGGGTCGTCGCGAAGAGTTCGCTGGCGACGCGGTCCTGATAAACTGCCGCGACCGGGGTTCGCCGAACGCCAGCATAGACGAGTTCGCAGTTTGCCATTCGGCTCTGATCGTCGCGGCCCAGGGTGTACGGCGTCCCCTCGTTTAGCGGGATGATGTCGGTCGTCGTGGAACCGATGTCGATGAGCAAGCCTCCGTGATGCGGAGCGAAGCGACCTGCAAACGTCGCCAGGGCGTGCCAGTTGGAAGCCGCGACTTTGAGGGAGTTCGCTCGCGAATCTTCGAGAGGCAGAAACTCACCGTCCACCGACCACACCCGAACCGGCCTGTCGGCGGCGGTGTCCCTGACGGCATCGAGAATCGCGTTCACGCCCTGGCGCTTCGTCTCGTAGCAATCGCAGAGTTCGCCAGTCATCGTCACCGCGAGTTCGGCCGTCTGCGGGAAGTGAGCCACAAGTTCCGCGAGAGCGACGGGCAGCCGCTCCGGTTGTTTCCAGAGAGCAAAGGGAACCGTGAGGGCTCGGCCGTCCGCGGTGGCGGCCTTCAGATTGGCACCGCCAATATCGAGGCCGAGGATCATGCGTTTCATAGAAGTCCACTCGATTTGCGAGTGGTGGCGAAGGATAGGTCGAGAATCCGCATGGGTGACGGAGTCAGGTCGTTCATGGTGACTCGCTTGGCGACTCACCTCCCTTGAAAGCTACAAACCCCGCGGACGGCCGTCCCTGCGGTTTCTTATAATGGCACTCTTCCTGACACCTACACCTGGCTCTGGCGAGATTCCTCCATGGCGGACTGGCAGCGGACACAAACCTGCGGCGAACTGCGTGACGGCCACATCGGCCAGACGGTCGTCCTCAACGGCTGGGTGCTCATCACCCGAAACTACGCCAAGCAGGTCTTCGTCGACCTCCGCGACCGCTATGGACTCACGCAGGTCGTCTTCGAATCGGACGATGCCGAACTCTTCAAGGCCGCCAACCAGGTTGGACGTGAGTGGGTGCTGTCCATCAAGGGCACCGTTCGCAAGCGTGTGGCCGGGGCCGAGCGGGAGGATATTCCCACGGGCCATGTCGAAGTGCTGGCTTCGTCGTTCACGGTGTTGAATTCCAGCCCGCCGCTGCCGTTCAGCGTCACGGAATTCCCGGATGAAGAGCTTGCGAACGAAGACCTGCGCATGCAGTATCGTTACCTCGACCTTCGTCGCCGATCGCTTCAGAGCATTCTTACGATGCGTCACAAGGTGACGAAGGTCATTCGTGATTACATGGACGAGCGGAACTTCCTGGACGTGGAAACGCCGCTGCTTGGCAAGAGCACGCCGGAAGGGGCCCGCGACTATTTGGTGCCAAGCCGGGTCCACAACGGCGAGTTCTATGCCCTGCCGCAGTCGCCTCAGCTTTACAAGCAGTTGCTGATGATCGCGGGCTATGATCGTTACTTCCAGATCGCCCGCTGCCTTCGCGACGAGGACCTGCGAGCCGACCGCCAGCCCGAGTTCACGCAACTTGACGTCGAGATGTCCTTCGTGGAACAGGACGACATCCTCGGCCTCATGGAAGGCCTCGCGGCCGAGATCTTTGTCCGCTGCCTGGGCCTGAAGATTGAGACGCCGATCCCCCGGCTCAAGTACGCGGAGGCGATGGCTCGCTACGGCAGCGACAAGCCGGACCTTCGCTTCGAATTGGAAATCGTGGACGTGACGGACATCGCCGGCCGTTCGGACTTCGGCGTCTTCAAGAATGCGATCGCCGCGGGCGGCCTGGTCCGCGCCATCAACGCCGTCGGCGCAGGGGACAAGTTCTCGAACACCGCCCTCAAGCCGGGTGGCGAGTTGCCGAAGGTCGCGGAGACGTACAAGGCCAAGGGACTCGCCTGGATGAAGGCCGAGGGCGAGAAACTCACGAGTTCGATCGACAAGTTCTTCTCGGACGACCTCAAGATGGAGCTCAAGCAGCGACTCAACGTCAAACCGGGCGACCTGCTTCTCTTCATCGCCGACAAGGAAAGCGTCGTCTGTGACGCCCTTGGGGGCATCAGGACCTATCTGGCCCAGCGGTTGAACCTGATTGATGCGGCCAAGAAGGAGTTCAAGTTCGTGTGGGTCGTCGATTTCCCGATGTTCTCCTGGGACGACGAGGAGAAAAGGTGGGTCGCCAACCACCATCCCTTCACGGCCCCGAAGGATGAGGATCTTGCGGATCTGACAGCGGAGAACGCCGGGAAGGTCCGGGCCAAGGCTTACGACCTCGTTCTCAATGGCTATGAGGTGGGCGGCGGCAGCATCCGTATCCATCGCTCGGATGTGCAGAGCCAGGTGTTCACACTGCTGGGAATGGAGGAGGCGATGGCGAAGGAACGCTTCGGCTTCCTTCTCGACGCCCTCAAGAGCGGGGCTCCGCCGCACGGCGGCATCGCACTGGGTCTCGACCGCTGGTGCATGATCCTTGCGGGCACGGCCAATATCCGCGACGTGATCGCCTTCCCCAAGAACCAGCGGGCCCGCGACCTGATGACCGGAGCCCCGTCGACCGTCGATCCCCGGCAACTCAAGGACCTCGGTATTCGCCTGAGCTAACTTGAATCTTCCCTCAAATATCAAGCCGCGTCTCTCGGACGCGGCTTGATAGTTTTTGCACAGTTGTCAACACTTCTTACCCTTCGAGTCTTTTTATTTCCTGGGTCGGTCATTCACGTCAACTCTTGGCCTGCGATTTGCCTTGTACCAGGTTTGTCTTGGGTTGTTCGCCCGGGTTGACGTGGTGACAATGCTATGGATCGTTCATCATCCCCTCTGCTTCGCGTGCTCTGCGTGGACGACAATCGAGACTCAGCGGACAGCCTGGGAATCCTGCTAGAACTCGCGGGCTATGAATCCTACGTCTGTTACGACGGCCCCTCGGCTCTTGCGGCCGCAGAGACGTTCCAACCCGACGTCTGTATCCTCGATCTGAATATGCCTGGAATGGAAGGGGACGAGGTAGGCCGTCGCCTACGTCAACAGCTTAACTTTCGATCGATACCTCTCGTGGCAGTGACAGCGATGAGCGATGCCCGTTCGCTGCAAAGAACCTCTGATGCAGGCTTCGACCTTCACCTGGTCAAACCTGTGGATCCAGATCGTCTGATGATTCTCCTGGCCGATCTCGTGATCCTACGGGGCCCGAAGTATTTGAGACCTCAAGGGAATGAAAGTGAGAATCCGTCTGCGAATTCCAAGAACTTCTCGCCAGCCAACGGAGAGAAAGAAATTCCTGTTTTCAAGCGACGTTACAACTCGCACGGGGGCGAGGCAAGAACTAAAAGCCCTGGCAGCAATCAAAACCAAGGAATCGGTGATTAAAACGGGACTCTTCGAGTGTCTCGACGACAGCTGTCACTTGAGAAGCGGTGCGACGCCGCGGGGTTTTCACTCCGGGATTGACATGAGGACCTCGTCAAACCTGCGTTCATTGCTCAGGAAAGCCTTGAGCACATTCGGATCGAAGAAGGTATTTGGCTGCAAGACGATTTGGGTGATTGCCTCCGCGTGAGTCATTGCCCCCCGCTGCGGCCGCGCCCGGCGAAGGTCGTCGTAGGTCGAGGCGAGTGCCACAATCCGAGCCGGGGCCGGAATGTTTGCGCCAGCGAATCGATCCGGATAACCGTTACCATCCCACCTTTCGTGATGGTGCCGAACAATCGCACGGGCCATTCCCAGGAACCGGAGCGAGGCGCCATGCTCCTCGGCCAGGGCTGCGAGAACATCGCAGGCCAGTTGCGGGTGCGTTTCGACGAGCGCGCGTTCCTCGGGGGTCAGCAGTCCTGGTTTGCTGAGGAGCGACGCCGGTAGACGGATTTTGCCGATGTCGTGCAAGGGAACGCAGCGAATCAGCTCCGCGACATACTGGCTGTCCTTGAGTTCGGGCCAGTCAGGGTGGGAGGCGAGCGATTTCACGAGCAGCCGGGTGTATTCCTGCATCCTTCGAAAGTGACCGCGAGATTCCTGATCGTGTGTTTGAAGCATCATGGTCAGGGCAGAAATCACCGCGTTCTCGGCACGATCCGCATCCGCTTCCTGGGCTTTGAGCCGGGCTTCCATTTGCCGGAGGGCCTGGCGGTTGAGTTCCCCTTCGGTGTTGAATTCGCCTGCGAACTCGGCGAGCTTGAGCATCGCCTCAAGAGCGGTGGGCCGCAAGGCAGGGTCGCGGGCCAGCAGGCGATTCATGAGCGCGTCGAGTTCCGTCGGCACCTCGGGGAGGAATTCGCGAAGCGAACGAGGCTGACCGTTCTTGATGGCCTGGAGCGTCTCTTCCAGTTGGCGGCCCGCGCTGATCGGGAGATGGCCGGTGAGAGTCCAGAACAGGCAGGCACCAAGGGCGTACACATCCGCGGCGGGGCCGATGTTCGTGGGGTCAAGGCATTGCTCGGGGGACATAAACTCCAGGCTGCCCAGCAGAGAACGCGGCTGGGTGTGTTTGCCCAAGCCCTGCCGGGCGAGGCCGAAATCGACGATCTTGATCTGCCCATTCTGGGTAAGGAGCAGGTTCGACGGTTTGAGGTCGCGATGAACCACATGGTGATTGTGCGCTACCTGCAAGCCCGCCGCCGTCTGGCGAGCCCATTCGCACGCCTGAGCCACGGAGGAAAGGCCGTGCCGCATGATGTGCTGTTCGAGATCGCCGCCAGGCACAAGTTCGAGCACGAGATAGTGAAGCGACGGCACAGCCGCCTCCACAGATTCCAACACGCCGGCGTCGTAAACCGCCACGAGGTGCGGATGCTGAAGCGTGGCAAGCATCCTCATCTCGGTTTCAAATCGCTCCCGAAGGTTCGCGGGGTAGTCTTCATCCATCGGCACCACTTTGATCGCCACCCTGCGCCGCAGCCGAAGATGCTCGGCAAGGAAGACGATGCCGACCGACCCGCCCCCCAGCGTGTCGATCACGCGATAATGACCTAGCAGCAGGCCAAAGGTATTCCCTGCCAAAATGCGGTCTCGCTGATAGCTGGTGAGCTTCCCAGCTAGCACGAGAGCCTGGAGGGCCCGTTCCTTGGAAGTGAGCATCGGCAATCGATCGCCGATACCCGAAAGGAAGCTGCGCACCTCCGAGTTATCGAGCAATTTGAGGGCAATGAGCTCTTGTAGCAGTTCCCGCAAAGCTGGGGGGATGTTCGAGTCGCTGATTGAAGGATCGGATCGCCAGACCGTCGCTTTTGAAGTCGGCGATGCCACGGCTGAAGGGATTGAGGCGGCTGGAGTGGCTGGAGAAATCGTAGCGGGTGGCGGAGCAGCGGGCGGAGGGCTTTCGGCTTTACGCGAGGGCGCCGCAATGGTCCGAACCGTTCGCAGGGGGGGCAGAGGATTCATGCGTGGATCCCGGTGTCGACGGCTCAAAGGCTGCCGCGCCCCGGGGCTGCTGGGGTCTGTTGGTTCAGGAAGGCAAAACTGACAAGCTAAGGTAGGTCGCGGAAATCTCCCCGGCAAGAAATCTCGATCTTCCGATGCCACATGATTATCGCCAGGGTGGAATTGAACCCCCAACGCACCTGGGTGAACGGGATTTGCCAAGGCTATAATGGAAGCCACGCCCAGGGTGTGTCGAGTCCTTCGACGAGAGGATGATCCCATGATTCACCGTTGCGTCCTCGCGATTCTGGCCTTGCTGGCCTTAAGCCCCATTATCTTCGCGGCTTCACCGCCGGAGGCCTGGACCGGTTTCCGAGGGACCGGCGACAGCGTGACCTCCGCGAAGCAGCTTCCCCTGAAATGGTCCGACAGTGAGAATATCGCCTGGAAGGTGGACCTGCCTGGCTACGGGCAGTCCAGCCCTGTGGTGTGGAAGGAGCGGGTCTTCGTGACGTCCGTCGAAGGCGACATGAAGGAGACGCTGCACATTCTTCGCCTCGATCTCGCCACGGGGAAGACGATCTGGAAGAAGAACTTCTCCGGAACCTTTCAAGCGAAGAATAACGACTACAGCAGCAAGGCCCCGTGTACCCCGGCGGTGAACGCCGATCGCGTCTTTGCTCTGTTCGATAGCGGCGATGTGTTCGCCTTCGATCATGATGGCAAGGAACTTTGGCGTCGAAACCTTACCAAGGACTATGGCGACTTCACCAACAACCACGGCATCGGCACGTCACCCGTCCTCGTGGGGGACACGCTCCTGATCCTTGTAGCCCAGGAACGAGGCGGATACCTGCTCGCTCTGGACATCGCCACGGGGGCGAACCGGTGGAAGACGGATCGCCCGTTTGCATCGGGCTGGTCCACGCCGACGGTGATGGACGTGGCCGGCAAACCAATCGCGATCGTCAGCGCCAGCGGTTCGGTCGCAGCGTTTGATGTCGCCACGGGTAAGCTGTTTTGGGAAGCCGACGGCATCCGGGGCAACACCGTGGCCTCGCCGACGGCCGCGTCCGGCCTGGTGCTGATCGGGGCCAGCGAGCGAGGTTCGCAGGTCGCACTCGAACTGGGAGCCGTCGCTGAGAATCGGATTCGCTGGCGAGCAGAATCCACGTCATCCTTCGGTTCGCCACTGGTGTACGAGGGCCAAGCTTACTCGGTAAGCCGGGAAGGCCTCGCAACCGGGATCGACTTGAAGACAGGAAAGACGCTGTGGGACAACCGCCTACCAGCCTCGTGCTGGGCCTCACCGATCGGCGGGGCCGGGCGCGTGTACTTCTTCACCCGTGACGGCGTCTGCGTCGTCGTGAAGGCGGGTGCTGAGTACGAACCTCTCGCGGAGAACGTGTTGAAGGTGAAGGGCCGTGTCTACGGCGCGGCCGCTGTGGAAGGGGCGATTCTCTTGCGAACAGGATCAAGCCTGATTCGCGTGGGAAAGTGATCTCGGGCGAGAAAAAGAGAGAAGAGTAAAGAAACTTACCACAGAATCACTGAGGACACAGAGTTCAGAGTGAGAGAAGGAAGGGATTCAGAAAAAGGATCTCTCAGCGATCTGGCGCCAATCGAGAGCGCTACCCGCGTCGAACAAGCCATCCTTTATTGTCTTCTTCCCTCCGATCTCTGTGGTCAATCTCTCCTTTCTTGTCGAGTTCATCGCTTCATCAATTGAAGGAGCTTCCGCGCCGCGGTCTCGGCGAACTCGCGGTCGTTAATGTGGGCGTCAATCTCCACGAGGTCGATGTCCGGAGAAACCCAGTTGCGAATGCTCTGCGTCAGGGCCGCATTGGCTTCCGGCCACCAGAAGGGCTTTCCCTCCGCATCGATCGCCGAGACGCCTTTCAACGGCAGCATGAGTGACGTCGGCCCGCGTGAGGCGCAGACCTTCTGGGCGATCTCCAGTCCGAGGCGATCCATCTCTTCGGGGGTCGTTCGCATCAGAGTGACGTTGGGATTGTGCAAGTGAAGCCGGCGGCCACGGAACTTCTCGGGGACCGTGTCCAGTGGGCCGAAGTTGACCATGTCGAGTGCGCCCACGGAAACGACTTGTGGGACGCCTGCGAGGGCCGCGGCGGTGAGGCGATCAGGGCCGGCGTTGAGGATGCCGCCGACGAGTTCGTCCGCGAGTTCGGTGGTCGTGAGGTCCAGAACACCGGCGATGAGGCCGTCGCGAATCAGTTCTTCCATCGTGCGGCCGCCGGTGCCGGTCGCGTGGAACACCAGCACCTCGTAACCCGCGGCTTCGAGAATCGCCCGTGCCATGTCCACGCAAGGCGTGGTGACGCCGAACATCGTCGCCGCCACGACGGGCCGGTCGAGTGACTCCTGCGGCTCTCGAGTTGCGGCTTCACGAGCCTTCACCATGCCCGCCATGGCGGCCGCGGCGTTGTCGAGCACAAGGCGACTGATGCGATTAAGGCCGGCGATATCGACCACGGAGTGCAGCATCAGAACGTCACGAGTGCCGACGAACGGCCTGACCTGGCCGCTGGCGAGCGTGCTGACCATGACTTTAGGCAGCCCCAAGGGTAGTGCCCGCATGGCCGCCGTCGCGATGGTGGTGCCCGCCGAGCCGCCCAGGCCGAGCACCCCCGTGAGCACGCCGCGGCGATGGAGACCGAGGGCAATCTTCGCCACGCCTTCCGCCGCCAGTGTCACCGCGGCTCCGCGATCCGCGATTCGCCGCACGGCTTCCAGAGATGACCCCGCCGTGGTGTAAACCGCTTCACGGTTGATTTCGGGCTCAAAGAATGGCGAACCCAGTACGCCTGCATCCAGCACCGTGACCTGCACCCCGGCCGCACGAAGCCGATCGCGAACGTGAAGTGTTTCAGCGCCTTTGGTATCGAGCGTTCCGACGAGCAGAACCGACATGCCGTGCTCCAGGAGGCCGCGGAGGAAATTGCGTGTTATGCTATGGAGAAGAGCCTGACTGGAAGCTTTGGGGAGAATCGATGCGCCCGCTGTTGATACGAATCGCTATCAATGCCAGCGTCACCGCGACCCTGCTTGCGATCACCGGCTTTGCGTTCGCGGAGATGTCGGCCACGATTCTCAATGCAAACTCGAAGGACTGGCAGGCTACCAACAAGGACAGCCAAATCTGGACCAATGAGCTGCGTTACCGGCTTCCACTCGTGATGGCTCTGGGCGGCGTGGTCTTCGTGGTGATCGGGGAAATGATCCGTTTCGCGATCGTTGGTCGCCCCGTGGCGGCCAAGGCCATTCTGCCACCGGAGCCCGACGCCGAGAAACTCCTCGAGGATCTGTTGAAGCAGGTCGAAGCCGCGGAGAAGGCAACGAAGCCCAATGCACCGCCCACGAGCTAGCTCGCTTGACTCTGGCGGAGCTGGCGATCCTCCTCGGCGATTTCCTCGCACCTCTATCTGTACAGTTCCGACAGATCCATTTCTAAGGGATGGCTCATCGCACCTATCCTGGCGAGGGCATCTTGGCGTTGCGGCTTCGGCCCTATCTAAAATAGCATGAGGATGATATCCGCTCCGCTGGTGAGGATCACCGATGACCATCTCGCGCTTCGACTATTCCGTTCTCGAAACCGCCCAGAAGGTGCCGGGCAAACCCCGGCACCGCACGCGAGAAGTCGTCGTGGGCGGTGTCGGCATCGGTGGGGACAATCCCGTTCGTGTCCAGTCGATGACGACCACGGACACCTTCGACGCCAAGGCCACGATCGAGCAGATTCATCTCCTCGAAGAAGCGGGCTGCGAACTTGTGCGAGTCACCGTTCCGAAGCCGGAAGATGCGGGGGCTCTTTCCGAGATCAAGAAGCAGATCGCCATCCCGCTGATCTGCGACATCCACTTTGATTACAAGATGGCCCTCGCGGCCCTTGATCACCCCATCGACAAGATTCGCATCAATCCGGGCAACATCGGCGGTTACGACCGCTTTCGACAGGTCGTCCGCAAGGCCAAGGATCGCGGCATCCCGATGCGAGTGGGAGTGAACGCTGGGAGCCTGGAGAAGGAACTTATCGAGAAGTACGGATTCCCCTGCCCGCCCGCCATGGTCGAGAGTGCTCTGCGTTACATCGAGGTGGCTGAGAGCGAAGGGTATCACGATATCATCGTCTCGCTGAAGTCGTCCGACGTGCTCGTGGTGACGGAAGCGTATCGCCTGTTCGCGAAGCTGGCCGATTACCCCACCCACATCGGCGTGACTGAAGCTGGGAAGCCGCCGTACGCCGTCACGAAGTCGGCTTCGGGTCTTGCACCGATCTTGCTGGACGGCATTGGGGACACCATTCGCATCAGCCTGCTGGGCGACCCTGTTCCTGAAATCGCCGCGGCCTTCGACATTCTCCAGGCTACTCAACGCCGTGTGCGAAGGCCGGAGTTGATCGCCTGCCCCACCTGCGGCCGGCTGGCCATCGATCTCGAGAAGATCATCGCGGAACTCGAAGATCGCCTCAAAGGCAAGCGGCTCCCCGTGAAGATCAGTGTGCTCGGCTGCGTGGTGAACGGCCCCGGCGAGGCTCGCGAAGCGGATATTGGCATCGCCGCCGGCAACGGCAAGGGGATGATCTTCCGCAATGGTGAGATCGTCCGACGGGTCGATGAAAAGGACATTGTGGACGCACTGATGGAAGAAGTGGCTGACTGGGAGGTGACGAACGCGGCCAAGCTGCCGAAGCCGACCGACACCGAGGGCATCGGCCGTCGGAAACTCAATGTGATCGCGTGAGGAATGCCTTCAGCGCTTGGCCGCGACGCGGCCAAGCGCTCCCTTTCAACTACTTACCCACTGAGGCCAGATCGGCCTTGAGCTTCGCGGCGAACTCGGCGACCGGGATGTTCTGCACCTTCACGCCATTCACTACCTCATCAGGGCCGCCGTCCTTCGTCACCACACGGTAAGGAATCATCTCCGTCGGCAGTGGCGTGTTGAGGCCGCGGGCGCGGTCCGCGAGAATGCTCACGGAACGATAGCCATACTGGAAGGGATCCTGGACCACGGTGCCGACCACTTCGCCGCTGGCGATGCCTTCGAGTGTGGTGTTGTCCTCGTCGAAGCCGACGATCTTCACCTTGCCGCGAGCATCCTGATCCTTACGGACCGCCAGGAGAATCTGGGCAGGATTGTAAGCGTAGAGGCCGACAAAGCAGACGTTCGGCTGGCCCTTGATTGCGTCGTCCTTGAGCACCGCGAGGGCGTTCTTCTGGGCATCGGTCTCGTTGCCGCCATCGGTCTTGGGCTCGTTGAGGAAGTACGTGTACTTGCCGAGTTGCGGGCCCTGGGCTCCCTTCACCCCCGCGAGTTCGTCAACAACGCCGCCGACGCGGCCCTGGGCGTTCGCCGAGGATGTGCTGCCGATGAAGAGAGCGACGATGCCGCCGTCCGGCATGGCCTTCTTCACCAGCCGGCCGACCGCCTTCCCGGCTTCGTAGTTATCGATGCCCACGTAGCAGAGTCGGCCGCTCTGGTCCGCGTCGTTGTCCATGGTGATGAGGGGCACACTCGCTGCGTAACGCTTCAGGTCAGGCGTCTGCTCCTTGGGATTGATCACGCTCACGGCGAGCCCGGCGGCGCCTCGCTTCAATTCCGCGTCCAGGATCGGCCGCTGGCTGGCGACTTCCATCTTCTCCGGCATGCGGAAACTCAGATCGACATCCTTTTCCGCCGCGGCCTTGCGAGCCCCGGCCTCGCAGATCGACCAGAAGTTCGCCACGCAGTTCGTCACCACCGCGATCTGCGGCTTGGTGCTCGACCGACTACACGCCGGGATCGCAGCCAGCAGGCCGGTCAGTGAAACAATCGTGAAGGTGCGGAGCCCAAGTGCCATGAAATCACCGGAGAGGAAGTGAAGAGAGATTTCCTAAAGTCTCTTAAAAAATAGTAGTCGTGGGGAGGAGTGCAAGCGAAGTGAAGAGAATGTCCGGATTTCAATGCTGCCAGCGAGGAGCAGGAGCTGGGCCGGCGACCTGTTTGATGAAGCCGTCGCCGCCCTTCACGTCTTTGAGAAGATCCCTGACCGTATCGAGCGATTCAGGCTCGAAGCCGGCACCACGGAGCAGTTCCTTCGCGAGAAGGTCCGCGTCTGCCTTCGGGCCTTTCTTCGCAGCGTTCGTCGGTGGGCTCTCCAGGGCAGGGGCGGCGGACGCGATCTCACCTTCGCCGATCGTGCTGGGAATCGTGCCGCCGAGTTCATGCACGGACGCCAGATCCACGCCAACAGCCCTTGCAGTACGCTTCTCGGCCATCATGCGGCCTAACTCGCGACAGAGCACCGCGGCCAGTTCCGCTTCCGTCTTGCACCGCTGGACGAGGGCTTCGCTGATAAAGAGTTCGTCCGGCCCACGGTGGAACAGCATCGATTCCGGGACGCTGACCGTATGGAAGAGAGGTGCAAGCCCCGTGAAGGTGTTCTGGTCGATGATCCGCTGCCCCAGCGACTGCACGCGCTCGGCCACCTGAAGCGACGCAGGATTAATCTTCGAGGGATCGGGCGTTTGCACCGGCACGCCTCGCAAGGGCTTGCTATCCAGTGCGACTTCCATCGACACGCAGCCAGCGATCGTGAGCACGCCCAGAGACAGACTCACGGAGAGCCAGCGCATCGTGAAGCCTCGAATCATGTCGTCGGAGAGGAGGCTGATAGCGAGGCGGATCGCCTGTGTCGAGATCAAAACTCTTCGGAGGGAAATTGGGCTTTCTGCACGCCCCGCTCGATGATGGAACCTCGTCACGGCCATGAAACGATTCGACATGGCCAACAACCGCAAGCTCGGCGCCGCCGAACTGACGCAGGCTTTTCTCGCCCTTCACAATCGTTAGAAGGGGGAATCCCCGCATGCCATTCCTATTCCTGACGGCCGAAGGACGCGATTTGGCCAGACGTTGGCCTGATTCGTAGAAATAGCCCTGAGTTTCTCGTCGCGGGTTGCGCGGCGTACTTGGTCCCCCTACCCAGTTGAGTGAACATGAGCGAGAAGCACGTATATTTCTTTGGCGGCAAGACGGCCGAGGGCGACGGTAAGCAAAAGGAACTGCTTGGCGGCAAGGGGGCCAACCTCGCCGAGATGTGCAAGATCGGAATCCCTGTTCCCCCGGGCTTCACCATCACCACCGAGGTGTGCGCCGCCTACTACGATCATGGCAAGAAGATCCCCGAAGCGGCCGTCCCGCAGATTGACGAAGCCATCAAGAAGGTTGAGGGCGTCGCCGGCAAGAAGTTCGGCGATGCGGTTGACCCGCTGCTCGTCTCCGTGCGTTCGGGTGCGGCGCTCTCCATGCCCGGTATGATGAACACCATCCTCAATCTCGGCCTCACCGATGCCAGCGTCGAGGGCCTCGCCAAGAAGACAGGCAACCCCCGCTTTGCCTACGACAGCTACCGCCGACTCATCGACATGTTCGGCTCCACGGCGATGGGCGTCGAGCACGAAGAGTTCGAACACGAGATCCACAAGCTGAAGGACGAGAAGAAGGTCAAGCTTGACACCGAGCTTTCCGCGGACGACCTCAAGGAACTGGTGAAGCGCTACAAGGCCGTCTACAAGAAGCACGTCGGCGACGACTTCCCCCAGGAGCCGAAGAAGCAGTTGATGCTCGCGATCAACGCTGTCTTCAACTCCTGGAACGGCAACAAGGCGATTCAGTATCGCCGCATTGAGCGCATCACCGGCCTCAAGGGCACGGCCGTCAATGTGCAGGCGATGGTCTTCGGCAACATGGGCGAAGGGTCCGGCACTGGCGTTGCCTTCACCCGCGACCCGAACACCGGCGAGAACGTCTTTTACGGAGACTACCTCATCAACGCCCAGGGCGAGGACGTCGTCGCTGGCATCCGCACGCCGGAGCCGATCAGCAAGCTCGACAGCGAGATGCCCAAGGTCTACAAGCAGTTGATGGACATTCGGCAGACGCTTGAGAAGCACTACACGGACATGCAGGACATCGAGTTCACGGTGCAGGAAGGCGTCCTGTACATGCTTCAGACTCGCTCTGGCAAGCGCACCGGCACCGCGGCCGTCCGCATCGCTGTCGAGATGGTGAAGGAGGGGCTCATCAAGGAAGACGTCGCCGTGAAGCGCGTGGCTCCGGACAGCCTCAACCACCTGCTGCAACCGCAACTCGACCCCAGGAGCAAGGTGAAGCCGGTGGCCCAGGGCATCGCGGCCAGCCCCGGCGGTGCCAGCGGCATGGTGGTGCTCTCCGCGGATCAGGCCGTCGAGCACGCTGCGAAGCATCCGAACGATCCGATCATGCTCGTCCGCAAGGAAACAAGCCCGGAAGACGTTGCGGGCATGCACCTCGCGAAGGGCATCCTCACCAGCACCGGCGGCAAGGCGAGCCATGCGGCGGTCGTCGCTCGTGGCTGGGGCAAGCCCTGCGTCGTCGGCTGCGAAGCCATGAAGATCGACGAGAAGAATCAGACCATCGCCATCGCCGGGCACACGGTCAAGGCCGGGGACTTCATCACGATTGACGGCACCACCGGCAACGTGATGATCGGCAAGGTCGAGACCATCGCTCCGACCATGACCGGCGACTTTGCCACGCTGATGACGATGGCCGACAAGGTTCGCAAGCTGAAGATTCGCACCAACGCGGACAGCCCCGCGGACGCGCTGAAGGCCCGTGAGTTCGGTGCTGAGGGCATCGGCCTCTGCCGCACGGAGCACATGTTCTTCGGCGACGACCGCATTGCCGCCGTCCGCGAGATGATCCTGAGCACGACGGTGGAAGGCCGCGAAAAGGCCCTCGCCAAGATCGAGCCGTTCCAGCGGAATGACTTCGTTGGCATCTTCGAGGCGATGGACGGCCTGCCTGTCACCATCCGCCTGCTCGACCCGCCGCTGCACGAGTTCCTGCCGCAGAAGGACAACAAGGCCGGGGCCGACGCCGTCGCCAAGCAGATCGGCGTCAGCGTCGAGAAGATCTTCGAGCGCGTTGAAGAACTGCACGAAATGAACCCGATGATGGGCTTCCGCGGCTGCCGTCTGCCGCTGGTTTTCCCGGAAATCGGGGACATGCAGGTGCGGGCCATCATCGAGGCGGCCATCGAAGTGCAGAAGAAGGGCAAGAAGGTCCTGCCGGAAATCATGATCCCGCTGGTGGGCGTGCTGGAGGAACTGAACATCCTCAAGAAGCGGGCCATCGCCATCGCGGACGAGTGCATGGCCAAGGCCGGCGTGAAGGTCGAGTATCAGATCGGCACCATGATCGAACTGCCGCGGGCCTGCATCGCCGCGGACAAGATCGCCGAGGAAGCCGAGTTCTTCAGCTTCGGCACCAACGACCTGACGCAGATGACGTTCGGCTTCAGCCGGGACGACATCAAGGGCTTCATGCCGACGTATCTGGCGGACAAGATCCTGCCGATCGACCCGTTCCAGACGATCGACTTCAACGGCGTCGGCGAGTTGATGAAGATTGGGATTCAGAAGGGCCGCGACAGCCGCAAGGCGAAGCACGGCACTCACCTGAAGGTCGGCATCTGCGGCGAGCACGGCGGCGACCCGGACAGCGTCGTCTTCTGCCACAAGATCGGCATGGACTACGTTTCCTGCTCCCCGTTCCGCGTGCCCATCGCCCGCCTCGCCGCCGCCCAGGCCGCGCTGGGTGATACCTCTCGCGATAAGTAAGTGAAGTGGGTGGGACGTCGACCTGAACCGCGGAGCGAACCCTCCGCGGTTTCTTTTTTCTCCACCCGGGAGCGAGTCCCCATAGATTTTGGACAGCGGATCTTCACCTCGGAGTGCTTACTCATGGCCGCACATTGGTCCGGCGTCTTCCCTGCGGTGACCACGCAATTCCATCAGGATCAATCGCTCGATCTTCCTGCGACCACGCGACATCTCGAAGCCTTGCTGGCTTCGGGTGTCAGCGGTCTTATTGTGTGTGGATCGCTGGGTGAGAATCAATCACTCGCCCCTGAGGAGAAACGCCAGGTGGTGGCGAACGCGGTGAAGGCGGCTGCGGGGAAAGTGCCCGTGCTCGCGGGGGTGGCGGAATCTTCCACCGCGGCAGCTTGTCGCTTCGTCCAGGACTGCGCGAAACTCGGCGCGGCGGGTTACATGGTGATGCCTGCCATGGTTTACAAAGCGGATCCCGCCGAGGCCGCCGCTTACTTCCGAGCAGTGGCCAAGGCCACGGATCTGCCCTGGATGCTTTACAACAACCCCATCGCCTATCCGGTGGATAGCACGCCCGAACGACTCGCAGAACTCGCGGATGTGCAGAACCTCGTGGCCGTGAAGGAAAGCTCCGCAGATCCGCGGCGAATCACAGAGATCCGCATCGCACTGGGGGATCGCTTCGCGATTTTCACGGGTGTGGACGATCTGATCCTTGAATCCAGCATCCTCGGAATCGATGGCTGGGTCGCAGGCTCGGGCATTGCGTTCCCCAAGGAAAACCAGCACTTATGGGAACTGACCCGGGCCGAGAAATGGCATGAAGCGCGAAGCTTCTATCGTTGGTTCAGCCCCTTGCTGAAGCTGGACACTCATCCGAAGTTTGTGCAGTACATCAAGCTGATGGTTCAGGAAGCGGGACTGGGTTCCGAGTGCGTTCGCGAACCTCGCCTGCCCCTCAGCGGGGGCGAACGTGAGCGGGTGCTCGGAATCATCCGCAAGGGACTGGAGACGCGACCCAGGATTTAAGACAAAGTAAGAAGATCATCGCGCGGGACCGACAGCCCCCGCGCTCAAGCAGGCGCTTGGGAAGTGACGGTTGACCTCAATCCCTTGAGCCAGCGCGGGAATGACATGCGCGACTGCTCCCTGCCCAAGATCCGCTTCGGGACGAGTCCATGAACGATTCCCCTGACCGACCCTCGCTTCCGGTTCGTGCCCTTCCCACGTCGGTGGCTTCAGAGTTTGCAGAGACCGCGACGTCCTGGAAGCCGGACGATGCGGATGGCAGGACACTTTTCGATACGCCGCAGAGTGAGGACGGCAGCGTCTCGGTGGTGTTCCCGCAGGAGAAGTTCGATCGCTGGCGCAGCCAGGCTTTGGTTCACATCGAGAGTGTCGATGGCCGAAGATACCTCGCTCAGGTGGTGCGTGGGCCGTACGCATCGCCGGTGGGGTTGCCCGCAGGGGCGCCCGCGCTGGTCATCACTCAGGTGGAAGGCTCGCTCTTCACACCGCCATATCACGGCTGGGCGAACCTGGAAATCCTTGGGGAAATCGTTGGCGGCCAGACCACGCTGCCCCTCTTTCGACCGCGGCCGAACAGCCTTGTGAAACTCTTGACGCCTGAGCAAACGCGAACGGCGCTTCGCTGCGACGGCGACCTTCGCCTTGGCAACGCGGTGGGATTCGTCGACTTGCCGGTGGGGCTTAGCAGCGATGAAAAAGCGCACCTCCCACGACACACGCTGGCGGTCGGGACCACGGGTGCAGGGAAATCCACCTTTATTGCCTCGTGGGTCGAGAAACTCGCGAAGGCGGGCTTCAACGTCATCTTGATCGATGTCGAAGGCGAATACTCCTCGATCCATCAACCTGCGGATTCGAGTCGCATTCTGCCTGCACTCCAGGCACGTGGGCTCACGCCCGTGGGGATTGAAAACACGTTCCTCCTCGTTCCCACCGATGCCACCGCGGGTGATCCTAAGCATCCTCGGCTGCGGCGATTCTGCCTCAACTTCTCGAACGTGTCGCCTTACATCGCCAGTGAATTGCTTCAGGGGAATGACGCGCAGACCGATCGCTTCCTCGCGGCGTACGACGCGGCCGCGGAACTCGTGACGGAAATCGGCCTCGTCGCGGATCGCGCCGAGCACGCGCGAAGAGTGACGGAGTGGGACGACCAGGAAGCAGGCTATCCGGACTTGAAACTGGCGCAGGTGCTGGACGTGGCGATCGCGGTCGTGGGCGTGCTTGGCAAGGAGGAACCCAGCGATCAGTTTTTGCATGCCGAGGGTTTCAAGGCCCATGTTCCGCGACTCTTCGAGAAAGCCGCTCTCGTCCGCAAGAAGCTGGAACACCTCGCAAGCTGGCGGAAGACCGTGCGCCTCATCGCGGCTCTCCATCGCACGGGTCTCTTCGACCGAAGCGATGCGAAAGCGAAAGATGGACGCGAGATTCGCACGCTGGACTTCGTGAGGATACTCGCCGAACCGGGCAAGGTCCTGGTTTACGATCTCAGCGGGCTCGATGCTCCGCCGCATCGCAACCTTGCGATCGCGGACCTGCTACGAAGTGTCGCGGACGCGCAGGATTTGCTTTACGAGGCCGCCCCCGCGGAGAAGAAGCCGAAGACGGTGATCGTGATCGAGGAGGCCCACGAGTTCGTCTCGGCGGAGCGTGTCAGCCAGATGCCTGCCCTCTTCAGCCAGATTCAGCGAATCGCCCGGCGAGGCCGAAAACGCTGGCTGGGCCTGATGTTCGCCACGCAGTTCCCACAGCATCTCCCGGGTGAACTCTTCACGCTTTGCAACAATCGCATCCTCATGCGGCTTGGTGACGAACCGACGCTTCGCCGATTGCAGCACTCCGTGGGTGGCGTTTCCGAAAGCCTCTGGCCGCGATTGAAGAATCTGCCGACCGGCCAGGCCATCGTGAGTGCCCAGGGCATCGACCCTGCGATGATCGTGAACCTGGAGCCGGGCCGCTGCAAGCTGCGAATGGTGGACTGATCCTTGCGGGTCAAGAACGTCTTGATCTTGAGCCTTACACCTGAGTGGTCGATGCCGCGGCAGGAGCATCTTCCAGGTGACGCGGGTCGTCGGTTGTGGTGATATTTACCGGCGGTTCCGTCACGGACGGAGGCACGTGCGACGCGGCCAGAGCATGTTCGCCCGTGATCAAGCGAGCCGCTCGATTACGAGTGATGTAGTTGAAGAACCACTGCGAGAGCACGAGCACGCGGTTCTCGAATCGTGCCAGATACATGATGTGAATGAAGAGCCATGCGAGCCAGGCGAGGAGACCGCTGAATTTCAACCCGTGGCTCTCCGCAACGGCCTTGGCCCGCCCGATGGTCGCCATGCTGCCCTTGTCCCAGTAATGGAAGGGCCCGGGGGCGTTCTTGCCGAGAATGCGGCCGTGAATGAGGTCCGCGACGTAGCTCCCCTGTTGCATCGCGACGGGTGCGACACCGGGCAGGGGCTTGCCATCACTCCCCGTGAAGTTCGCAAGGTCGCCAACGACGAAAACCTCCGCGTGACCGGGAATCGAGCAGTCGGGCTTCACCACCACCCGCCCAGCGCGGTCGAGTTTCACTTGAAACGCAGCCGCGGCTGCTAGCTTCGCACCGAGCGGGTTCGCCTTGACGCCCGCAGCCCAGACGACCGTCGAGGTGGCGATGCGCTGGTTCTCCGCCTTGCCACCGTCCAGCTTGAACTCGACATGTTCTGGCTCGATCGAAATCACATGGCAGTCGAGATGTGTTTCGATCTGCAACTTTTCGAGCGAGGCCAGGGCTTTCTGAGATAATCGCTCATGGAACATCGGCAGCACGCGTGTCTGGCCTTCGATGAGGACGATGCGAGCCTCGGCTGGATTGATCGCGCGGAAGTCGCGGCGCATCGTCACTCGAGCCAGTTCACTGATGGCGCCTGCCATTTCGACCCCGGTGGGCCCGCCGCCGACGATCACGAAAGTCATGAGCCGTTTGCGGACTTCGGGGTTTGTCGTCCGCTCGGCCCGCTCGAAAGCGGAGAGAATCCGGCGTCGAATCTCCGTCGCGTCCTCGATGGTTTTCAGTCCTGGTGCGAGGTCGGCCCAGGCCTCGTTGCCGAAATAGTGGTGTGTGGAACCCGTGGAAACGACCAGTGAATCGAACGGTACTTTGTTGCCGTCTGCGAGCCGAACTGTGCGAAGCGTGAGATCAAAATCCTCGACCTCGCCGAGCAGTACGCAAGTGTTCCGCTGTTTTCGCAGCACGGATCGAAGCGGTGCGGCAATGTTCGCGGGGGACAGCCCACCCGTCGCGACCTGATAAAGAAGTGGTTGGAAGAGATGGAAGTTTCGGCGATCGATCATCGTGACCTGCACCCGGCTATTCCTCAAGCCGCGGGCCGCGAGGAGCCCGCCGAATCCGCCGCCTACGATGACCACGCGATGCAAGGGCTTCGTTTCTGTCATTTCGGACAATCTCCTGAGTCCCGGCCGAACTTCATGGCGGCATTTTAGGGGACTCGCGGCGGATTCGTACCAAGTGTTTCTCGTTTCACGATCGCCCACGCGGAGAGCCACAAGATCAACGTCGCGGGAGCCGCCCACCAAAACTCCTCGAGATACCGAATGAGCCTGCCCGTCAATACAAACGTCAGCCCCGTGATCACAAGATGCCCCGCGGCGAAGAGGCGGATCGCACTGGCACGGCCTTCATTGGCCAGCCAGGTTGAGGCCTGGATCACTGGCACTAGCAGCACCACAAGATCAAAGATCCAGCCTCCGTATGGGGCCGTGAGGATCGACACCCACACGATACAGGGAAGCTCCGCCGCCCAGTTCCAGCGAGATCGCTTCCTCAGGAAATAGCCGAAATAAGCGATGCACGCGATCGCACAGGGAACGAACTGAATCCAAAACTGCGTCGCATCGATCGCCTGTCGCAGGAAGAAAGAGCCCAGCGGCACCTGCCAGGCGGAAAGAGGAATCGAAGTTTCATTGGCCGGGCGACGCAGAGCCGAGAGATATTGATTCAACACCTCGGGATTGACTCCAAGCGACACGCCCAGCCCTGCGGCAATGACCGCTCCGCCGGCGACGAGCGACACCCAGCCGCGAGGCCTCATGACGTTGAGAACCAGCAGCAATCCAAACACCGCGAGCAGATGCGGCTTCAACGCCGTCAGGGCCGCGCAGGCACCGGCCAGGGCGGGGCGATTCTTGGAATCGAAGTACGCGAAGCCCGCGAGTCCAAAGAGAAGGAGGCCCGTGTTCTGGCCATACTTGATCGTCCAGAGTGAGCCGTAGAACGTCAACGCGATGAGAGGCACCGCTAGAAGATGTTCGCGTGGACCACCGTAAAGCTTCCACAGAAGCCGTGAACTACCGACGATAAGCCCCACCTGCAATGCGAGCCACAGTAGCTGGGCCGGTCGGGGGGAAAGCAGCGCCAGCGGATAGTAAACCGGCAGTGTCCACGGGGGATTCCACATCATCACCGCGTCTCTGCGGTCCGGTTCGTTCGCGGCCGCGCGTTGCAGCGGCAGTAGCTGCTCGCCATCGTAAGGGTCGCCTTGATCGAGAGCGACCCGGGCCGCTGCCCAGTACTCGACAAAGTCCTTCGGCGGCAGGATCGACGGGTTCGCGGGAAGGTACCAGCCCATGACCATCACCGGCAGGGTGACAATCAGAGTGACGGCAACGAGCGAACCACGTGGCAGCGGATCTCGCATGAAGATGAACAGCCCAGAGGAGACCTGAAATTCGGAACTCGCAACTCGGATCGCCGAAACCCTGAAACCCCGGCATTCGCTCTTTACCAGGAGAGTAAGCGAACCCGAAACCGCGATGAAGGCTTAGAACGCGGCCTGATAGATTTCGAGAAGTTCCGAAGCGGACTGCGGATGCCGGGGGTTCACTCGCATCAATCGCTTGATCGCGAAGGCCCTTTCCGCGAAGTTCGGCAGCATCGTTTCCTTCACGCCCAGGTCTCGGAGCCGAGACGGAATGCCAATATCGGCCTTCAAGCGCTCGACCGCTTCCACCGCTCGATTGGCGTTGACATCCTCGGGGGCATTCACATCGGACGCCCCAAGGAATCCGGCGATGCTCGCGAACTCACGAACGCGGAGGCTGAGGTTGTAACGCATCACGTAAGGAAGGAGCAGGCCGTTCCCCGCACCGTGCGAGACGTGAACCGCTCCACCGACCGGATACTCCATCGCGTGGACGAGCGCGACA
>Ga0105048_10004409_pt1 | contig 22930 bp, 20 predicted proteins | sample MAT05_FD_78382 | JGI IMG/M metagenome (GOLD analysis project Ga0105048, IMG submission 78382) | Freshwater microbial communities from Lake Fryxell liftoff mats and glacier meltwater in Antarctica - MAT-05 | ecosystem: Environmental > Aquatic > Freshwater > Ice > Liftoff microbial mat | place...
CGTGTATATCAAACTGCGCTGGAAAAGCAATATTAATATCTTCACCAATAACTTACAATCAATATTTTGATTCACTAGATCAATATATGACCTTTCCCGCTGGAAGAGTTTTAAGTTCAAACAAAATAATTCCGAAACCAGGAAATGATAGCATTTTTTATCACTTTTACTTGCAAAACAATTATAAATGTGGTGGATTGTATTATTCAGAATTAAATCTTTTAGAAAATAGCGGAAAAGGAAAAGTTTTAAAAAGGAAAATTAAAATAATTGATTCTTGCGACATTGCTAATTTGGCAATAATTTTAAATAAAAAGGACAATTCGTATTGGGTATTAATAACTTATGATTGCTTTACATTGTATAGCATTAAAGTAGATAAGAGTGGAATTGCAGCAGCTCCCATAATTAGTAATGGGTTTTATAATTTTTCCTCATTCAAAACACAAGGTTTATTTCCACTACCCTATATTGGCAATGATTGGATCTCTGGTAATATAAATTCAGAATTTATCACATCCAATGATGGCACCCGAATTGTGGCATGCAATGTACCTACATTTGTTTCAGGCAACCAAGGAAATGTATTTATGTATAATTTTGACATAAATACAGGAAAAGCGAGCAATAGAATAACAATAATAAACAACAATGAGTATGGCATTAATTATGGATGTGAAATGGCTTGCTTTTCTGGCAATGATTCGCAGGTTTACCCGAGTATAAACCCAATGTATTTGATGCGATTTTCTGGCACAAAAAATTACCGTATTTTACAATATGATGTAGCGAAGAAAGCAAAAAAAGTTATCCAAAATAGCAACAATGGCTGGGATGCAATAAGTTCTATGGCCCTTGGTATAGATGGCAAAATCTATGGTTTTGCCTCTACCGCCTACGATACATCATCTGGGGGTCGAATTACTATTATACAATATCCCAATAAGCCTGGTAAACTTTGCAATTTTTTTAGACCAGCCAATTTCCAAAGAGCAATTAAAGATTTACCCAACCTCACAGACCACCTCATCAACATCCGCACGAACCTAGACCTTACAACCTGTGTTGACACGGTGCTATTTTCAGTAATGGGCGACAGCAGTTTTGCCAAACTTACCTGCCGTTTTGGCGATGGAGATAGCAATGTAATAAACAAACCTGCCAGTAAACTGTATACATTTAAACATTTTTACAAAGCCGAAGGGCGCTACGCCTGTGTATGGGAGGGCCGTACTGCCCAATGCAATGCACCCGTGTGGTACACGGATACAATGCAGGTGTTTTACCCAGCGAAACGCAAAAACACTTCGTTTTTACCCACTACTACAAAGCATTGCACAAACGCCACATTGTCTTTTACAGATAGCATTATCCATGCCAGCGGCTACCAAATCAATTGGGGAGACGACAGTATAGAGGTGTTTAGCAATGCCAATATTAGTGGCAAATAAATGGACAAATTAAAGGTGGCGAAAAAACATTGAATTATATTGTTGCAGACAGCGGTTTTGCTTGGTTAAAATTATACAGCAAAACGCAATACGGTTGCCTAGATTCAATTTCACAAAAAACGAGGTTTAACAAATCTCCAATAGCCATATATTCCATTTCTGACAGCACCATTTGCCAAGGGGACAGCATTGTATTAAAAGACCAAAGCCTAGCAGATAGCGTGGCTTGGAAAGTAAACAATACTGTATATCCTATTGCAAATGCGAAAATATAAGTAACCGAAAATGCGGGTAGTTATCCCCTTTTTCATTTTGCAATAAACCGCAATGGATGCGCAGACACAAATATTTTAAGTGTAAAAATAGAAGCCAAACCCAAAGCCAATTTTACAAATACAAATGCCTGTGAAAATGAAAAAATTGCATTTATGGACATATCTACGGGCAACAATATGCAATGGATATGGAAAATACTGAACAAAACTAAATATGGAATTGCACCCACAGACACCATTGGTAAAGCGGGAAATTACAGTGTAAAATTGCGGGTAAATACCAGTTTTGGCTGTACAGATTCAGTTACAAAAATGGTGGTGGTTTACCCAAATCCCACACCCAATATTTATTTTACAGGTACGGGTTTTACCCCACCAGACCAATATGGTTATTTGTTTGAATGCAAGCCAGATACTTTTGTTTTTTACAAATGGCAAATAGGCAGCGCAGGCAATGCAGATAAAGCCAAAGCCTATGTTTATTTTAGCGAATCGGGCAAGTCTGAATATGTGTATTTAGAGGTAACCGACAACTGCAAAGGCAAAACAGACAGTTTGGTTTACATAAAAGGCCTAACTTTATATCTTTTCCCCAATTCATTTACCCCCAACAGCGACGGACATAACGATGGCTTTGGCATTGCAGGCCCCGAATATATAAAACAATACAAATTGCGCATATTCAACCGCTGGGGCGAAGAGGTGTTCTTTACTCAAAATCCTTATGAATTGTGGAAACCACAAAACCCATTGCCTGGTTTATATGTTTACAAAGCTGCGGTGCAAGACATATACAGCCGCTGGAAAGAATTGGATGGGGTGGTTTATTTGTTGCGGTAGTTTTTGAAGTAGAAAGTATATTGGCCAATTTGTGTTATACTAATTTGCTTAAAGAATCCTTTGCCTTTAAATTGCCGCATGCAAATTCAGTTTAAACATTTAATATCTTTGGAAGAAAGACTGTGTATTTTTCCTCTTTACACCCAATTGAATCCTTATTTAACATTCGAGAAATTTTCCATTCGCATGGAAGCCCAAATGGTTGAAACTGGATACCATCTTTTGGCCGTTTATAATTTCAACGAATTGATTGCAACCTCGGGTTATTGGATTTCAAATAAACTGTATTGCGGCAAATATTTAGAGCCTGACAACGTAGTGGTTGATAAAGGATATCGATCCAAAGGAATAGGTGAAATGATGCAAAAGGAAATGGAAACAATTGCAAAAGAAAACCAATGCAACGCAATGATGTTAGATGCCTATTTAGAAAATATCCAAGGGCACAAATTTTATGAAAAACACAATTACGAAAAGAAAGGATTTCATTTTGTTAAAAAATTATCTCCAAATAGTTGAGATTATCCCAAATATGGAATAGCCACCAAACTGGCAATATGAATGACTATAGCCACTTTAAGAAAGCTGTCTGCTATAAAATAAAAAGTCTCATCCTTAGACAACAAACAGGCAAGCGAAACTACCAATGCAGTAGCTAGACTAAATCCACTTATCAATGTGAAATAATTTAAATGCGGATAAAACAAAGTAGTACCAAAGAAAAATGCAGTTGCCGAAAGTAAACAAATGGAAAACAACCATTGGCGGGTAAATTTCTTGCCCGCAGCCACTACCACGGTTTTATAACCAAAAATAATATTGCCCTTGTTGCCATTTAAATCTTTCACTACTTCTCTCGTAAATCCTACAACCAGTAAACTGCAGATATAAATTAACAAACCATAGTGCATGTTTAAATAGTGCAACCACACTGCAATAATTGGCGAAATTGCCAACAAGGAAGCAGTTAACTCTCTAATCACCGGTATTTTTTGTAATTTATGAGAATAAAACCAGAATAAGAATGTGAGAATCGTTGAAAATATAAAAACTTTGTACGAAGCAAACAATGCAAAACCAACGGAAAATACATTTAAAATAACATAGGTATTCAATAAATAATTTTGACTCAACAACCTGCTAAAAACGACACTTTCAGGCCTATTGATCAAATCCTTATCTACATCATAGAAACCATTGATAATAAAGGCTCCCGCAACGGCGCAAGTGGTGGATAATACAATAAAATGGAGCTTGTAGTCTGATAAAAACAAATAGGCATTCTCGTGTAAATTAAATACATAAAATGCAATTAAATATTGTGACAAACCCAGCAATCCAATATTGTACCAGCGTATGGCGCGCAGTAAAAGTAAAATATTTACGAAGGGGCCAACTTTGGGGCCTTTCATACTTAAAATTGATGTATAATTTGAAGGTTATGCCCTTTTAGCATCTCGCGGGCTTTTTCCATATCTTGGGTAAAACCCAAAATAAAACCACCCCCACCGCTGCCGCATAATTTTAAATAGTAGGCGTTGGTTTCAATTCCATTTCGCCAAGTTTGCTGAAATTTTTCGGGAATCATCGGTTTGAAATTTTCTAAGAAAAGACCTGAAAGTTCTTTCAAATTGGCAAACAGTGGTTTGGTATCGCCTTTTAAAAATGCTTTTATGCATTCATCGTTGTATTTCTTCAATTTGGTTTTAACCAAATGGCGAAAACCTTCCTCTTTTAATTTTTGTAAGAATATGGATACCATACCCTGGGTTTTACCTGGCGAGCCGCTGTCCATTAAAAATATAGCGCCTTTTCCATCCACATTGCTACTGGGCATAACCACCGTGCCCAATTCACTCTTGCTCTGGATTAAAACAGGTAAATTGAGGTAACAAATTAACGGATCTAAACCAGAACTGGTGCCGTGGAAATAACTTTCTAAAAATGCCAAGGTTTTTTTAAGCCCTAATAGATTTTCACCATTTGAAGCCTCTGTTTCAGAAATTTTATCTAAACAGTACCGGTCATAAATTGCCGCTACTAAAGCGCCGCTGCTGCCCACACCAAAACCTTGAGGAATGCTACTGTCGAAAAACAAACCGTTCTCAATATCCGTTTCCAAACGAATCAAGTCCATTGTGCAAGGCATCAAACCTGCTTTTTGTGAACTTAATAAATATTGAAAATATTGTTTTAAACTTGCATTGCTGTTCGACTTATCTGCATCTATTTCTCCAATTGGCTGAAGCAATTTGCCCTTGTAAAAATGATATGGAATGCTAAGCCCCATCGAATCTTCGATAATACCATATTCTCCAAAAAGAAGAATTTTAGCGTAGTACATTGAGTCTTTCAGCATTTAAGTTAATTTTACAGGACCTTTACCTATGGTAGTGCAAAGATACTTCCCATCTTGGCAAAAACCAACAAGTTCTTGTTCAATGAAACCCACAACTTCTTTACTGTATAGTTTTGGAAACAACACGTGCACATTGGCCCCTGCATCTAGGGTAAACATAACGGGAGTTCCAGTTTTTTCTCTGTAATCCCATATTTTTTCGATAACCGCCAAGCTATTGGGCCGCATTAGAATATAATAGGGGTTGCTAACCATCATCATGGCGTGCAATTGCAAAGCTTCGCTTTCTACTATTGAAATAAAACGCCTTACATTTCCTTTTTCCATTGCAACCAACAATTGTGTAAGATTTGCCAAGGCAACTTGAAAACGGGTTTCAGCATATGGATTTGACCCCAGCAAAGAATGGCCTTCGGTGCTGCTTACTTTTTTCTCACCTGCATCTACAATCAATACCGCATCTATCATCTCCTTAAAGGGTTCGGCCAATTCGAAATGTATTGGAACCGCATATTCGTCTGAACTGTTTTTAACCCCTAAATGCGAGCCCCAGACTGCAGGTTCGCTATACAAGCTACGACATGCACTGCCAGAACCCAAACGCGCAATTCTGCTGGCTGCTTGCATCAAATCCGGAAATTTTTGACCCGTATATTGTTCTTGCAAATCACAAATGCACAAGGCAAGTGCACCAAAACCCGCGGCACTGCTTGCAATGCCGGTGCCATGTGGAAAATTGTTAATTGTTTGTATATACAAATGTTGTTCGCGAACCACGGAAAAATCATTCCAAATACGATGAAGAAAAGTTGTGATTTTGGATTCAAAGGAGGGTTTTACCTTGCCATCTACCAATAGATTGAAAGCAGGATTGCCACTTATATTTCCATGTTCTAGCGATACTGTGGTTTCTGTAAATAAATCGCTGAGTGCTAGACTAATACTAGGGTTGGCTGGCAATTGAATCCCAGTGGTCTTTTTGCCCCAGTATTTTACCAAAGCTATATTTGATGGGCAGCGGTATTTTGCGGATTTAATGTTTTCGATGTTGCAAAATTAACCAAGTAAAACGAAGAATTGAATTTTGTGGATGTAATAATGTTAAATAGCCATTAAATTCAGGATTAAAACCAAATTTTTCTGGCTACAATTGGCTTTTTGGGTTATTTTATAGAGATTGGTTGCAAGCAAAGTATACGAACAATATGCAAAATATTAATGAAGACAATTCCCATTTAGGCAAATTCTATCGCCAATTCGTATGGATTTCGATTCGCAAAATAAAAATCATCCAGCGTAAAATACATCGCCTTTTTATCAGTCTGTTGCAGCATTTTTAATTGTTGCAACATCCTGGTTGTTTTTCCCGTGCCTCTCGAACCCCACAATCCCGTTCAACCTCCATTCATAATCAAAGGAAAGAGGCAACTGTCTCACAATTTTCTTTATAGTAGCCTGAATTATGGCGTTGGATTTATTAACAATTTCGTCCATAAACGTTTAATTACCCCCGTAATATTAACTGTTTTTGTTTAATCAAACAGGCATTTAACAATTTTTACGCTTATTTACACAATCAATTATAGTATATTTTGCTTAATGGAATAAGCAATATTTATGCATTGGGATGAATCATTTAAGCTATTTTGAGTTTTTTAGGCCAAATTACTTCGACAACACATATTCATTCCACTTTACAACATCCATATTTTCAAAAGTAGATTGGTATTCCGCCAATATTTTTTCGTTCACCAACAATACATCCCCACCCCAAGCGCCAAGCCATTTGCACAATCCGCCTTGCACTGGCTTTATAGCCAAATCATCATACGCCTTTGGAATTTCTAGATATTGCGACAACAATGCCTGCCACATTTCCAACATGGCTTCTAAAAGTGGAATGCTACGGGGATTTTTGATGGCCTGAATGCATGCACTCAACTGATGAAGCATAAGTGTATCGTTTTTCAAAGCATTCAACTTTTCCTTTACACTTCCCAATGCATTTCTGCTGTTCATTTTGGTACCTGGAAAAGCCAAAAACCAATGTTCAGTAAGGTTCGGTTCCAAATGCCAAGGCTCCCAATTGGGTTCTTCGTTTTCAATCCAATAAACCACAGGTTTGCCGGTTTTACAAACTGCCACATCATATCCACTGCCACCAAATACTGCCGCTTGTAAATCAAAAGCATTTACACCTGTCCAATCTGAAATAGTTGAGATAAGTGTGCTACTTGTGCCTAAGCCATAATTGCGGCTAAATTCACAATTCGTTTCTACCCGTATAGTTTTATGATCAAAAAAATTGGGCTTTTGTAATTTTACCTCACGCAAAATATGCAACAAGGTATTCCCGATCTCGTAGTTTGTGCTTTCCGCAAGGTGCATTATGTCTGTATCCATTCTGCAATCCAACCAAACAGAACCATCTGGATTTTTACTTTGCCAAACAATTTTCGAATTCCCTTTGGTGACAACTTCCCATACACTTAGCCATTGCCCGTCCATAACAGGTAATGCCAATGCTTCTATCCCAGCCATTACTGCATATTCGCCGCACAACAATACCTTGCCTTTTGCGTAAAATGTTTTCACAATGTGCAAATATAATGTATTCACAAAGTCGCTATAGTTACTTCGCATATTTATTGTATTTGTTGCCAAATTGTTTATCATTGTGCAATGAAAAAAATCATCTTACTTTCACTTACACTTGTGGTATTTTCTTTTAGCCAAGCAAAACAATTCACAATTTCCATTGTAGACCAAACTTACAATCCTGATATAACAAATGCATTTGTTGGAGATACCATAACTATAGAAGCCACGAACAGTCATCCATTGGTTCAGGTTTCTAAAACCAATTGGCAGTTAGGCAATGCAACAGAATTGGTTGGTGGATGGGGAACCAAAACAACAAATTATACTTTTAAAATTGCCGCTAGCGATACCCTCTATTTTATGTGTACAAGCCATGGGACTGGTGGCATGAAAGCCAAAATTATATCAACCGTGCCAATATTTGGATCTGCAACGAATGTCAGCGCATCCATTTTGCATTTTCAAAACCCAGTTAAGAATAAAACTTTAAATATAACCTTAGATAGCCCCAGTGAAAACTACACTTTTCTCATATATAACCTTTCTGGAATCATAGAATTTTCCACTATCATCAAACATTCAGAGAGTTTGGTATTATCAAATCTGAAAAGTGGCTTGTATTATTTTGCTCTACTTTCGGAAAACAAACAACAGTTTCAAACCCAAAAAATATTTATAGAATAATTGCCATTCAGATTTTTGCTTGCACATTGGCTCTCACCGATTCAAATACACGCACAGCCTCGCTATGGCTAACTGTATGGTCTTTAAAATAGGCAACTACTTTTTCTTTTTCTGCATCTGATGCGCCCAATTGATTTAAGATATTGAGCAAGTGCATTTTCATATGTCCTTTTTGAATGCCGCTTGTAATGAGACTTCGGATGGCACTAAAATTTTGAGCCAAACCCGCCACTGCAATGATTTCCATCAATTCCTTTGCATTGGGTTTCCCCAATATTTCATGCGAAAATTTTACCATGGGATGCAGACTTGTAATACCACCCACAGTGCCTAATGCCAAAGGAATTTCAATCCAGAATTTAAAAGTATCGCCTACAACTTCTGCATGTGTTAAACTGCTATAATGTCCACTTCTGCTGGCGTAAGCATGCACACAAGCTTCAATAGCCCTAAAATCATTTCCACTTGCAACCACTACCGAATCAATGCCGTTCATAATTCCCTTATTGTGGGTTACAGCTCTATAGGGTTCAATTTCGGCAATGCGAATGGCGCGACAAAATTTGTCGGCAAACTCTTGATTTTCTATCCCACTTCCTTCATTAATTTCATTCACTTTGCAGCTCACTTCTGCCCTTACCAAACATTGCGGCGTGTAATTACTGAGGATGCTCATAATTACTTCTATATTTTTTTCATTAACAGGGATACTGTCCGAGTTTACAATTTCTTGTCTAAGTATTTTGGCAAATTCTTCCAAACAACTGTTAATGAAATTTGCACCCATACTATCGCAGGTCTCAAAAGTGGCTTCTAGCTGATAATAACCAGGTTCAAGTGTAGTTTTGTCTTTCAAAACAATGTCTAAAATCCCACCCCCTCGCTGGTTCATATTTGCAGTAATGCTGGCTGTATCTTGAAAGAATTTTGGTTTAATTTCTTCAAAATATTTCTCAAAATTTTCATGATTTAAACCATTCCAAAAGAAATGCACATGGCCTACTTTGGTGGTAGAAATTACAGTGGTTTTAAAACCGCCGCGATCGAGCCAAAAGTTTGCCGCTTTTGCGGCGGCTGCTACTACGCTACTTTCTTCAATTGCCAAAGGCAATGTAAGCAGTTTGTTATTGATTAAAAAATTGGGTGCAATGCCAAACGGCATGTAAAAATTGCTCAACGTATTTTCAATAAATTCATCGTGTAATTTTTGAATATTGGTATCCGAATGCCAATAGCCATGAAGCAGTGCTAGTGAAAATTCTGGTTCATTTGCATAGTTGCTAATCAGCCATTCTATCTTTTCGTCTTTGCTTAGTTTGCTAAATCCTGATATAGGTCTTACACTCATTGTTTTCTTACTTTTAAATAATTATAGGCCATTTCTAGGCCGCGCATTTGGGCTTCCGTAAACCGCATTAGGGCTTCTTCTCCCTCCAATGCAAATTTTAAAAAAACAGACGCTTGCGCATACATTGCTTTGTAGGGAATACTTTGGATGTGAAAATACCCATCCAGAAAATTTTTAATTCCCCCACTAACAATAAAACTGCGGGTAAGTATTTCAGCATTCGGGTCCAAAATAATTTCCTGAACAATTTTCGTCATTTCGACTACAGTATGCCCCAAGTGAGCAATAGGCTCGTATTGTTCTCTAAAAAATGTATCACGGCGCAATGTTTCTAACAGACTAAAATTTGTTCCTCCTTGTGCACCAAAATCTATAGCTTCTAGCGGCAATTTTGCAAGTTCTCGCAAACTTTGCGGACCCATGCCTTGCCCCACTTCTTTTACAATAACAGGCAATTTAAAAACGTCCAACAATCGTTTTATGGTTTCCAATGGGGGATGCAAAAAACGATCACCTTCTGGCTGCAACCATTCTTGCAGCGGATTGATATGCACAATCAGTCCATCTGCCTCCAACATTTTTACTAGATCTGCGATTCTATTTTCTTGTCCTGTATAGAGCAGCTCTTCAATCTGTGCAATGCCTAAATTTGCAAAAAAGGGTTGATCTCCTATATATTGTCTAATGGCAAAATCAGGCAAATGGGATTCATCCTCTAATATGGGCCTACAACTGCCAAGCCCCATACCCATGCCATATTCTCGACAAGCAAGGGCAAGGTTGCGGTTGATACTGCCAGTATGTTCTGCTCCCCCGGTCATGCTGCTTACAAAAATAGGAAGTCTCAATATTTTACCACAAACTTGCAAAGTGGGCACAGAGCCAGGAAGTGGATGGCCATTTAGAACTGGTTCATAGTCAAAACGAGGATCATGACCAGGCGCCTGTGCATCAAATGCCAGTTGTATGTGGTCTGTTTTGCGGTTGCTAATATTGTTGGTTTCCAATTGCCCTGCAAATGTAACAAATATGGAAATAGATTTTGTTTAAGCTTTCTTTGGGCATCAAGATTGATTCGATGATTGCAAATCCAAACCCAATTGATATTAAAAGCTTAAGGATTCAATTTGGGATTGTTCAAATGCCTTTCTTTGTCCCTTTCAGTTTTTTTTACAAGGTTTTGCTCAAAAGCTTCGGTGAGATTAACCCCACACTGATTCGCCAAACACAGCAATACCCAAAGCACATCTGCCATTTCATCGGGTAGATTTTTCTCCAAATCCGATTTTTTATAACTCTGATCTCCGTATTTGCGAGAGATAATCCTTGCCAATTCGCCAACTTCTTCGGTTAGAATAGCCAAATTTGTTAATTCCGAAAAATACCGCACTCCCACACTTTTAATCCAAATATCAACTTTTTCCTGTGCTTGTTGAATGCTTATTTCCGCCATATTGCAAACATAGAATTATTTACCTACAATTGTATAGGAACTTTCCACAATGCCAAATCCAAGAATTATTGTAACCAAACGTACATTTTTACGCAGGATGGAGGAAACAGATTTGTTGGGCATTTATGAAACCCATGCAGATTCCGAAACCAGAAAGTATACGTGGATAAACGGATTATATACGCAAGAGCAAATTTTGCTTTGGATTAAAAACGATTTGAATACCAACAACAGCGGTTTGTATTTACTGAGTATCATAGATAAGGAGAATGCTGCATTCTTAGGTCTTTGTGGTTTGAGAATGCGAGAAGATTTGGGCAATCAGATAGACATAGCCTACCGCATTCATCCCAATAACCGATTGAACGGAATAGCTACAGAAACTGCAAAAGCCACTGTGGATTGGGCTTTCCAAGAAACAAAACTAGACAAAATTTTGGCACAAGTCCATTCTGAAAATTTGGCGAGTCAATGTATCATGCGCAAATTGAATTTTGAGTTGAAGGACAACCAGGAACCTTGGTGGGTTTATGAATTTAGGAACCCATTTGCTCCATAACCCAACCTTTACCCCATTCTGCTTTTTCCTTTTCTGTCCATAAAAGTGGAAATGCATAAATTCGCTGAAAACGTGGAGGGAGAAATTTTTGCCAATTGGTGCCGCCCGTTGCGGAAACGTCTTCACCTGCGCGTTGCAAATATCGGACCGCTGCCTTGTAATGCGACAGACGCCAATTTACATTTAGGTTGGTATCTAATTCACGCAAGTTTTTTCGCATGCTTTCCGTAGCTTTTTCATCCTCGTTAAAACTACGGTAGACTGCCAACAAGTTAAATTCTTTACAAATCTCAATTCTGGCTTTGAATAAGGCATCGTAATGTTTTTCAAATTGCCTTAATGTTAAGGTTTTTTCATTGGTTTCAAGGTCTATGGCACCCTTTTTCCAATAGATACTTTCATATATTTCTTCCTGACTAAAAAAGTCTGAAATTTTTCGGTCATCAAAAGCCACTAGATTGATTAAATCTGTACAACAAAACTCAATAAGCCGAAACTGTGCACTTTGGAATCCACTTGCTGGTAGCAGGGCCATTCTAAATTTGAGAAAATCTTTGTGTCGCATTCCTTCAATCATAATTTCAAAACTAGCTATTAGGTGTTTAAAATAGCGGTTAATCCGAACCAAACATTCTTCATATTTCTTAATATCCGTAGGATTTTCATGCACTTGATCAATTTCATGTAAAATCAGTTTAAAATACAATTCTGTAATCTGATGGTAAGCAATAAAAATAGTTTCATCTTTAAAGTCAGTTTTGGGATTTTGCAAACTTAACAAACTATCAAGCATAATGTATTTCCAGTATGGTTCGTAATTGCTAACCAACAAACCTTCTAGGTAATCATTGGTATTTTGTCCACTCAGCCGGTATTTATCAAATAGTTGTTCAAGTAGATTTTCTGTTTTCTTTTCCATAAACTTGTTTATAAAAACGGACTTACGAAATCATTAAAATTGGAATTTTGTGTATCTTTTGCTGATAAAACTGGAGAAATAGCTGTCCAAGGAATTTCCAATTCAGGGCTATTCCATGCAATCCCACCTTCGCTTTGAGGATGGTAGTAATCCGTGCATTTGTAGGTAAAAATGGTATTGTCTTCCAAAGTTTCAAAACCATGGGCAAAACCTTTAGGGATAAACATCAGTAAAAAATTATATTCCGACAATTCTATGCTAAAAGATTTTCCATAGGTAGGGGAAGATTTACGGATGTCTACAACCACATCCAATACTTTTCCTTTTATCACCCTAACCAGTTTATCTTGGGCATGGGGTGGTTTTTGAAAATGCAAACCCCTAATGATTCCGCTATTGGAAAGACTTTGGTTGTCTTGCACATACAACGTAGGAACGCCAATGGATTTGAAAAGATCTTGACGGTACGATTCAAAAAAATGCCCCCGAACATCGGCAAAAACTTTTGGCTTAATAATTAGTAATCCAGGGAGTGGTTCGTTTATAATATCCATTTTGTGGGTCAATTTGAAAAATGTTCTTTGGAAAGGTATTTGTATTGTATAACTTTGCAAAAATCATAAAAATCATGGAGAATACCTCAGGGAATCAACCAAACGAAAAAAACAAAAACAGCAAAGCGCTTCTCATCACCATCATTGGTGTACTCGTAGCCTTGAATGCAGGCCTTTTGTACATGTGGCAAAAAGGTGGAAATGAAAAAGAAAAAGTGGAAAAAACACTCGCTAGCACCTCTATCGATCTGAAAGAAAGAGATGCAGCATTGGCTGATGCTGAATTTATGTTGGCCAAATTTCGCGTAGATTCGGCCACAATGGCGGATAAACACAAAGAATTGGGTGCCGAAATCACAACCCGTCGCAACGAAATTGCAGCTTTGGCCGCCAAGCTTAGAGCTACTCAAGGCAATGATAGTAAACTAATTGCAGAATTGAGGTCAAAAATGGATGAAATGCAAGCACAAATTAAAAAATTGGAATCTGAAAATGTGGAATTGAAAGAACAGAATGCCAAACTGGATCAAGAAAGAGTGCAATTGCAAACCGAAAAACAAGAAATTTCTACCAAATACGAACAGGAAAGCAAAGAGAAAAAGAAGTACAAAGGCATAGCGCAGAGTTTAAAAGCACAAAACTTAAAAGTAGAAGCGCTTAAAAAACGATGGTTAACTGGCAAGGAAGCTGTAACATCTAAAGCAAAAGATGTTGAATCTTTTCGCACCACCTTTTCTATCGCAGAAAATGCAGAAGCCGAACCCGGAGATCGCACCATTTACATAAAAATTACAGGTCCAGATGGCACCACCATCAATAATCCTGGCAACGAAGGTGGTACTTTTGAATTCGAAGGAAATGAAAGTAAATATACTTACAAAATTTCTGAGATATTCGACCAAGTGGCAAAGGCCGTAAAACCAAGTATATGGAGACCTACCAGTGATTTAAAAGCAGGTAAATACACAGTGGAACTTTATAGCGAAGGCTTCAAAATGGGTTCTGCCACCATGACTTTGAAATAAACCGTATTATTAAAAAAAAAGGCTGCCCAACGGGTGGCCTTTTTTTTCAATTCTTATTGCTACACTGGCTTATGTCGTATAAATTGGTAAAATATTTTTGCACCATATAATGAATTGCAATAAATTTCCAACATGCTGGTGCGGGCATTTCGTCGACCGGCTCAATAGGAGTTGCCTTCATTCAAGGCTTGGCCATAATGAGTGCCTGTTTTATGAGTTGAATAACAATGCCGCCCCTGCGTGTATTTTTATGTGTTAATTAATATCAAGTCATCCCTTCGGGATTGCAATACTACAAGAACCAAACACTTTTTTTATTTTAAACCCAAAACCCGGACTTATTCTTCAATAATGTTATTGGTTTTGATTTTATTTTTAAGCTTGGCCAATTTTTCTTTGGCTTCGTTTACAATTTCAGGGGTGTCAAAGTTGTCGATCACACTATTCCATGTAGATTTTGCGCTTACTTCATCCCCTTTAGACAAGAAAGCATCACCTAGCAACAACATAGCTTTACCCACCCAAAAATCATAACTACTATATTGATCCATCACAGCATAACAAGCATTTTTACACGCCTCTATATTATTCTGGGAAAAGTGCACCAACCCTTCCCTATACTTGGCTTCAGCTGCATATTTGTTATTGTACCTTGTATATGCCTCAATAAATTTATCCAAAGCCTGCTGGTACTTTTTTTCTGTGTAATTGGCGACACCTTCAAAAACCAAAGCCTCTGCTTTTAAATCCTCTGGGCAACTAAGTTCGTCGCCAATTTTAGTAGCAATTTCTTTGGCCTCGGCCATTTTATTCATCTTTTGGTAACAATGCAATAGTTCTGCCCATGCTTTATAGCGAATTTCTCTAGACTTGGTTAATTTTTCGATTTTATCCAAATAAATCACCATTTCCTCACAAGGTGCATTTGGGCCATATAGCCGCAGTAAACTTAATACAGCATCCTCCTGAAACTCACTTCCATTCGCATCGGCAACTACTTTATAATCTTCAATTGCCTTGTCATTCTGCTTCAAGGTTTCGTGGCTTATTGCTTTGTAATAATGTGATGAGATCACAAATGCCCCATTTTGCATTTCATCTAGGTAGGTTTTAAAAGAATTAATGGCGTTTTTATAATCTCCTTTTGAATAGTAGGTATAGGCAACTTCGTAATAGGTACTATCCCTTTCTGCCGCTGGCATGCTGCCTCCCATATCCTTCAACCAACGGTCGTAATCTCCAGGTCTACCATTTTCAATAAAAATGCGTTTTACTTGCTCTGCCGCCGCTTTTGCTTCTAGAGTACCCGGATATTCTTTATATAACTTTGTATACATATCCACGGCTTTGTTATCTTGGTTAGCATTGTAATACATTCTACCCAGGACCGCATAACTTTTCCCCACCAACGGATTGCCCTTAAAATCATCAATTACGTACATGAAATATTTTTCAGCTTCGCGGCTATTGGTCAAAAGCAAGTATTCGGTTCCCAATTCGAAATATGCATCTGGAATAAAACGGCTGTTGGGAAAATCGCCCACCAAACGTTTCATGCTGGTAATTTTCTTTTCACCCATGCCCTGCAATCCATAAATTAAACCCGTTTGAAACTGCGCATAGTCTGCATCTGCTCCGCGTTTGCCTATTACATATGCATAAGCTCTTACAGACTTATCCAAATGTTTTAATTTTTCAGAAACAGCCATATCAGCATATCCTGCTTTAACAAAATGGCAATCACCAATGCGCAATTGGGCGTCATTAAAAATTTTATCATTATACCTACCTCGGGTTGAAATTCCCACAAATTTTTCAAAATATTGGGCAGCAGAACCATAATCTTCGGCCTTAAAATCTGTGTAACCCAAACCATAATAAACATAGGAATAATATTCAAGAGACTCTATATCGTCGCCATCCAAAAACTTTTGATAATTTCTGGCAGCTTCTTTAAACTTATCTTGTTGCATTTGGCTTTCTGCCTTCCAAAATGCAGCTTGGGAAATTAATTGTTGGCTCGATTTCTTGGCCATACACTTATCAAACATAGCAACTGCTTCGTTCCACTGTCTACTTTTAAACAATTCCATACCCCTGGCCAATGTTACCCTTTGGTAACTTTCTTCGGTTTGGTTGTCCAAATCGCCAATACTCTCTAACACGGCTACAGCATCTTTATAATTGTCTGTATTTAGCATCAATTTGGCCAGTAATTTTTTGGCTTCTTTTGCATTGGCCGATTTTGGATAATTGTCGACATATTTTTGCAAAAGAGAAGCCGCATTGTTTTCGTTCAATTCCACAGCAAGTTTTGCTTGGTTAAACAAAGCATCTTCCGCAACGTCTTTTCGCAATCCTGTGCGGTAAGATTCTGCAAATGCATTCATCGCATCGCGCTTGTTTTTTAGCTTCAAATGGCAATCTGCCAAATTATAACTGGCTACTTGCGACATGCTATCCCCTTGGAAAGCAATGTACTTTAACCAATCTATGGCTTTCGAATAATTGCCCAGTTTATAATTGGCATAGCCAAATTCGTAAATTTCGTTTTTGTCTAAACTATCTCTGGTAAGTCCAGATTTATTAAAAAAATCTGCCGCTTTTTCAAACTGCCCCATTCTGTAATAACATTTGCCTTTGACTAGGTTAAGTTGACTTTTAGGCAACCCAGATGTGGTTTTGTCTAAATATGAAATTGCTTTTTCATAATCTCCTTGCATGTAATAAATTTGGGCCACATACAATCGAACCATTTTTGGACCGTCTTCTTCTACCGCCTTAAAAGCCCGCAATGCCTCTCTATAATCTCCTGTATAATAGGCACAATAGGCATAGTAATATGTGGCCAACACTTTAAAATCATTCTCTTTTTCTGTCAATGGGCGCAGCGATTCTGCTGCATCTTTATACTTCTTGCGTTCTACCTGACTGTAGCCTTTCCTAAAAAGAAACCGGTCTCTGTCTCCGCTGTTAATGGCTTGTGGCTCTACTTGTTTGTAGTAGGTTAATGCTGCACTGTATTTTCTTTTCAAATAATAATAGTCACCCAGAGCCAAATTGGCCATATGCGTTTTATGAGAACCTGGATTTTTTTCAAGAAATCTTATCACCGACGCTTCCCCATCACTATGGTCTGCATACAATTTACCCACTGCCTGGTAAAATTCAGCCTCGCTTATTTGGCCAGCGTTATCGGCTTTTTCCAAAAACAAATTGAATTGGGTAATGGCGGCGTTGTATTTCTTTTCATCGAACAACTCCATGCCGCGTTGAAAATACACGGATGGGTATTGGTAAACCGCGTTCGATTGCCCAAAAACTCTCAAAAAAGAGAACAAAACAAATAATAGAGACAATTTTCTCATATAGCGTTCAAAAATACAAACGCGAAAACACAACCGAATCATTTATTTCTGCACAGATTTTTTACTGCACAGGGGCAAAGGCATTTATTAAGGATTCTAACTTTATTGCATTTTTGCCATTGTTGAATTCGCATTCGTTTAAACCCATGCGCATTGCTTTGTCCGCTTCGGTGAATTCCTTCGCCCATAATTTGGCCAATATATCCGCCATTGCCAAAGCATGATCGCCTACCTGACAAAATTTATCTAAACCCGTATTTTCCACCATTTCTTTATTTACCACACAAAATCTACCCAAATATAGGGCATTCAACAATTTCAATTTTATACCTGTAGATTGAAAAGTGGGCATTGCATTAATATGGGCTTCTTGAATTAACTTCAGTATATCTTCAGAATTTATTTTTGAAATTAATGTAATATATGGGTTGCCTTTAACCGCTTGCTGCAATTGTTTAGATGGATTGTTACCCGCAATAACACAGGGTAAATCCAACTTGGAAAATACTTCGTGAACCAAATACAAAGCAGCTTTGTTGTTTTCAGCAACACCCAGATTTCCATGATACAATATAAATTTCCCTTTACCACAAATGCTTGTTACTGCATTGTTGCCATGAAAAGCTGGCAAATATTGGGTTTGCGGAAATAGATCCGCATAATACCTTGATTCTTGGGGTGAAATGGACGCAATAACATCGGCATGCTCCAAAACCTGTTCATAAATTTTAAGCCTTTCACTTTCTACCCGAAAAAAATACTTCTTAAAAAAACCAGTTTCTGCCTCTTCCAAAGCTTTATAATAATGGTGCTCAACATTGTGGGTACGCACTATTTTAAACCTTTTTTTCAAACTTGGATGGTTTAAATAATAAGTTGTATGCAAGCCTTCAAACAAAATGGGATGCGAATCGGCTTTCAGATTTTTTAGAAGTTGAGGATCGTTTCTGGTCGCTACAATGTAGGGTAATTCGCCAACAAACGGATTGCTAAACCTGCGCCTGCTGTAATAATGTACACCCGAACAAATGGTTTCGAGCTCTGGAGCTCCAATTTTGCCATTGTACAAAAAAGTATGCAAAATTACTTTTACCCCTATTTCATGCAAGGCTTTAATTTTATAATAAATATCAATAATGCCACCATAATTCGGCGGAAATGGCAAGTCAAATGCCACTATGTGTAAATATTTATTTTTGTTCAAAGTATTCTTTATAAATGGCCACCAAATGCAATTCTTCCTTTTCCCAATTAAGTTCCTGCGCAGTTCTTAGACAATTTTCATTTAGCCGTGTATGCAGGTTTTCATCTTGTAAAATTAAATTCGCATTTTGCACAATATTGGATACAACAGATTCTGTTATTACCCCCACTTTGTATTCATCATTTAAAATTACATACTCTGGAAAATCATTTATTAATGATGGCAAGCCCGCTTGGATATAGTCGAAAAATTTATTATTGAGGGATAAATAATAACTCAATCCCGCATTTTCACTCACGTTGATGCCTATGTATGCCCTTGTAGTTAACTTTGGTAATTCGTCGGGCAACACAAATCCTAAAAACTTTACCTTATCTTTTAAATTCAAACTATCCACTAAATTGTGCAATTCAACTTCAATGTCTCCCCCACCTGCAATAACAAGTTTACATGGAATTTCACACATTGCCTCAATCAACGCTTCCAATCCTCTGCCTTTGTTTAATGCGCCTTGGTATAAAATAAATCGATCTGCATCGGGCGTATATGGCATTTTTTTGGCTGTTAAAGGCATATTTCTAACTACTTCCACCTTTCTGCCATATTGCTCTTTAAAATAGTTTGCCAAGGCAGGTCCCACAGTATAAGCCATGCCCGTTTTTTGAAAAGCCTTTTTTTGAACCCACTCCCACACTTTTTGCACTTGGGGCCGGGAAACAACTTCTGGCACATGGGTAAAAATTTCATGGGCATCAAAAATGTGTTTTTTGCCCCTAATTTTAGAAATTATTAATCCTGGCAAAACAGTATCCACATCTATGCTACAAATGGCATCCATTTTCAACCACAACAAATAAAATAACAAACGCAAATTGTATTCAATATAAAATATTTTGCCTGTATGAAACAAACAATTCAATCTTTTCTGGCGATAAGTTCTTTCGATAAGTGGTTGTGAATTTGGCAATTTTCTGCCTACTAAAACGCAATTGTAGCCTGCCTTCTGCAACGATGTACAGATACGCACCATTCTTTGGTCAAAATTCAAATCATTGATGACAGTGAATGCTATTGTTTTCATTGATACCAGTATAATTTTTGATTTGCATCCACCAATATTCTTTTCTGGTCCATCATCCAACGCAGAATTTCTCTGAATTCAAAGCGGTTTTTGGTACTCATTTTTTCCAACAACTCTGTGCGGGTGAGGCTTTTATTTTTCAATACTTTCTCTATTTCCAAACTCCATTTTGCGATGGATTCTTTGTTTAAAACGTGCTTTTTTCGCAATGCACAAAGATCGCAATGTCCGCATTCTTTTTTACTTGTTTTTCCGTAATAATTTTCCCAAAAAAGTGACCTACAATTTTTTTCATCCAAATAATCGATAACAGTTCCCAATCCTTTCAATCTATTTTGTTTTAAGGAATCTAAAATCCCCATTTTAAATTGTGGGTATGGCGAACGCGGCTCGGTAAATGTGATTCTTGGCTTATCCGTGGATGGCGCATAATCCACCAATTCTTGTCTGTGCATATCTATCAACAATTTCTTCAATTCCGATTCTTGTATATGCAAACGAAAGGCAATTTGTTTTTCATTAATTTTAACGAAATCATCAAAAATGCCACCATAGGATCGCAATAAAATATCTATGGCCCTTTCGTATTTAGGGTACCTTAATTTAAAATCATAAACTTCACTATATTCAGCACAAAAATAGAGGCGAGATGGGCTATAAAATCCGTCAGACAATGTCCAAAAACCCAGTATTTCTAAATTAGATATTGCATAAAATGCCATGGTATGCGGCAATAAATATTTATTACAAATAGACGGCAAATCAAATTCAAAAGCCCGGTCTAGACCTTGCCCATGAACTATTCCCAACGAATTACAAACAGCATTGTAAACCCTTTCGAGCTCCTTTTCTGGTGGGAAAGAGGTATCGATTCGTTCTTTCAATTCAAAATAATCCTGTTTTCGGTAAAACAATAAGCACCAACTAGGCATGCCATCTCGGCCAGCCCGGCCCGCTTCTTGGTAATAAGCCTCAGGAAACATGGGCGGCGTTAAGTGAAATACATACCGCACATCCGGCTTGTCTACACCCATACCAAAGGCATTTGTACATACAATTACCCTTACTTGGTTCTGCATCCAAAGGTCTTGTTTTCGACTGCGCAATGCCGCAGTTAAACCAGCGTGGTAATAATCTGCGCTAATGTTTTTATCCAATAAAAACCGACTGATTTCTTCGGTCTCACGGCGGGTATTGCAAAACACAATTGCACTGCCACTTGTTTTCTGCAATGCCCTTTGCAAAAGGCCGGTTTTGTTCTCGGTTTCTATGGCATGAAAATGCAAATTATCCCTACGAAAAGGGGCAATAAAAACAAAAGGTTTTTTTAATCCCAATTTGTCGCAAATATCAGCTTGTACTTTTGGTGGCGCAGATGCAGTAAATGCTGCTATTTTCACATTGGGCAACAATTCCATGCACTCTGCAATGCGCAGGTATGATGGCCTAAAGTCATACCCCCACTGAGAAATACAGTGCGCTTCATCTACCACCAATAGCGAAATATTTAAGTTGGGTAAATATTCTTTAAAATTTTCAGAGGCCAATCTTTCTGGTGAAATATAAATGAATTTATACCTTCCTTTCAATGCATTGTCTAGCACCAAATTGAGCTCTTTCCAACTCATGCCGCTGTGCAATGCAATGGCAGAAATATTGTTTTTTTGCAACCCTTCTACTTGATCTTTCATCAACGCAATCAAGGGAGACACCACCAACGTTATCCCATCCATACACATGCCAGGCACCTGAAAACAGATGCTTTTTCCGCCACCCGTTGGAAACAAGGCTAAGGTATCTCTTTTTTCCAAAATGGAATGTACAACCTCTAATTGTCCTGGTCGAAATTCATTGTAATTCCAATACTTCTTTAGGACTTGTTCAGGGGTCATCATTTAAAATGTGTTTTAAAATACCTTAATAAAATACAATGGATTTAATTTTCTTTAATGAAATTTTCCAATTCATTCACCTGCCTATTTAATTCTTTGATAAATTGATTGCGCTGTTTTTCAGAAACTTTGCTTAATAGGGTAGATTTGGAAATAAGATTGTTCATCCAGTTTTTTTCTTGTTCGTTGAAAAAAGAATTGGAAGTGCGCATATAATTAAAAGAATTGTAGCCAATATAACTGGTTTCTTTTCCTTCCGCCCTTAGCAATACACAATTGCTCCCTATCATTAAATCGCTGTTGTAAAGTACATACTCAGAACTGGTAAATGCACCTTTTGCAAAATTCATTTTCTTTCCTAAATCGCATTGTTTGCGCAACATTTCTACCAAATTGCGCAAATCTTCAACCACGGCCAACGCGGTTTCTTTGTGTTTAAAAAAACCAGCTTCCCAATAAAATTTAACTTGACGAAGGGTACTTTTCAATGTATCCTCGTTCCAAATTTCTATAGAATTTACTTGTAAAAAATTAGACACGATGGCTTGTACTTTTTCTTGCCATTCTGCAGGTATTTGCAAATCTTCAACATAGGTTCCTTGTAATTCTTCTACATTTTGAATACTCTTATTCCAATAACCCAGTTTGAAACGCGCCAGTTCTTTAAAAAAAAATGAATAGAATACCGGCAAATCTTCTGCAGCATAAATAATTTCACCATTTTCGTATTTGGTTAGATTCCCAATATCAGACCCCAATGCCTCTAAATAATCTATAAAGCTGTCAATATGGTTCGATAATTTGTGAATTTTAAATGAAATAGAATTGGGAGTTGAATGGTTCAACACATCTAAAGGAATGTCAAAATGATTGCAGAGTTTCACTGTTTCATCCAATGTAAGTGCCGTTTCGCATCTAATTCTGCGGTATGCACTGTCCGAACTGATTTGCAAAACTTGGCCCATGTCTTCTGCCAGATTGATATTGCTTGGAACATTTCTTTTAAGAAGTCCAATAAAAATCTCTTGCTGTTTCATTTTTAGTATTTAACCGTAATAGCTTTTTCAAAAATATGCATTTATCCATAATTAAACAAATGGGAAGTAAGTTTGCCGTAAATTTAAATATGGAATGTCTGTTGTAATAGTGCTAAATTGAATAAAAAGGTTCGACCCTGAAAGGGTGATGTTGTGTTTTTTTGTTTGGACTTATCGTTAGGGATCTTCATGTATTTCACTGGGGTTTGTCATCATTTTTGCGAAACGGCAAAAAAGACGCCAAACCCACTTTTCGTTGCTTTATAGCCATGGGTTTCAC
>Ga0105048_10004411_pt1 | contig 22921 bp, 16 predicted proteins | sample MAT05_FD_78382 | JGI IMG/M metagenome (GOLD analysis project Ga0105048, IMG submission 78382) | Freshwater microbial communities from Lake Fryxell liftoff mats and glacier meltwater in Antarctica - MAT-05 | ecosystem: Environmental > Aquatic > Freshwater > Ice > Liftoff microbial mat | place...
CGTCGAGGTCGACGATCTTCGGCGGATCAGCGTGCCAGGGGAGGCGGGCCATGAAGTCGAGGTGGCCGAGGTAGGTGGAGTAGTCGTGGTGGCTCGCCGACATGCCGCGGAGGAGGCGGAGCTCGCGCTTGGCCGTCTCCCGCGCTGCCTTGGGGAGGCCGACCTGCATCAAGCGCTTCTGGAGGCGGGCGACGTCGTCGCCTTCTTCCTCGGCGACGCTGGGATCGTAGACGTCGAGGCGCCGCTGGAGCTCGACGACCTGGGACCAAAGCCGTCGCCGTAGCGCGGGCGTGAGCGAGGGTTTACCCACCAGCTCGCGCAGCATCGCCTCGATGTTGCAGGACGCGTGCTGCGCCTGGCTCCGCGCGGCGATCCCCTTGGCGAGGCCGTCGAGCGCTTCGGCCGGCGGGACCCGCGCCATCTCGGCGAGCTCTTCTTTGGTGGCGACGGCGCGGGCGAGCGCGATCGCCGCGGGCCCGATCCGCGAGGCCCAGTCCGGGACGTTCGGCACGGCGCCGGCGTCGAGCGCGGCGGCGAGCACGTGGACGCCGGAGAGCAGCGCCGCCGGCCGCTCCTGCGCGGTGGTGTCCAACTCGGGGGTCTCCACCTCGGCCTGATAAGGGCTGTCTTTACCGCGCGCGCTGCGGAGCCGCGCCCGGCGCTCTCCGCGCAGCGTCACCCCGGCGTCGGTGACGGCGAGGACCGTGCACTCCGTCCCCCAGCGCGCGGTGACCAGCGTCGGCAGCTCGACGTGGGAGGCCACCGAGAGCGCGCAGAGGCGCCGGCCCTCGAACGTCGCCAGCGCCGCGAGCGTGGCCGCGCCCAGGACGGGCAGCCCGAAGGTGCGCTCTTCCCCGGGGAGAATCGTCTCTTCGAGCAGGCCAATCAGCGGGAGATCCGTCATTCGCTCTGCGCGCTCCTCCGTGGACGAGGGCACGGTAGCGCCGATTCCCGGCGTGATTCAAGCCCCGCCTGGCTGGCACGTCGGGGAAAGCCAGGGAGTCGTTGACGATCGCCAGGTGGGCTGGACGACGGTAGAGCGCAGGAAAAGAAATACTGACGGGTTTACGCGATCCCCATCGGGCCGCCTCCCATGTCGACGAATTTGTCGGCGATGTCGGTGAGCAAGGCGTCGGTGACGCGCGTGCTCTTCACTGTGACGCGCGTCTCCTGCGGCAAGAGGACGAACGAGCCGACCAGGGCTCCGTCGAGGTGCACCGCGTGCACGCCCTCGGGCGGGGCGTTTGCGACATCGTAAACCTTGCCGTCACGGGCTTTGACCTTCATGGGGGAGCAATAGCACGTTCGAATGGCAGCGCCCTCGACGTCCGGCCTCGACGTGAGTGATCGGCGCGGGGCGCGCCGTCGCGGGCGCCGAGCAGCGCGGGTGATCTTTGCTCTTGCGCGCGGCTCAACCCTTCGTGACGCGATCGAAGACGGCGAGGCGCATCGCCTCGCCCAGCGTGGCTATCCGGCGGCCGCTGCGTGGATCGAGGGGAAGCGGCGTGGCCTGCGCCGGCGCGGGCCCCCTTCGCCACGCGGCGCCCTCGAGCGCCGAGGCCTGCGCCGCGCGGCCGAGCTGCCCGACCTCGTAGTCGACGGCCTGCACCGCCTCTTCGATCGTCGCGAAGCGCTCGATCAGGGCACCATCCATCTGAACATGCCACTTCTTGCCGCGGGCCTTGCTCCGCGACACCACCACTTCCACGATGCGCCCTCCCTTCTTCTCGAAATGGAGCAAGAGCCCATGGCGCCCGAGCGAGGCCCAGGCGTTGCCCGAGATCGCCCGGACCCCGGCGTCGACGCGCAGGGTCAACGGGTCGAATTTCTCGGCGCGATCCTGGATCTCGCCCAGCGTGATCGCCCCCGCCTCCACCTCGAAGCCGGGGTGATCGAAGGCGAGCTGCTGCCACGCGCGCTGGGCCTCCGAGGCGTCCCGACCCTCGAGATCGAGGTCTTTGGGCATGCCAAAGAGGGAAGGGAGGGTGCAGAGATCGAGGTTCGAGAGATCGACGAAGTCGAGGATCAGGCAGTCTTTCTTCTCCGGGAAGAGGCGAGTCCCGCGGCCGACGCACTGGGCATAGAGCCCCTCCGATCGGGTCGGGCGCGCCATGGCGATGCAGCTGACCCCAGGATCGTCGAAGCCCTCGGTGAGGACTCCGACGTTGGTGAGCGCCTGGGTGCGGCCCTCGCGGAAGTCGGAGAGGGCTTTGGCGCGGGCTTCGGCGGGCATGGCGCCGTAGACGATCCCCGCGGAGACGCCGAGGGAGTTCAGCGATTTGCAGAGGTTGCGGGCGTGATTGACAGTCACGCAGAAGGCGATGGTGCGCCGGTCGCGCGCGAGCTCCTGGATCGATCGGGCCACGAGGGCGTTGCGCTCCTCGATGTCGACGGCCTCGGAGAGCTCTTCTTCGCCCAGATCGAGGCCTTCGCGGGAGAGCGAGGTCAGATCCGCCGAGGTGGCGATACGGAAGCCCCGGAGCTTGACCAGGTAGCCTTCGTCGATGAGATCCGGCAGCGTGCGGGTGAAGACGATGCGCTCGAAGACGCTGTCGAGGCCCTTGCCGTCGCCGCGCGAGGTGGTGGCGGTGAAGCCGAGGAGGGTGCCAGTCCACGCGGGATCGAAGGCGCCGAGGCGGCGGAGGACGCGGAGGTTGTCCTCGGCCGCGGCGTGGTGGCACTCATCGTAGATGACGAGCCCGATGTCGCGGCCAGAGAGCACCTGCTCGAGGCGCGCTTGATGGAGGGAGCGAATCGAGCAGACGAGGACCTTGGCGTCGGCTGGGGCGCGCTTCGAGCCTTGCTCGATCGCCACCAGCGCCGAGCCTGAGAGGGCGCGCTCGATCTTCTCGCGGGCCTGGGCGAGGAGCTCTTCGCGGTGGGCGAGGACAAGGACGCTCTTTTTGGCGAGGCGGGCGAGCTGGGAGAAGATCACCGTCTTGCCCGCGCCGGTCGGCAAGCAGACGAGGAGACGGCGCAGGCCGCCCTTGCGCGCGGCGATGACCGCGGCGACGGCGTCGCGCTGGTACGGGCGGAGGGAGAGGGGAGCTTGCGGCACGCGGGGCGGATTTGCCACGTGAAGCGCGTTCAGGCCGTTTCGCCCTGAACGCGCTTCACGTTGAAACCGTCGATATAAAGGGCGGCGACAGCATAGCGGTACTTGGCATCAGACTCCTTTCGGACGGCAAGCAACCCGATGGCCTCGAGCTGGCTCACGAATTTTTCATAAGAAGTCCATTGCTTCGCCGCGGTCGCTTCCCACAGGGGGCGCAGATCCACGTCCTTGAACTGGGAGCGGAGGCTCTGCATCGCGTCGAAGAAGGGCACCAGATCCGGGTACTCGTTCTTGAGTGCGTCGCATCGTTCGATAGACGCGGCCCGGAGGCCTTCAACCAGAGAGCTTGGTCGTAAGAGTCTGTCGCTGGAGCCGGGCTTGCCGCTCTTGAGCTGGGCAAGCTCTGCCTCGCAAGCCTTCTTGAGCAATATCGTCAATGACCGAGGGTACGTGTTCCCTTTGGTGTCGGTCATGCGAGCGTAGACCCAGCGCGCGGTGTAGGCCTTCTTCTTCTGCTGATTGAGGCCCCACAGGGGAGCGAGCGCCTGGCGAAGCGTCGGCTCGTCGGCGTCGTCCAGCCTGCTGTCCAGAAGAGGAAGCGTCGTCTGGGCGAGAGTGCGAAATTTTTCCGAGCCTCGTGTCGTCAAACGATAGGCCAGACGAAGAAAGTCTTCGATGCCCCACTGAAGGAGCAATGTTCGCGAATCTCCGAAGTGGCTCTTGTTGGTGACCACGAGATCGCGCCAGATATCTTCACGCAAGAAGACTTTGAATCGAATCTGGTGCAGGTCTTGGTTGTTGGTGTCGTAGATCAGGCGAAGGAGCCCCCCGAGGGCTTCTTGCTGCCAGGGCGAGCCTTCCCGGATATCCTGATCGAGATCATCGTACATGAGCCAGATCTTGGTCGCGCTGGCTTCCAGCTGTTCATTCAGGGAAGAAAGTGAATCTTTGCACAGGCCGTTCAGGTTGCCATCTTCGAATAGCGTGCAGAGCTCACGGGTGTGCGATGTCTCCCAGGTGTCGCTCATGGAGCGGGTGAAATGAGCAGTCAGGTGGTTTCGGAGGGGCGAAAATTTGCCGGCCTTCAGTACCGGATTGAGCGGAGAGGAAGGGGAGCAGAAGAGGCGAACGACCGCATAGGCTCGCCAGACGGAGATCCAGTCGCCTCCAGTCCTGAATAACGCACGCTGGAACTCTTGAAAGGTGTCCGTGGTCGGGCGAAACTTTTCAGCCGGTCCATGGCCAGACAGCACGTCGATCCCGACGAGCCTGCCGCCCGCCCGCTTCGCCGCGTTCTCCTTGTGCTGGGTGAAGAGATAGTAGAGCGTGGACTTCCCTGTGCCCTTGCGGCCCCGAACAACCCACCGTGCGTCATCGAGCAGCTTGTCGAAGTCCACCGTCTTCTGAAAGAACGCTTCAAAATCTGCGTCAGCGATCTGCTTCGCATCCCGCTCAGGAAATCGCAGTGACGCGATGATCTCCTTCGGATCCGCCTTCTGGAGGATGTCCTCGATCCGTTCCTCTTCATTCATATCCAGAAGCAGGTTTGAAAGCGACGTATACTGCGCCATCGCAGATTCGACCGGGTAGTGTGAAGCGGCTGCGATGGAGGGATGGTAGTGGACCACGATCGGCGCTGGACTGGCGGCGTCCTCGTCTTCTGCTGACTCTTCGCTGTCGCTGGGAAGATTCAACAAGTGTTTCGCTCTCGCGATGAGGCCGGCCCCGATGTCGCCCTCGGGGACCGGGGACAGGACAAGGTGATAACGCGCGCCGTCGATTTTCCCCAGTAGCTCTCTCACGAGATTGACGCCTTCGGCGTTCTGGAGGCTCGGGTACATCACGATGAAGGCATCGTCCGCCAAGCGCAGCAGCGAAAGCCCACCCCAATCGTTGATCCCGGTTCGCGCGTCGATCAGGAGGATGTCCGGCGCGAACTGATCGAGGATGTCTCGCTCGAGCTCGGACCACGGATCGAGCTCGCCCTCAGACGAGTCGGATACTGTCGAAAAATCTCGCGTTGTGAGCACAGCGAGGCGTTGAACATACTGAAATCCGACGTTGCCAGCAGGGATCACGTAAACGTCATTGCGAAAGACAGTGTCCTGAATCGTGTAGGCAATTCCGGTCCTGTGTCCGTCCTTCTCGCCAACGAGCGTAACGGTCGGGGCTTCGGAGGCTGGACGAACCTGACGCTCCCATAAATAATCGACCACGCCTGCTTGCACGGTTCCATCGGTGGGGGGGACGAGGTGGTGTACCCCGGGGGCTTCCACGTCGAGGTCGACGATGACGACGCGCTTGTTGGCGCGCGCCAGGTGAAATGCCGTATGGACCAGCGCGGTCGTGCGGCCGACGCCGCCCTTGTAGGAGTAGAAAACGACACGACGTGGCCGCGATGTCGAGCGAGCTGCGGGCTTGGGGTGCTCTCCAGCCTGGACCATGGCGATCGCGTCGTCCCAGGTCCCAGGCCGAGCGGGATGTCCGCGCTTGATGAGATCGATGCCCTGGTCTGCAGCTTCGTCGGAGGTAAGCAGCTCGATGATCGTGGGTGTTATTCCGCTCCGTTCGAATAGCGGGAGCAGAACTTTCATGCGTTTCGCGCGCGATATGTTCTGGAATCCGTCGTTCACGACCGTGAGAATGAAGGTCCCTCCTGCCCCGGACTCCAGCAGGAACCTGGCCGGAAACTGCTCTTCGAGCCCATCCCGCAGAGACTGGATGCTCGCCATCACAGAGCCCTCTTGTTCTTCTTTAGCCAACCGCGAACGTAGTTGAAACTTTTCTGCCAGGCTGCTGTGCTTGCAGCAGCGTTGCTGTCGGCGTGATATCGAATTTCGACGAAGCCTTCTCCCGAGGGGCCGAGAGGATGCATTACCGCGTCAAGGTGCTGTAAAAGAAGAGGATCTGTCTTCGCTACGCGGTGAAGAGAATCCATCGTCTTGAGGGCAGCGAGGAGACCGTGTTTTGGATTCGGAATCGGTTGGTTATGCCGAGGGTCTTTCTTTCGCCGGCCAGGTTCGTTCCATTCGCGAATGTTATGGTAAGACGCAATCATGGCCTTCATCTGGCACTCGATCACGACTCCGCCCGTATGCATGGCAAAGGTGGTTCGTTGCGCTGCTTCGAGCACGTGAAGGTCTTCAAATCGTGCGGATTCTGCGCCTGCGAAGTCTTCCATGGAATTTTTTTGAGGCTTTGTCTCGGTCGGTTTATGGAGAGATAAAAAATTGGCGCTTTGTAGGCTCAGCGGATGGTGCCGCTCTCCCGCAGGCGCTGGAGGACGCCCTCCACGGAATCCCCTGCTTCGCCCTCGTCACACCGCACTTCGAACACCTGCTCTGCCGCGAGCTCCGTCCGCACTGCGGTCAGCTCCATGTCGCCGTCGGCGAGCACGAGGTTGATCAGGCCGAGCGCAGCGCAGAGCCGCGCTGAGCGGATGTCGCGCGGGCCGAGCACGTGCGCGGTATATCCATCGTCCCAGAGGCGGCGCTCCAGGCCATGGGCCAGCTCTTCGCGCCGTGCGGTGTCGCCGCCTACGAAGAACAGCGTCGCTGGCCGCTGGCCGAGGCGGGAGAGGCGCTCGGCGGGGGAGACGCGGCCATCCCCGCTCGCGCCCGAGGCGGCGTCGGGCTCGTCCTCGCCCGGCGCCAGGATCATCCCCGCGCCCATGGTGGCGTTGGTGAGACGATCGATGAGGATGAAGGCGCCGGTGGCGCGGTTGTCGGCGTAGGCGTCGAACAGGAGCGCTCGGCTCGCGGTGAGCGTGACGCGCCCGATGTCGTTGAGCCCGAGCTGCTTTGCCGGGCGGCGCTCCAGGGTGTTGACGTCGACCCGCTCGTGGATGCGGTGGACCTCCCCGGTGACGACCTTGGTGCCCTGCTTGATCAGGTAGGCCGAGCGCACCTGCAGAGGGCGCTCGTTCATCCACACCACCATGGCCTCGATCGACCTCCCGACGTGCGGCGCCGCCTCTTCGTGGACGAGGGTGTCGCCGCGGCTGACGTCGATCTCGTCGGCGAGCGTGAGGGTGACCGCCGTCGGCGCATGGGCCTCGGCGAGGTCCCCGTCGAAGGTGACGATCCGATCCACGGTGCTCGTCTTGCGCGACGGGAGGGCCATGATCGTGTCCCCCCGGCGGACGGTGCCCGAGGCGATCGTGCCGCTGAACCCGCGGAAATCGAGGTTAGGGCGGAGGACATACTGCACCTGGAAGCGGAGCGGGCCCGCGATCCGGCTCGCGCCGAGCGGCACGGTCTCGAGGTGCTCGAGGAGCGCCGGGCCTTCGTACCAGGGCATCTCGGCGCTCTTCGTCACCACGTTGTCGCCGCGGAGCGCGGAGAGGGGGAGATAATGGACGTCGACGAAGCCGAGCTTCTCGGCGAGCTCGGCGTACGCCCGCTGGATCTCGGTGAAGACCGCCTGATCGTAGCCGCGGAGATCCATCTTGTTGATGGCCACGACGATGTGCCGGATCCCGAGCAGCGAGGCGATGAAGCTGTGGCGCCGCGTCTGCGGGAGCACGCCGTAGCGGGCGTCGACGAGGATCACCGCGAGATCCGCGGTCGAGGCGCCGGTCGCCATGTTGCGGGTGTACTGCTCGTGACCCGGGGTGTCGGCGATGATGAACTTGCGCTTCGGGGTCGCGAAGTAACGATAGGCGACGTCGATGGTGATCCCCTGCTCGCGCTCGGAGAGGAGGCCGTCGACGAGGAGGCTATAATCCACCTCGCCGCCCGCGGAGCTCTTCCTGGCCGAGTCCTTGCGCAGCGCCGCCATCTGGTCGTCGTAGACCATGTTGGAGTCGTGGAGGAGGCGGCCGATCAGCGTGCTCTTCCCGTCGTCGACGCTGCCGGCCGTGAGGAAGCGGAGGATCTCCTTCTTCTCGTGCCTCCGGAGATACCCCTCGATGTCCGCCTCGATGAGATCCTGCTCGCGCATCAGAAGTAACCCTCGCGCTTCTTGGTTTCCATCGAGCCCTTCTCGTCGTGATCGATCATCCGACCCTGGCGCTCGGAGTTCCGGGTGAGCAGCATCTCCCGGATGATCTCCGGCAGCGTCGTCGCCGACGACTCGATAGCTCCGGTGAGCGGGTAGCAGCCGAGGGTTCGAAAGCGGACGAGCCTCTCCTCGGGCGCCTCGCCGGGGAGGAGGCGCATCCGCGCGTCGTCGACCATGATCAAGGCCCCGTCGCGCTCGACGACCGGGCGCTTGGCCGCGAAATAGAGGGGCACGATCGGGATGCTCTCTGTGTGGATGTACTGCCACACGTCGAGCTCGGTCCAGTTGGAGAGGGGGAAGACACGAATGCTCTCTCCCTTGTTGATCTTCCCGTTGTAGAGGCTCCAGAGCTCGGGGCGCTGGTTCTTCGGGTCCCACTGGCCGAGCTTGTCGCGGAAGGAATAGACACGCTCCTTGGCGCGGCTCTTCTCCTCGTCGCGGCGGGCGCCCCCGAAGGCGGCGTCGAAGCCCCACTTCTCCAGGGCCTGGAGGAGGCCGTGGGTCTTCATCACCGTGGTGTACTTCTGGCTGCCGAAGTCGAACGGGTTCATCCCCACCGCCTCGAGCGCGGTGTTGGTGTGCACCAGCAGATCGAAGCCCTGCGCCTTGCAGAAGGCGTCCCGGAAGGTGATCATCTCCCGGAACTTCCAGGTCGTGTCGATGTGGAGGAGCGGAAAGGGGAGCTTGCCCGGGAAGAACGCCTTCTGAGCGAGGCGCACCATCACCGCGGAGTCTTTCCCGATGGAGTAGAGCATCACCGGGTTCTCGAACTCGGCGACGACCTCCCGGAGGATGTGGATGCTCTCGGCTTCGAGCTGCCGGAGGTGACTCAGCGGGGTCAAGGAGGGGTCGGGCATGCGGATCCGGGGACGGAGGGAGCCCGCGTTCGTAGTCGCCCGGCTGCCCGCGGGCAAGCGCCGTCAGGCGGGGAAGAACCGGAGCGGCAAGGCCACGGGGCCGCGCACCGTGAGCGTGCGGTTGTAGGTGATCTCGCCCGCCTTCCGCGTAGCGCGCGCGTAGCGCGTGACGATCGCCTCGAGCGCGAGCCGCGCTTCCATCCGCGCCAGGGCCGCGCCGATGCAGAAGTGGATCCCGTGGCCGAACTGCAGCCCACCCTGCGAGCCGCGATCGAGATCGAAGCTGTCGGGGGCGGGGTACACGCGCTCATCGCGGTTGGCCGAGCCCACCAGCGCGAGCACCATCGTGCCGCGCGGTAACGTCACGCCGGCGAGGGTGGTCTCCTCGGTGGTGATCCGCGGCAGCGACTGGCTCGGCCCGTCGTAACGCAGGATCTCCTCGACGAACTTCGGCACCAGCGCCGGCTCGGCGTGCAGCCGCGCCATCAGCTCCGGGTGCGCGGAGAGGTAGAGCAGCGCGTTGCCGAGCAGGTGCGTCGTGGTCTCGAGCCCGCCCAGCAAGAGCACCACCAGGAAATTGACCAGCTCGGTGTCCGTCAACGATTGCCCGTCGACCTCGGCGCGGAGGAGATCGCTGACCGCGTCGTCGGTCGGGGCGGCGCGGCGGGCGGCGAGGACCTCGCGCAGGTAGCCGTCGAGCTCGGCGATCGTGGCCTTCACGCGCGCGATCTGCTCGGGCGGCGGGAGCTCGGGGGTCACCGAGAGGATGTCGTCGGCCCAGCGCTTGAAGCTCCCGTGCCGCGTGGGATCGAGGCCGAGCAGCTCGCCGATGACGAAGGCCGGGAGCGGCATCGCGAGGGCCTGGATGAAGTCGACCTCCTCGCCGCGGAGGCCGTCGGCGAGCTCTCCCGCGAGCGCCCGCACCCGCGGCTCGAGGCGCGCGGCGGCGGCGGGGCCAAAGCCGCGGCTCACCAGGGCGCGCAGGCGGGTGTGGGCCGGCGGATCCATCGCGAGCACCGAGCTGGCGAGGGGGTTCACGCCCACCCACGGGGGTTCCCAGGCCGCCTTGAACCCTTGCGAGGAGAACCGCTCGGGGTGCTTGAGGACGAAGAGCACCTCTTCGTGGCGGCTGACGGCCCACATCCCTCCCGGCTCGATCGGGCAGACTGGCCCTCTCCGGCGGAGCTCGGCGTAGTACGGGTAGGGATCGGCCCGGAACGCGGGCGACAGGATATTCATGGGCTCGTTCATCGCGTGATCTCGTCGATTCAGGCGAGGGTCTTCAGGTCGATGACGAAGCGATACCGCACGTCTCCCTTGAGCATCCGGGCGTAGGCCTGGTCGATGTCCTGGATCGCGATGGTCTCGACGTCGGAGACGATGCCGCACTCGGCGCAGAAATCGAGCATCTCCTGGGTCTCGGCGATACCGCCGATGAGCGAGCCGGCGATGGATCGGCGCCGCATGACCAGCGGGAACGCGGGCAGCATGGCGGGCTTGTCGGGGACGCCAAGGAGGATCATCACCCCGTCGGTGCGGAGGAGCTGCGCGTACGTCGCCAGATCGTGCGGCGCGGAGACGGTGTCGATCAGGAAGTCGAAGCGGCCCGCGCTCGCCTCGAGGGCGCCCGGCGCCGACGTGACCACGAAATCGTGGGCGCCGAGGCGCGTGGCGTCGGCCTTCTTCGCGGGCGATGAGCTCAGCAACGTCACCTCGGCCCCGAAGGCCGCGGCGAGCTTGACGGCCATGTGCCCGAGCCCGCCCAGCCCGAGGACGGCGACCTTGTGGCCTTTGCCGACGCCCCAGTGGCGAAGGGGCGAGTAGGTGGTGATCCCGGCGCAGAGCAGCGGCGCCACGCCGGCGAGCGGCTGGCCCTTGGCGACGCGGAGCGCGAAGGCCTCGTCGACCACGATCTGGTTCGAGTAGCCGCCCTGGGTGGCCGTCTTGCCGTCCTTCTCGCGGCTGTTGTAGGTGAACACGTTGCCGACCTCGCAGTACTGCTCGAGCCCCTTCTGACAGCTCGCGCAGGTGCGGCACGCGTCGACCAGGCAGCCCACGCCCGCGAAGTCACCGACGGCGAGCTTGGTGACGTCCTTGCCGACCTGCTCGACATGGCCGACGATCTCGTGGCCAGGCACCATTGGATACGTGGCGTTGCCCCACTCGTTGCGGACCTGGTGAAGGTCGGAGTGGCAGATACCACAGTAGTCAATCCGGATCAGGACGTCCCTGGGGCCGGGCTCCCGGCGTTCAAAGGCGTAGGGGCGAAGGGGAGTGGTGGAGTCGAACGCGGCGTAGCCTTGGGTTGCGAGCATGGACGCGCTCGTGCCACGCGCGTCCAACCGCGTCAACGCGCGGCCGGCGCAAGGACGTCACTTGGTCGAGGGGGCGAGCCGGCGCCAGCGTCGCTCGGGAGCGTCGCGCGATCGCCGGACTGCCGAGGTGGGCGTGGTGATCAGGAGGTGACGTAGCGGCGCTGCGATCGCGGGGTGACGCCGCCGCGGCGAGGACCGCCCTGCGGCGTCGGCGCCGGGGCGCCCTCGCCGGCGGGGCGCGCCGGGCCGTTGCTGCGGGCCGGCGCGTTGCCGCGCGGGGCCGCCGGGGCGTTGCCGCGCCGCGCGCCCTGGGTGTCGAACCGTGGGGCGTTGTACGGCTGCCCGGGGTTGGGCGAGCGTGGCGGGCGGGCGTCGTGGCGCGGCGCGGCGGGCGCGGTCGCGGCCGGGCGCTTGCCGCCGGCGCCGCGGAGCGGGTGGTCCTCGATCACCCCGATCCGCATCCGGATCAGGCGCTCGATCGAGGTGAGCATCGCCAGCTCTTCGCTGTCGCAGAACGAGAGCGCGATCCCCGAAGCGCCGGCGCGGGCGGTGCGACCGATGCGGTGAACGTAGCTCTCGGCCACGTCGGGGAGATCGTAGTTGATCACGTGGGTGACCCCGTCGATGTCGATGCCGCGGGCGGCGATGTCGGTGGCGACGAGCACGCGGGTGCTGCCCTGCTTGAAGCTCGCGAGCGCGCGCTCCCGGGCGTTCTGCGATTTGTTGCCGTGGATCGCGGCGGAGCCGATGCCGGCCTTTTCGAGCCGCTCGGCGACGCGGTTGGCGCCGTGCTTGGTGCGGGTGAACACCAGGACGCGCTCGATCGCCTTGTCCCCGAGCACGTGCTCGAGGAGCGCGCCCTTGTCGGTCTTGGCGACGAAATACACGTTCTGCTCGACCTTTTCGGCCGTCGAGGCGATCGGCGTCACCGCGACGCGCGCCGGATCGACGAGGATGCGCGAGCTGAGCTCGATGATGTCGGGGGGCATCGTCGCCGAGAAGAACAGCGTCTGGCGGCGCTGCGGGAGGAGCGCGATCACCCGGCGGACGTCGTGGATGAAGCCCATGTCGAGCATCCGGTCCGCTTCGTCGAGGACGAAGATCTCGAGGTCGCGAAACGAGATCCGGCGCTGCTGGGCGAGGTCGAGGAGGCGCCCCGGGGTGGCGATGACGATCTCCGGGCCCTGGGCGATGGCCTTTTCCTGGGCGCCCTGGCCGACGCCGCCGAAGATCACGGTGGTGCGAAAGCGAAGGTTCTTCCCGTAAGTCGTGAAGCTCTCGCCGATCTGCGAGGCGAGCTCCCGAGTCGGGGTGAGGACGAGGACGCGGATCGGTCGCGCCGGGCCGCCGGCGTTGGGCTTGGTCTCGACGAGGCGCTGGAGGATGGGGAGCGCGAATGCCGCCGTCTTCCCCGTGCCCGTCTGGGCACAACCGAGCAGATCGCGCCCGGCGAGCACGTGCGGGATGGCCTGCTGCTGGATCGGGGTGGGGACGTCGTACCCCTCGGCGGCGACAGCGCGGAGGAGGGGATCGATGAGATTGAGATCGGAAAAAAGCATGGACCTGATTCTTTCGGCTCCCTCCGCGATGGGAAGAAGCCGTTGTTTCGGCGCCGCAACGCCGGACAGGCGCGCCAAGGGAGGGAGCTCGCGGGCTGCAATCGGCAGGAGACCAAAGGCAGCACCCGGCGTGGAGCTCGGGGATGGGTGCGGGAGGGTGGGGAGGGTGGGTACTTCCGATGAGCCTCGGCACCGCGGGCGATCCGCGTGCTTCGAGGGTGAGGGCGTCGTGCCTGCGGGGGATTTTGTGACGCTAGTCGGGGAATACCGACGCGCCGAACCCGCCGGGGCGCAAGGCTCGGGGACCTTAGTACGCTCCGTCGCCGTCGTCGAGGCAGATTTAGCGCGGCGCGTCTCGGCCGCCGGTTCTCACCAGCCGCAGGTCTGTCCCTTGTTCTGCTCGGCCAGCCACTTGCGCATCGGGGCGAAGTACTCGATCAGCGCGCTGGCGTCGCCCTTGTCTTCTCCGCTGATGGCCTTCATCGCCTCCGGCCACGGCTTGCTCGCGCCCATCTCCAGCATGGCCTTGAGCTTCGCCCCGGCCTCTTTGCTCCCGTAAATGGAGCAAGTGTGGAGAGGCCCCTTGTGGCCGGCCGCCTTGCAGAGCGCGCGGTGGAACTGGAACTGGTAGATCCGCGCCAGGAAGTAGCGGACATAAGGCGTGTTGCCCGGGACGTGAAACTTGGCGCCGGGGTCGAAGTCCGCCTCGGTGCGCGGCACCGGCGCGGCCACGCCCTGGTATTTGGTGCGGAGCGCCCACCAGGCCTTGTTGTAGTCGGCGGGCGCCGTCTTGCCCGAGAACACGTCCCACCGCCACTGATCGATGAGCTTGCCAAACGGGAGGAAGGCGACCTTGTCGAGCGCCATCTTGACGAGGAAGTTGATCTCCCCCTTCTCGTTCTCCGGCGCCTTGTCGAGGAGCCCGATGCCCTTCAGGTACGCGGGCGTGACGCTGAGCGCGAGCGTGTCGCCGATCCCCTCGTGGAAGCCGTCGTTGGCGCCCTGCTGGAAGAGCATCGGCAGCTTGTAGTACTGCTGATAATAGTAGTCGTGGCCGAGCTCGTGGTGGATGGTGATCAGATCCTCCTCTTTGGGCTCGATGCACATCTTGATGCGCAGATCGTTGGAGTAGCTCACATCCCACGCGCTGGCGTGACAGACCACGTCGCGATCGGCCGGCTTCTTGAAGAGCGAGCGCTCCCAGAACGTCTCTGGCAGCTTGGCCATGCCGAGCGAGGTGAAGAAGCTCTCCCCCATCCGGACCATGGCCTTCTCGTCGACCTTCTTCTTCTGGAGGTTCTTGGTGACGTCGAGCGACCCCTGGCCCTTGTAGGGCTCGACGAGATCGTAGATGTTGTTCCACTCCTGCGCCCACATGTTACCGAGGAGGTGGGCAGGGATCGGGGCCTTGTCGGCGATCTTGTCTTTACCGTACTTGGTCTGGAGGCGGCTCCGGACATAGCAGTGGAGCTCGTCGTAAAGCGGCTTGACCTCCTGCCACAGACGCTCGGTGTCGGCCTCGAACTGCTCGGCCGTCATGTCGTAGCCGCTCCGCCAGAGAGCGCCCATGTCGGCGAAGCCGATCTCCTTGGCGCCTTTGTTCCCGAGCTCGACATAGCGCTCGTACTTCTTGCGGATCGGCGGAGCGATGGCGTGCCAGCCCGTCCAGGCGTCGAGGAGCTCGTCGTATTTACGGCTCTTCGAGATGATCTTGGAGAGATCGCCCAGATCGAGGCACTTCTTCTTCGGATCGTTCTTGAGGCGGTCGGGGCAGTACTTGCCTTTGCCGTAGGCGCCTGTCATCCACACGCTGGTCTCGGCCAGCTCGGCGCGCTCTTTCGGATCGGTCGGCGCGGGGAGGGACGTGCCGAGCTTGAGCAGGAGGAGTTGCCGGGCGAGGTCGTCCGGGAGCTTGACGCTGTTGAAGCGGAGCGACGCTTTGATCGTCCGCGTCAGGTACTCCATGCTCGCCTCTTGCCCGTTGGCGGCGAGAGCCTCGGTGTCGTCGGTGATGAAGTTCTGATTGATCCAGTCAGCGCGGGAGGACTGCGTCCAGAGGCGGCGGAGGTCCCCATCGACCGTGGTGAAGAAGGCGCGCGCTTCCTCCACCGTGGGCGCGGCGTCGGCAGGCGGCTCCAGGATCGTGCCACCACCCCTCGGGGCCGGCTCCACCTTGGGGCACGGGATCGGCGGCATTGGCTCGGCGGCGCACGAGGCGGCTCCGCTCGCGGCGAGGGCCACCGCGGCGATCGCGAAGGCAGAGGTCGTTTGGATCGCGGGCGCGGATCCCTTGCGGATCGAACGGACGAATCGTCGCATGGCGGCTGCTCCGGGCTGAAGGAGCGCCCCTTCTACACGCCGAGGCGGGCGGCGAGAAGCGTCGGTTTCGTGGGAGACGGCGAACCCTACCGCGGAGACCGGCGGTGCTTGCCCATGCTGCTCGCGCCCTCGTGGCCGCCCTCACCCGCGTCGACCGAGTTTTCCTGGCAACCTCCGCTCCCGCCGTGGACAGGGCGGCTCCCGTCCGCGCGCGAGGCGTGACACGTCAGGAGCAAAGCCACGATCGCCGTGAAGACGATCACCAGCAAATCCCTTATTTTCATCCGCCGCGCACCCCCGGGCTCCTTGGATGCCCGCGCTACGGCCGTGTTTCTCCCCTCAGCAATGTTTCCAGCCGTCCCGGGTAAACCTCCCAAAGCGGCCTTCCCCACGGCACTTTATTCCGCTCTTCTCGTCTTCGTGTGAACTCTTTCTTTCCCCGTCCACAGCGTTCAGCGTTTGAGGTTTCTGCTGAGCGATTCGAGGCTCGGAGGGGTTCCGCCTCCGGGCTCGAGCGAGGAGCAGAGCGGGTCCCCCGGAGGGCAGCCGCCGGCCTGGATGCGCTCTTTCTTCTCGATCACGCTGCAGCGGATCTTCGCCTTCTTCGTCTCCGACTCGGCGTTGTGGAGGAGGCGCTCGAACTCCTCCTGCTGACGCCGCGCCAGATCGCCCGCGCGCTGTCGCTCCGTCGCGCTCTTGTCGGCCTCGCGCTGGGCGATCTCGGCGCGCTCCTGGGCGAGCTCGGCGCGGATCTCGTTGTCGCGCGCCTTGGCGCCGGCGAGCTCGGCCTCGCGCTTCGAGCGCTCGGCGCGCTCCTGGGCGTCGGAGACCGTCTTGCCCCAGCCGGCGAGGCCGATCAGCAGCGCCGAGAGCGCGGCGACGACGAGGGCGACGCCGCGGACGCGATCGCGGCGGAGCCGCTTGCGCTGCGCCGCGAGCCACTCGCGCACCAGCTCGGCGCCTTCGAGATCGAGGCCGCCCTCGGCCAGGACGAGGCCGGCGAGCGCCGCCTCGGAGTCGCCCGGGAGCCGCGTCGGAGGGCGGCCGAGATCCTGCCAGGCGCGCGCGCCCTCGCGCAGGGCGGCGGCGATGCGGCGGCTGGCCTGGGCGTCGGCGAGCCACCCGGCGAGGCGGTCCCACGCCGTGAAGAGGAACTCGTGCACGACCTCGATCGCCCCGCCGGCCTCGACCAGGAGGCCCTTGTCGATGAAGGCCGCCGCGGCGCGATCGAACGCGACCTCGTTGCGGGCGCGCTCGCGGAGGTGGGCGCGGGGCAAGCTCCGGCGGGTGCGGCCGTCAGTCGAGAGCTCGAGCAGGGCCGCGTGGGCCTCCTGCTGCGCCGGCTCGTCGAGCCCCGCGAAGACGCCGTCGGCGAGGTCGGCGAAGATGGCGCGCACGCCGCCGAGCCGGGCCCAGTCGGCGGCGCGGAGGGCGCCGTCTTCGCGGGTCTTCCACCACGCGGCGAGGGCGAGGGCCACGAGCGGGAGGCGCCCCTCGCCGGCCCGGAGCTCGCGCTCCACGTCGGCGGCGACCTCGCTCAGGCCCTCGATCCGCACCCCGGCGACGCGCGCCGGCTCGGCGACGATGGCGCGCGAGGCGGCCATCGTTGGAGCACCAACGAATCGGAGCGCGTCGCGGAGGCGCTCGCCCAGCGGCTCGATCGCCAGCAGCCCCGAGGTGAAGTCCTCGCGCAGCGTGCCGACGACGCGGACGCCCGCCTCGAGCGGCAGGGCGGCGGCCGCGGCGAGGAAGGCGATGAAGCGCGCGCGCCGCGCCGGATCGGCCTGCGTTACCAGCTCTTCGAGCTGATCGAAGACGAAGGCCACGCCGAGCTCGTGCTCGCCCGCGAAGGCGGCGACCGCGGCGGCGTCGCCCCGCGGGGCCGGATCGTCCCCGCGCGGCGCGAAGCCCGCGATCTCGTCGAGCGCGCGGTCCAGCGCGGCGTCGGGATCGGCGCCGGGGCGCACCACCACGCAGCGCCACTCGCGCCCGCGGGCCGCGTCGCGCCGCGCGAGCTGGGGCACGAGGCCGGCCATCGCCAGCGACGATTTGCCCGAGCCGCTCACGCCCTGGAGCACCAGCGTCGTCTCGGTCTCGAGCTCGCGGGCGAGGCGCGCGATGTCCTCGTCGCGACCGAAGAGCATGCCCTCCGAGGCGGGGCCGAACGCGCCGAGCCCGAGGTAAGGCGGATCGGGCACGCCGAACGGCCGCTCCCACGCCGCGTCGAGGAGGGCGCGGAGGCCGCCGGGCTCGACCTGGCGCGCGCCGGGATCGAGCGCGAGCAAGCGCCGGCACAGCGCCGCGACGCCGTGAGGCAGCCCGAGCTCGTCGAGCTCGCGCATGCGCCCCGCCGACGTGGCGAGGCGGACCTCGGCCCACCACGCGTGGCGAAGGGTGGGCGCCGCCGTCTTCGCGGGGGCCGGGGGCACGTCGTGCGGGAGCAGCCCGGTCGCGAGGTGGACGATGCACGCCGCGAGCGCGTAGGCGTCCGCGGCCGGCGTGGCGGTGCGCTCTTCGATCACCTCGGGGGCCATGAAGCCCGGCGTGCCCACGACCCGCGCGCTGGAGCTGCCGGTGCGCGACAGCGGAGGCGGCACGCTCGATCGCGGCTTGCGCTCGGCGAGGAACTCGGCCGTGCCCATGACCCCGTCGTCGCCCTCGAGCATCGCGCCGAGGTCGCCGCCGAGCGCGCCGGCGCGGCGGGCGATGCCGAAGTCCAGCACCTTGATCCCGCCCTCGCGGGTGAGAAAGAGGTTGGAAGGCTTGAGATCGAGGTGAACCACGCCGCGCGCGTGGATGAGATCGAGCGCGGCGGCGACGTCGCGGGCCCAGCCGAGGACGCGGCGCCAGGGGATCCGGCCGCGCCGCGCCAGCACCGCGCCGAGCGTCTCGCCCGAGAGCAGCTCCATCGCCACGAAGGGCACGGGGACGCTCTTCCCCTCGCCCTCGCGCTCCACCGCGAGCAGGCCGGCGGCGAGGATCGTCACCAGCGAAGGGTGGCTGAACGACGCGAGGAGCTTGGCCTCTTCGGCCCACGCGCCGAGATCGGTCTCGGGCGAGAGGACCTTGAGCGCGACCTCGCGGATCACGGCGCCGTTGGGGAGCAGCTCCTCGGCGCGGAAGACCTCGCCGAAGCCGCCGCGGCCGATCGCCGCGATCAGCCGGAAGCGACCGTCGAGCACGACGCCGGGGCGCAGGCCGGCGATGACGCTGCTGCCCGCGCCGGTCTGCGTCGTCGAGCTCCCGACGAGCTCGCCGCTCTGATCGCGCGGCAGGCCCATGCTCAGGAGATCCGGCGTGTCCTCCGCCGCAGCGTCACCATCGCGCCGAGCGCCAGCGCCGCGAGCGCGGTGGCGCCGCCGTTGGTCGCGTCACCGGCGACCACGCACCCGCACCCGCCCTGCTTCGGCGCCACCGGCGGGGGCGCCGGCGCCATGTCGTCCGGCTTCGGCTCGGCGTTCTCGAGCGGCGTCTCGTTCTCCTTGGGCGCGTCGTCCTTCTTGGCGTCGTCCTTCTTGGCGTCGTCCTTCTTGGGCTTCTTCTCGCCCGCGAAGGTGATCGCCCGGCGATCGATGACCGGGTTGTCGCCCTTGAGCGTCAGCTTCAGCGTCTGGCCGAGCTGCACGCCGTCGTCCTCGCGCTTGATCTTGAGGTCGTACTCGCCGGCCTCGAAGCCGTGGTCGCGGCGGATCACGAAGTCGAACTTGGTGATCTTGAAGATCTTGCCCGACGCGTCGGAGAACCCGACGTCGAGCCCCTCGTTGATCGGCTGCTGGTTCTGCAGCGGCTGCTTGATCAGCACCGGCTTCTCCGGCGACTTGTCCGTCAGCGAGAGGTCGTAGTGCACCGTCGGCGTGAACACGACGAGCATCGGGATGTGCGGCAGGTGCGGGACGCCGCCGTAGTCGATGGTCATGACCAGCTTCCACTTGCCAGAGGCCTCCACCGGCTCGCGCGTCGAGAGCGAGACCGAGCCGGTCGCGTTCGCGGCGCGGGAGACGAGAGAGAAGCCGAGGAGGAAGAGGGCGAGGAGCAGGAGTCTGCGAGGCATGATGCGGAGACGCTATCACCAGCGGGCGGGTGACAGGGAGGGGGAGCGCGCGTCCCCCGTCCCTCACGGGAACCAGAGCAGCTTCTCGCTGACCGGCTTGTAACAAGCCTCCCGCGGCTCGTCCTCGTTCGCCGCGCAGCTCGCCGACCCCAGGCACTCGGCGATCTTGTGGAGCGCCGCGCCGTTGAAGCGGGTGGTGATCAGCACCCGCGTCGCGGCCTCGAGCTTGGCGATGGCGGCCTGGCACTCGGGCTCGGCGACCTTCTCGCAGCGCGCCATCCGCTCGCAGCGCGCCGCGAGCGCCTCGCGCCCCGGGGTGGTGTCGGACGGCATGTTGACGGTGACGTCGTTGGTGCAGTCGGCGACGATCTGGGTGTTGTCGGGGACGGTGTCGCCGGCGGCCTCGCGGCGGGCGACGTAGCACTTGGTGATCCCGCGGAGGAACGCGGCCGAGGCCGTCGGGTAGGCGGATTTGCAGGCGCTCATCGCGTCCCATTTGTCGCCGGCGCCGTTGACCTTCCCCAGCGCCGTGCACCAGGCGGCCTGCGCCGCGGTGACGTCCCCGCCGTCGGGGTAGCTGGCGCCGCTGCTGCACGCGGCCGAGGCGAGCGGGGGCGCGGCGGCGAGGAGGCCGGCGAGGGCGAGGCGGAGAGCTCGAGGAGAGCGGCGAGGTTCGCGCATGGGAGCGAGCTTATATCACGCCGCCTCGGCGCCGCGGCGCGGGCGCGCGCTTCCAATCGACTCGATCCGTGCGACCATCGCCCCATGCACCGAGCTTCGTCGTACGCGCACGGGACCAGCACGACTCCGCTCCTCGGCGAGACCGTCGGCGAGAACCTCCGCCGCACTGTCGCCCTCCACGGCGGTCGCGAGGCCCTTGTCGTCCACGCGACGGGCTACCGCGCCACCTACGACGAGCTCTGGAAGGCGACCTCCGACGTCGCCCGCGGCCTCCTCGCCTTCGGCGTCCAGAAAGGGGATCGCGTCGGCATCTGGTCGCCGAACCGCTTCGAATGGGTGCTGGTGCAGTACGCCGCGGCGCGGATCGGCGCGGTGCTCGTCAACATCAACCCGGCCTACAAGACCGCCGAGCTAGAGCACGCGCTCCGGCAATCGGGGGTCAGCGTGCTCCTCTACGCGCGCAAGTTCCGCGCGTCCGACTACCGCGCCATGCTCGAAGAGGTCCGCGCCCGGCTCGCCGATCTCCGCCTCGCCCTCGTCCTCGACGACGACTGGATGATGCTGCTCGAGGCCGGCGCTCACGTCCCCGATCGCGCCCTCCAGGATCGCGAGGGCGAGCTCCAGTTCGATGATCCCGTCAACATTCAGTACACGTCCGGCACCACGGGCTTCCCCAAAGGCGCCACCCTCAGCCACCACAACGTCCTCAACAACGGCTACTTCGTCGGCGAGGCGCTCGGCTACACCGCGGCGGACAGGGTCTGTATTCCGGTCCCGTTCTATCACTGCTTCGGCATGGTCATGGGCAACCTCGCCTGCACCTCCCACGGGGCGACGATGGTGATCCCCGGCGAGGCCTACGAGCCTCTCCTGGTCCTCGAGACGGTGGCCAAAGAGCGCTGCACCTCGCTCTACGGCGTGCCCACGATGTTCATCGGCGAGCTCGATCACCCCCGCTTCGCCGAGCTCGATCTCTCCTCGCTCCGCACCGGGATCATGGCTGGATCGCCCTGCCCGGTGGAGGTGATGAAGAGCGTCGTCTCCCGGATGCACATGCCTGGCGTCACCATCTGTTATGGCATGACCGAGACCTCGCCTGTCTCCACGCAGAGCGCTCCTGACGACGCGCTGGAGAAGCGCGTGGGCACCGTCGGCCGCGTTCACCCCCACGTCGAGGTGAAGATCGTCAATCCCGAGACCGGCGCTATCGTCCCCCGCGGCGCCTCGGGCGAGCTCTGCACCCGCGGCTACAGCGTCATGCTCGGCTACTGGAACGACGAGGCCGCCACGCGCGCCGCCATCGATCCTGCCGGCTGGATGCACACCGGCGATCTGGCCACCATGGATGACGAGGGCTACGTCAACATCGTCGGTCGGATCAAGGACATGATCATCCGCGGCGGAGAGAACGTGTACCCGCGCGAGGTGGAAGAGTTCCTCCACGGCCACCCGGGCGTGAGCGAAGCGCAGGTGATCGGCGTCCCCAGCGCCAAGTACGGTGAAGAGGTAATGGCCTGGGTCCGGATCCGGCCCGGCGTGACCCTGACCGAGGGAGATCTCGTGGCCTTCTGCGCGGGGAAGATCGCGACCTACAAGGTGCCTCGCTACTGGAAGGTCGTGGAAGAGTTCCCGATGACGGTGACGGGGAAGGTGCAGAAATTCCGGATGCGCGAGGTGGCGATCCAGGAGCTCGGGCTCAGCGCGGGGGCGAAGACGGCCTGACGGGCGGTGCCTTGAGCTTTTCTCATCGCGGATTGGCGGAGTTCTTGTAACGTGCCCACCCCATGCGAACCCTGCTCACGCTCCTCATCGCCTTCGGCCTCACCGCCTGCTCCAGCTCGTCGGCCCCCGGCTCTCCGGCCGCCACGCCGGAGCCCGTCAACGCCGTGAACCCCGAGGCGCCGTCGACGTCGCCCGGCTCCCCGGCCTCCGGCGCCGCGCCCGCCCTCGGCGCGGATGGAAAGCGGTTCGCGAAGGACACGGAGTACAAGGGCTCCTGCGCCCCCGCGGGCAGCCGCGGCGGCTGCTACAGCTTCACCTTCCACCCCGACGGGAACGCCGATCACGTGCTCCTCGACGCCACCGATCACGGCACGTACCGGATCGAGGGCAACGCCGTCATCTTCCGCTCCGGCTTGCCCGAAGCCACGGAAGACCGCCTCGAGAGCCCCGACCGCTTTCGCACCCTCGGCGCCGACTACCGCTACGTCCCCTGAGCCTGCCAAGCCCTCATGACATCCATCTCGAAGTATCCGCTCACCCTCTCTCTCCTCGGGGCCGCGGCGGCGCTCCTCGCGGCCTGCGGCTCCGACATCGCGACGGGCGGGGCCGGGGGCGGCGGCACCGGCAGCAGCGGGAGCACCGGTGTCGGCGGGGCCAACGGGAGCTGCACCGTGGACTCCATTTGTCCCGGAGACGGCACCTGCATCTTCCCCCAGGGCGCCTGCAGCCCCACCGACAAGGGCACCTGCCAGCTCGCCTACGACTGCTCCGGCCCGCCCAGCGGCCCGGTCTGCGGCTGTGACGGCAAGGTGATCGAAGACGTGGTCGCCGTCTGCTCCTTCTGGGCCGCCGGCAAGCCCTACGCCTTCGCTGGGGGCTGCCAGACGGGCACCTTCGCCTGCGGCCCCACGCTCCAGTGCACCCGCAACTCCGCCGTCTGCAAGAAGACCCTCCCGGGCGTCCCCGGCCCGGCGAGCTACGAGTGCGTGGGCCTGGAGAAGCTCCAGGGCTCCTCCTGCCAGTACGGTATCCCCGACTGTAGCTGCATCAGCCTCGACGGCGTCGGCCCCGGCGCCTCCTGCACCGCCGACGCCGACCACCAGGAGACGCTCTCGCTGGCGCTGCCCTGACCCCCGCCTCGCGCCTCCCCGGGGGTATCCCGGATGGCTCCCGGGGGTATCCCAGGTGGCTCGCCGGGGTATCCCAGATCGTTCCCCTGGCCGTCCCAGATCGCTCCGCCGGCCGTCCCAGATCGCTCCCTCGGCCGTCCCGGAGGGCTCGCCTGGCCGTCCCAGGTCGTTCGCCTGGCCGTCCCAGGTCGTTCGCCTGGCCGTCCCAGGTCGTTCGCCTGGCCGTCCCAG
>Ga0105048_10004412_pt1 | contig 22918 bp, 19 predicted proteins | sample MAT05_FD_78382 | JGI IMG/M metagenome (GOLD analysis project Ga0105048, IMG submission 78382) | Freshwater microbial communities from Lake Fryxell liftoff mats and glacier meltwater in Antarctica - MAT-05 | ecosystem: Environmental > Aquatic > Freshwater > Ice > Liftoff microbial mat | place...
ACCCGCCGTCCCGAGATCGACGTGTCTGGCACAGCGCCGAGGCACTCGCGGGTCACGTCATCGACGATATTGAGAACCCGGAACCGGCGGCCGCAGGCAAGCTGGTCGTGCACAAAGTCCAGCGACCAGCGTGCGTTCGCCCTGGCTTCGACGAGGATCGGGGCTCGCGTTCCAATCGCTCGGCGTCGCGCGCGCCGCTTGCGCACCGTGAGGCCCTCTTCACGATAGAGCCGGTAGATGCGGTTGACGCCTGAGGCTTCGCCCGCCTGCCGCAGCAGCACGAACAGACGACGGTAGCCGAACCGCCGCCGTTCATTGGCAAGATCGCGCAGCTTCGTCCGCAGCTCTGTGTCCGGCGCGCGCTGGGAGCGGTAGCGGATCATCTTGCGATCCGCACCGACAATCTGGCAGGCCCGCCGCCCCGACAGGTCCATCCGGGCCTGCAGATGCGCGACAGCCTCGCGCCTGGCAGCGGGCGTCACCACTTTTTTGCAAGCAACTCGCGCAGAGCCGAGGCGTCCAGCATCGACTCCGCCAGCAGCTTCTTCAGCTTGGCGTTCTCCTCTTCCAGCGCCTTCAGTCGCCGCGCCTCGGAGACGTCCATCCCGCCGTACTTCGACTTCCAGTTGTAAATCGTCGCCGCGGAGATCCCGTGCTTGCGCGCCAGGTCCGGCGCCTGCGCGCCCGCCTCGTGCTCCCACAGCACCCCGATAATCTGCTCTTCGGTAAACCGTGCCTTCTTCATCGTCCGTCCTCTCAGCGGGCCGGACTCTAACTCCGTGTGGAGGAAAATCTCAGTGGCAGGTCACTTTCCAAACTGTACGTTGGTGATGTTGCCTGCGCCGGTTTGCGAAAGACCACGACCGGCTCATGCTGGCTGCGGTAGATGCTTCCCAATCCCAGCCGAAGGTTTATTCCAGACAACGATGTTGATAAGATAGAAGGTGAGCGTCTCGCCAACATTCACGACCCAATTGACCTGCCGCCAGTCCATGCAGGTGAATATGACCGCTCCGCGACGCACGTGCGTGGACGTATTGCGTAGACACTGTTCGAAAAAACTCTCAAACGCATCGGCCGACATTTCCGCCTGCCATGGCGAAAGGACGCTGATGATCGTTGCGAACCGAAAAGTCCCCTGCGAGCGAATTGTACGGGGGTTCGTTGAAAGCGGCCGCGGCCAGATCCCCGCCCATGAGAGGCACCGTGTCTTCTGCATTGCGTGAGTCGCCGCACAACAATCGATGCGCACTTACTTTGAACACGTCCCCTGCCTTGACGTATATGTGAGAAGGTGCTGTTGGAGCATTCTCGGACGCATCGTCTACGACCGTGACCGCGAGGAGCGCGCCGATCTCTGGAAGATCGAAACCGACTACCTCAAGGTTGAAACCGGCACCCAGGAGCGAGGCGACCTCGTCACACAGTGCATCTTGGTCCCACGCCCTTTCTCAGCCTGCTTGTTGTCAGCAAGGCGATACAGGCGGTTGCATAAGGTCGGATCATTCGATCGCGCCGACGCGGACGAGATTCGCCAGGGATGCTTTTCAAACGGCTTGTTGAAGCGCTTCAGCAAGGTGGCAGACTCAGCGCGGCCCCCGCATCCCCAAGATGAGATGTTAGTTAAGGGTCTTGAACTCGTTCGATTCCAGCAGGCTGCGCAGCATCGCTTTCCGGTCGCCTCCATCCTGGATGAAGGTGAGGTTTGAAACTGACCCGTCGCCGTTCGGTTCGCGCCCCAGCGCCACCTTGTAGGCGCCCCAGAGATAGTCTTCGTCGCTGGAGGCCAGATCCGCATTTCCGTCTTTCTCGTCGGCGACCCAGACGATGAAAGCGTCGGCGAGATCAACGCCCGAGCTGCCCGATGCATACCCGAATTCACCGAGCTTGGTGGCGACATCGGCCGGGCATGGCGCATCAAAGGCATTCTTGCAGAAGCGTTGCACCAGGTCCGCATTCGCGCCGAGCTTCACGATGTCGGTGATGGACGCCGAATACTGCGCCAGCCTGTCGCCGGTTGCGGGCTGAGCGCTCGCCAATTGCGCTGTCGGGTCGCCATCGCAGGCGACAAGAGCAAGGCAGCTCGCTGCAGCAAGAATTGGCGCGGCAATAGATTTCGCGAAGTTCATGTCTTTCCCCAAGCTTGCGGGAACAGGCTCAAATCGCCGCCCCGGGAAGGCATCAGGCACTAATGCTGGCTTTCCGGCGTGGTAACTTTAAGGCCGTCCAGATCTTCCCTGATCTTGATCTGGCAGCTCAGCCGCGAGGTCTCTTTCACATTCTCTGCAAAATCGAGCATCGATTGTTCCATGGCCGAGGCCTTGCCGACCTTGTCTACAAAAGCCCCGTCCACATAGACATGGCAGGTCGCGCACGCGCAGGCCCCGCCGCAATCGGCGTCGATGCCCGGAATATTATGCTTGATGGCTGTTTCCATGACGGTCATGCCGTTCTTGCCCTCGACGGTCCGCTCGGTCCCGGAGGCGTCGGTGTAGGTAATCTTCGGCATGGTTATCCCTGAATGCAGTCCCTGAACGGGCTATCGGCCCAGATGCGAACCCTGACCTTGCGGGGCAAGGGCTCGCGCGCCGATATCCTTCATGGACATGGATTTATCGGCTAGTTCGCCGGGCGCAACTGTCGCCTGCGCCGCAACCAGCTTCTTTCCGACCAGATATTCGGGCGCGGCGTTTACGGCATCGACCGCAATGACCTTGCCTTCCTTGAGGTAAAACACCGCGAAACTGCGCGTTTGCGGGTCTCCGCGTACAATCCGCTCATCCGCCCCGGTCCAGAGCCCGGCTGTCTGTAGCTTGAGGTCGTACTGGTCCGACCAGAACCAGGGCACATCCAGCGCGGGCGATAGGCCCCCCAAGATGGACGCGGCGACAATCTTGCCGCCCTCAATAGCGTTGTGGACCGACTCCAGCCGCCCTTCCCTTCCGTAATGCGACAGCCGCCGCCAGGCGACATCGCCGATGGCGTACACATCCGGCTGACTGGTGCGCATCTGGTCGTCGACGACAATGCCGTTGCCGCAGATGAGCCCTGCTTCTGCGGCCAGCTCCATGTTCGGCAGCACGCCGACACCGACCAGCACCAGATCGGCCGGGATCACCTCCCCGCCCTCCATTCTTACACCGCTGACGTGTCCGGCTCCCTCAAAGCCGGTCAAGCGCGCGCTGGTCCGGATATCGACGCCGGCGGCGCGATGAATGTGGTTGTAGAACTGGGCAATCTCGGGCCCCGCCACGCGGGCGAGAACCTGGGGCATCGCCTCCAGCACCGTCACCTTCAGACCGAGCTGGCTCGCGACCGCCGCCGCCTCGAGCCCGATATATCCCGCGCCGATCACCACGATCCGCGCATTGGGCCACGCCGCTGACTTCAGCAGGTCGACATGGCCGAGCGTGCGCAGTTCATGCACCCCGGCAAGGTCTGCGCCCTCTACCGACAACCGGCGCGGCCGTGCGCCCGTCGCGATCACCAGCCTGTCCCACGGCACGGAAGCGCCCGACGCCAGCTCGACCTTGCGCTCATCGAGATCGATCCGCGTGGCGGCGTCGCCGGTCAGCAGCTCAATATTGTGTTCGGCATAATATTCGAGCGGCTTGAGATACAGTCGGTCGGCTTCCAGCTCGCCCTTGAAATACGCCTTCGACAGTGGTGGCCGCTGATAAGGTGGTTGGGGTTCGTCTCCAATGATCGTGATCGCGCCCTCATAGCCGCCGAGGCGCAGCGAATACGCCGCCTGCCCACCGGCCTGGCCTGCGCCGATGATCACAATACGCTGGGGCGTGTCCGCCATTCCAATGGTTCCTGTCTTCCGGCCGTCTGCTTAACACGCCGCCCGGACCCGCAAAGGCTACAAGCAGGATACGTGGCAAACGGGCCAATCGTTACATATTGCACAGGCTTGTCAGGCAGGCGCCGTGGGGTCAAACCACCGCTATGGCGCATCCCCTGCTTACCATCGACCTGCCGGATGAGGCCGCCACCGCCGCCCTCGGCGAACGGCTTGGCGCGGTCGCACGCGCAGGCGATGTCATCGCGCTCTTCGGCGATCTTGGCGCCGGCAAGACGACGCTGGCCCGCGCCCTGATCCGCTCACATCTCGGCCCCGAAACAGAGGCGCCGAGCCCCACCTTCACGCTGGTCCAGACCTACTCCGGCCCCCGCTTCGAGATCTGGCATTTTGACCTCTACAGGCTGGAAGACCCCGGCGAGGCCCGCGAGCTGGGGCTGGAGGAAGCTGTGGATGGGCTTTGCCTGATAGAATGGCCGGAAAGACTGGGGCGCTATCTCCCGCCCGTACGGCTTGAAGTTCGGCTATCTCTTGAAGGCGCAGGGCGAATCGCCCGGCTTGTTGATCTCGATGACTGGAGCACACGGCTCGATGGCGACTGGCGGTAATTTGCGGGCGACCGAGATTCAGGAATTCCTGGCCACGGCTGGCTGGGGGGAAGCCGCGCGCACGCCGCTCACCGCCGACGCCTCGACGCGCCGTTACGAGCGCCTGCGCCGCAAGACCGAGACGTCCATGCTGATGGATGCTCCACCGCTCGAATCCGTTCCCTGCCCGCCCGGCGCCGACGAGGAAGAACGGCTGAAGCTCGGCTGGAACGCCATCGCGCGTCTGGCTGCCTCGCGCGTCGAAGCTTTCGCGGCGGTCGCGGGCCACCTCACGAATCTGGGCCTTTCCGCGCCCACCATCCTCGACGCCGATTTCGGACGCGGCCTCGCGCTGCTCGAAGACCTTGGCGATGATCTCTTCGCCGAAGTCATCCGCACGGGCGGCGACGAGACCGCGCTGTATGCCGCCGCCGGCGACGTGCTCGCCGCCGTGCATCGCGCGCCTGTGCCCTCCACGCTTCCCTATCGCGGCGGCGAATGGCCGGTGCTCACCTACGATCACCTCGCCCTCTCGGCCAATCTCGATCTCTTCGTCGAATGGATGCCGCAGCGCGATCTTTCCATGCGCATCAGCGAGCAGACGCGCCTGCGCTGGGAGCGTGTGCGCGAGAACATGATCGGCCGCGCCGAGGACTATCCCCGCGCGCTGATCCTGCGCGACACGCATGCGGAAAACCTCATCTGGCTGCCGCAACGCGACGGCCTCAAGCGCGTCGGCCTGCTCGATTTCCAGGACGCCGTGCTCGGCTGGGGCGAGTGGGACATGTCGATGCTGCTGCACGACGCCCGCCGCGATGTCTCGCCTGCCGCGCGGGAGGCCGCGACACGCGCCTATCTCGACGGCACGGGCCTCAATCGCAAGGACTTCGACGAGCGCCTTGCTGTCCTCGGCGCCATGAACGTCATGCGCATCATGGGCATTTTCGCCAGGCTTGTTACGCGGGATAGGAAACCCCGCTACGACACCTTCCAGCCGCGCCTTCGCAGCCTTCTCAACGATACGCTCAGCCACCCCGCCCTCGCCGAAACGCGCGACTTCGTGAACGCGGTCGCACCGCATCTTCTGGTTTCGGCATGACGAAGATCAGCACAGCCATGCTGCTCGCGGCCGGTCTCGGCACGCGCATGAAACCGCTTACCGATACGCGCCCCAAACCGCTGATCGAGGTGGCGGGCCGCACGCTGCTGGATCGCGTGCTCGACAAGCTGGTCGCCCAGGGGGTCTATCGCGCCATCGTCAACGTCCACTATCTCGCCGACATGATCGAGGCGCATCTCAAGTCGCGCACCGATATCGAGATCATCATCTCGGACGAACGCGCCGAAGTGCTCGAAACCGGCGGCGGCGTCATCAAGGCGCTGCCCCTCCTCGGCAAGGGCCCCTTCTTCGTCGTCAACACAGACGTCACCTGGGCCACCGCCCACGACGACACCTTCGGACGCATGGCCGACGCCTACGATCCCGACGAGATGGACGCGCTGCTCCTCCTCGCCGAGATGGGCGCCACCATGGGCTTCCGCGGCCCCGGCGATTTCTTCCTTGGCCCCGAAGGCCAACTCAGCCGTCGCGGCGACAAACCCTCAGCGCCCTACGTCTTTGCCGGCACGCACATCACGCGCGCCGATCTCCTGCGTGGCTACGAGGCAAAGCCCTTCTCCGCCAACACCTACTGGAACGCCTTCGGCCGCGCCGGCCGCCTGTTCGGAACGGTGATGAAGCCGTTCTGGCTCCACGTTGGCGATCCCAAAGGCCGCGACGAAGCCGAAGCCCGTCTCCTCGCCATGGGTCCCGGAGCTTGAAGCGCCGGGGGGCGTCATGACCATCTTCTCGGCCACTCCGCGCATCTTCTCGCTGCCGCCATCGGCAGCCTACCTCGACGAGCTCGCGCGCGGCCTCGTCGAGGCGACTGACGCGAAGGCCAATCCTGAAGCGCTCGCCGACGCGCTCATCTTCACGCCCAACCAGCGCGCCGCCCGCGAACTGGCCCTCGCGCTCTATCGCGCCGTCGGCGGTACGCTGCTGACGCCCGAGATCCGCACCCTCGGCGATATCGAGGAAGAAGACGGCCTCGCCGCCTTCGGGCCTGACGCACTCGACCTGCCGCCCGCCATCTCCACCGCAGAACGGCGCGGCGCGCTCGCCCGGCTGATCCAGCACTGGCGCACCCAAGCCAGTGGCGATCCGCTCCCGCCCAACGCGCTGCTTTCGGCCGCCGACGAACTCGCCACGCTGATCGACCAGGCCTGGATGGCCGGCGGCGTCGACTGGAAGAAGCTCGACGGCCTCGCCGACGAACTCGCCCCGCAACTCGCCGGACACTGGCGCTCGTCCGCCGACTTCCTCGACATCGTGATGCGCGCCTGGCCCAAATACCTGAAAGAGACCGGCTACAGCGACGCGCAGATGCGCCGTCTCGGCGCCGCCGACGCACTCGCCACACGCTGGGCCCGCAAGCCTCCCGAACATCCCGTGCTGGTCATCGGCTCGACCGGCGCCGGCGCCGCGACGCGCATGCTGATGGAAGCCGTCCTGAAACTGCCCAAGGGCGTCATCGTCCTGCCCGGACTCGATCCGGATTCAAAATCATCCGAATGGACATCCATCGGCGACGCCCCCAGCCATCCGCAATACGTGCTGCACGCAACGCTGCAATGGCTCCGCCTGGCGCCCGAAGACGTTCGCGCATGGCCCGGCCTCAGTGAGCCACCCCGCGCCATCGCCCGCCGCCGCCTGCTCAACCAGGCGCTCGCCCCCGCCGTCGAAACCCGCGACTGGACCCAGCGCCTCGCCGAACTCTCCGCGCCCGCCAGCCCCGGCGCCTTCGTTACGTCGGCCCTCGAAAACATCAGCCTCGTCGAAGCCGAGGACGAGAACGAGGAAGCCCTCGCCGCCGCCCTGATGCTGCGCGAAACGCTGGAGACGCCGGGCAGGACTGCCGCCCTCGTCACGCCCGAAGCCTCGCTCGCCCGCCGTACCGCCGCCATCCTCGAACGCTGGGGCATCGATATCGCGCCATCGTCGGGCGCCCCGCTCGCGCATTCCGAAACCGGCAGCCTCATCACCATCCTCTCGCGCTTCGTGTTCAATCCCGCCGATCCGGTCTTCCTTCTCGCGCTGCTGAAGCATCCGCATGTCCGCCTCAATAGCGACCCCAGCGAACTCACCCGCCTCGCCACAAAGCTGGACCGCAACCACCTGCGCGGGCCCCGCAAGCACCGCAAGCTGGGTGCGCTGGCCCACGCCATCGCCAATCCGCCCCAGAGCGATGATCCCGACCGCCCCGGCCCCAAGCCCGACTCCGAAACCGCCCAACTCCTCCGCGACCTCGATGCGCTGTTCGCTGAAGTCGCGCCCGCATTTGCCGCCGAGAACTTTTCCGGCGCGGACGCCGCTGGAGGCATTGCGCGCCTTGCTGAATCGCTCGCCATCGGCCCCGGCATTTCCGGCGATCGCATATGGTCCGGCAAGCCCGGCGAGCTCGCCGCGAAATTCATCCAACAGCTGGTCCAGCTCGCCGGGGCGCTTCCCGGCATGACTGCGCCGGAGTTTCCCGATGTCCTCGCCTCCACAATCCGCGGCTGCGCCAGCGCGCCCGACGCGCCCGAACATCCGCGTATCGTCATCTGGGGCCCGCTCGAAGCCCGCCTGCAGCGCCGCGACCGCATGATCCTCGCCAGCCTCAACGAAGGCTCCTGGCCCAAGCCCGCGGCCGCCGACGCCTTCCTCAATCGCACGCTGCGCAAGCAGCTCGGCCTGCCCGATCCCGACGAGCGCATCGGCCTCTCTGCGCACGACTTCGCGCAGCTCGCCAATGCGCCGGAAGTCATCCTGCTGCGCGCCCGCCGCGTCGACGACAAACCCGCAGTCGCCTCGCGCTGGCTCTGGCGTCTGCGCACGCTGGCCGCCGGCGGTCTCGGTGGACGCGAGGAAGCCGAAGCCGCCCTGCGCCCGCCCTCCGGTCTGGATGTGCTTGGCTGGGCCGCCCACATGCGCGCGCCCGGCATCGTCACGCCCGCCAAGGCCCCACGTCCCACGCCGCCGGTCGAAGCCCGCGCGCTTACCAAATTCTCGCCAAGCCGAACCGTTACGCTGATCCGCGACCCCTACGCCGACTACGCCAAACGCATCCTCCGCCTCGAACCTATGCGCCGCACGGGCGAACCCATCGATGCCCGCGAGCGCGGCTCCGCCGTCCACACCGCCGTCGAGCACTTCGAGAAAGACCGCTCGCAATCCCTGGCCGCGCTCATCGCTCGCGAGCTCACAAACTCCGGCGCCGAGCCGGACCTGATCGCCCTTGAACTCCCGCTATGGGAACGCGCCGCCGCCGCCCACCTTCGCTGGTCCGAACAGCGTGCGCCACGTGTGAGGGATTCCGCGCTGGAGGAGAAAGCCTTCATCGAGTTCGACACCGACATCGGCCGCGTAAAGCTCGAAGCCAAGGCCGACCGCATTGAGCAACTATCCGATGGCACGCTCGCCATCATCGACTTCAAGACCGGCGCGCCCAAGAAAGCCGCTGCTGTCGAGACTGGCCTCGAGCCGCAGCTACCGCTGGAAGCCGTAATCGCCCTTGAGAAAAAGTTCGGAACCGTCGGCAAGGCCGAGACCTCAGAGATGATCTATTTTCGCATGTCGCTGAGCGCCGCCTCGGCAGAAGAAAGCAACGGCCAACCGCTCGAATTCAAGCGCAGCGACACGCCCTCTGTCGCCCGCGCCGCGCTCAAAGGTCTGAAGCAGCTGATCAACCAGTATGGCGATCCATCGCAGCCTTATCTCTCCAAGCCGCGCGTCGAATTCATCTGGTCCGTCTCGGATTATGATCGTCTCGCCCGCCGCGCCGAATGGACCGCTGAAGAGGGAGGCGACGCATGACCGCCGATGTCTCGTGGCCAGAATACGCCGCCGCCAGCGAAGGTCAGCGCCAGGCCGCTCTGCCGGATCATTCCGCCTGGGTCGAAGCCAATGCGGGCTCGGGCAAAACCAAAGTCCTGATCGACCGCGTCGCGCGCCTGCTGCTGGTCGGCAACGAACCCGACTCGATCCTCTGCGTCACCTACACCAAGGCCGCCGCCAGCGAGATGCAGGCCCGCCTGTTCCAGCGCCTCGGCGACTGGTGTGTGATGGACGAGAGCGAACTTCGCGAAAAACTCTCCGATCTCGAAAGCCGCCCTGCCGCTGACTACTCCCCGGCACAGATCGGCTGCGCCCGCGAGCTCTTCGCCAAGGCGCTCGAAACACCCGGCGGCCTGCGCATCGAGACGATCCACGCCTTCTGCGGCCGCGTGCTTCGCCGCTTCCCGCTGGAGGCCGACGTGGCGCCCGGCTTCCGCGAGATCGACGACGATGAATCCGCCGACATCTGGGACGCCTCCTTCCGCGCGATGGCCAGCCGCGTGGTCGCGGGCGACGAGAAACTGAAGGCCGCCGCCCGCACGGTCGCCGAAGCCGGCGGCAAGGGCCTCGACATCGTGCGCGACCTGCTCTCGCGCCGCCCCGCCATCCAGGATTTCATCGACCGCAATGGCGGCATCGAACGCGCGATTGTCGCGCTCGGCCACACGCTCGGCGCACCTGCCGCAAGCGCAGAAGACATCCTCGCGCGCGCCATGGGCGCCGACCTCCCTCGCAGGGCGCTGGTCGATCTGCTCGCCGCGCTTCCAACCGCCAAGAAGAGCGATGCAGAGCTGCACGAAACACTCGTCTTCGCGCTGTCGGATGCACCCGCACTCGATCGCTTCCGCGCCTATGCCTCGGTCGCTTTCACCAAGGCCGGCGAGCCGCGAAAATCCAATCCCTACACCGCCGACGCGCTGAAACAGTCGCCCGGCGTCGCACTGTTCTTTCAGATCAAGGATGTGCCCCAGGGCTCGGAGATCGCCCGCATCGAGGCCGCCGCCAGCGCGCTCAACGCCGCGCGTCTCTACGCGCGTTCCTCCGCCATCCTGCGCCTCGCCGACATGCTCTTCCGCGACTTCGGCGAGCGCAAGCGCGCCCGCGCCGGTCTCGACTTCGACGACCTGATCGAGACTACCGCGGAATTGCTCGAGCCGGGCCGCCGCGCTGCCGCTGAATGGGTGCTGTGGAAGCTCGATGGCGGCATCAGCCACATCCTGCTCGACGAAGCGCAGGACACCAGCCCCTCGCAATGGCGCATCCTCAAGGCGCTCACCGACGACATCTACGCAGGCGCCGGCGCCGTACGCTCCGCTGCGAGAACGCTCTTCGTCGTGGGCGACCAGAAGCAGTCGATCTATTCTTTCCAGGGCGCCGACCCCGAACACTTCCTGCGCGAGAAACAGGATTTCGAACGCAAGGCGAGAAGCGCCGAGATCAACTACCGCCTGCCCGATCTCGCCATGTCGTTCCGCTCCGCGCAGCAGGTGCTCGACTTTGTCGACACCGCCTTCGACACCAGCGCCTTCGATGGTCAGGCGCCCTTCAAGGTCCTGCCGCCTGAAGAAGGCGACTTGCTGCGCCATACCGCCTTCCGCCGCAATGAAGCGGGCTCTGTCGAACTCTGGCCGCTGGAGCCGCAGCCGGAAGTCGAACCCGCGGAACCATGGGATGCGCCGCAAGGTCAGGAAAGCGCCGCCAGCCCGAAGGCGCGCCTCGCCGAGCGCATCGCGCGCTTCATCAAGGGCGAGATCACGTCGGGCGCCACCGTGTGGGACAGGAAACAACGCCGCCCCGCCCGCCCCGGCGACTTCCTCATACTCGTGCGCGGCCGCACCGGCGGCTTGTTCGATGGCATTCTTCAAGCGCTCAAACGCGAGCAGATCCCCGTCGCCGGCGCCGACCGCCTGCAACTGCTCGACTCGTTGCCCGTGCAGGATCTGCTCAACCTCATCCGCTTCGCGCTCTGCCCGTCCGACGACCTGTCGCTCGCAGAAATCATCAAGGGACCTTTCGGTGTCCACGGAACAGCCGATGCGCTGCAATGGCTCGGCGAAGACGAACTCTACGCCCTCGCCCAGCCGCGCGAAGGCCGCCTCTGGCCCGCCCTGCGCGCCTCCGCCGATCCGCGATTCACACCCCTCCGCAATTTCCTCGCCGAACTGCTGACGCGCGCACACAAACCGCCCTACGAATTCCTGGTCCACGCGCTCGAACGCGGCCACGGCCTGCCTCGCCCCGGCTGGGAGTTGATCCTCTCGCGCTTCGGCCTGCCAGCGCGCGAGCCCGTCACCGCCATCATCGATCGCGCCGCCGCTTTCGACGCCGACGAAGCGCCCAGCCTGCAGCTTTTTCTCGACGCTATCGAGCGGCGCGGCGGCCAGGTGAAGCGCGAACTCTCTGGTCCGCAGGACGAAGTGCGCGTGATGACTGTGCACGGCGCCAAGGGCCTCGAGGCGCCTGTTGTCATCCTGCCGGACATGGTTGCCGGCCCCGGTCGCGGCGGCGATCTCTTTGTCACCGACAAGGGCGAGCCCATCTGGCCCGGCGCCAAGGGCAACGACATCGCGCTCAGCGCCATCTTGCGCCTCGAAGCAGAAGCGCGCGACCTGCGCGAACATCGCCGCCTGCTCTATGTCGCGCTCACCCGCGCACAGGATCGCCTGATCCTCTGCGGCGCCGCCCGCGCCAGTTCGAAGGACGGCCACGACAAGGCGTCGTGGTATCGGGTCTGCGAAGGCGCCATGCACCGTCTCATGAGCGAAGGCCGCTCCGCTCCCGCCGAACGCGACGACCATGGCTTCCTGCGCTTTGGCGATCCGCCGTCCAGCCTCGCCTCAGCCCCCACTGCGGCTATCACCGCAACAACGGCCCCCGCCTGGCTCACCACGCCCGCGCCAGTCGAAACCATGCGCCGCGTCCTCTCGCCCTCGCGCCTCACCGCGTCGTCAGAGCCGCCGGTGATGTCGCCCTTCGGCGCCGGCCGGGCGGAGAAGCTGCGGCGCGGAACCCTGATCCACACGCTCTTTGAGGTCTTGCCCAACCTGCCCCCCAAGGCGCGCTGGCGTCAGGCCGAAGCCTTCCTGAAAAAGCAGCCCGACCTCACGCCCGACCAGCGCACCGAAATGCTGGAAGCCGCCTTCCGCGTTCTCGACGATCCGAAGTTCGCGGATGTCTTCGGCGAAGGCGGCCGCGCCGAGGCCCCGGTCATCGGCCAACTCACGAACGGAAACACGATTAACGGCCGCGTCGACCGCCTGGTCGTTGCAAAAGCCGAGATCCTGGTCATCGATTACAAGACGGACCGCCCGGCCCCCGCCTCGGTCGAAGGCGTCGGAGAGGCCTACATCGCCCAGATGGCCGCCTATCGCGAAGTTTTGTCACAGCGCTGGCGGGATAAGCCGGTACGATGCCTGCTGGTATGGACAGACGGCCCCCAACTCATGGAAATACCCCCGGAAATGCTCGACAGGGCCATCAGCCGCCTGCGCTGATCAACCGACCGTTTAGCGGCTCTCCGTTGGAACTACGCCTACCCCTGCCTACCTAGGCAGGACTAACAGTTCAGGAACTCGCCTTCATGGCCGTAGCCTCGATTACAGATGACACCTTCGATGCCGAAGTGCTCGCCGCCGGCGTGCCGGTCATCGTCGACTTCTGGGCCGACTGGTGCGGCCCCTGCAAGCAGGTCGCCCCCACATTCGAGGCGCTGGCCGAGGAGCTTGGCGACAAGATCAAGGTCGTGAAACTCAACATCGACGACCAGCCCCTCTCCGCCCAGCGTTTCGGCGTGCGGGGCCTGCCCACCTTCATGATCTTCCAGGATGGCAAGGTCGCCGCCACGCACCTTGGCGCGATGAACAAGGCGCGCATGATCGAATGGCTGAAACAGTCCGCGCCCTCCGTGGACGAAGAATAAGGAACCCCACACATGGCGCTCGCCGAAGTCACAGACGACACATTCGAAGCCGAAGTCCTCGGCGCAACTGGTCCCGTGGTCGTGGACCTGTGGGCCGAATGGTGCGGCTCGTGCAAACAGATGATGCCCGCCTTCGAAGCGCTCGCCGGAGAGCTTGAAGGCAAGGCCAAGCTGGTGAAGTTCAACGCCGACGAAAATCCGATGACGCCCGGCAAGTTCGGCGTGCGCGGTCTGCCCACCCTCCTGATCTTTCAGGACGGCAAACTCCTCTCGATGAAGACCGGCGCAATGACCAAGGCCAAGCTCGCCGAATGGATCAAGGAAACCGCCGGCGCAGCGTGACAGACCTCCGGGCGCCTGCCCGGCACGCGCCGCAAAGCGGCGAACCTCGAACACCGAAACCCGCGCAGCCATCTGCGCGGGTTTTGTTTTGCGTGAACCGCGCTCAGCTCCGCGTAGATTCGGCGGAATAGCGCGCGCACCCAGACGTTGTTCGCGAACACTTTCAGCGCTCTACGCAAATCCCGCTGTAGGAAACGCGCAATCAACCCTGCCCCCTCCCGGACCGGGCGTATACTCGTCCCATCGCAGTCGCATGGAGGGCAGCCGTACACTGTCCAACGGCGCGGCGGCGATGTGGTCGAGCGTGAGTATGGGACTGGGTGCGGACTCATCCAGCCCACACGTCGCCGGCGCTACAACGTCAGGAGGGTGAAAAATCCTCTGTTCGAGGCTGGCGAAAAACGATCACGGGGACGCGGGATGCAAGCGCATCCCACCAAACCCGAACTGCCCCAACGCGCGGACATCCCGCGTCCCCAGCTCTCCATTGATTTCAGGAGGCGAGACCACAGCATCCCAGGCGGCGTCGGCCGGCCTGACAGCAAAGTCACGCCCACCGCCGCGCCTGGTGTTCATCGCACCGACAGCACAACGCCGCACGGCAAAACGAGCCCACCCTTGAACCCCCTCCCAACTGATGCAATGCAGCACGACGCTTGCATCACGAGCCGACCAGACACCGGGGCCTACAATGAGCACGAGAACACCGCGCCAGTTCTTCAAGCCGCTGGCGATTGGCGCACCGGAACCGATGCGCGACCTGCCCGTGCGGCTCGAGCGCATGATTCATTTCGTGCCGGGCCATAACGAGAAGGTTCGTTCCAAGACTCCCGAGATGGCCGCAAAGGTTGACGTCATTCTGGCGAACCTTGAGGACGCCATTCCATCCGACGCGAAAGACGCCGCCCGCGCCGGTGCGATCCAGATGGCCAACATGCTCGACTGGAAGGCCCAGGGCACCGGCCTCTGGACGCGCGTCAACCCACTCAACTCGCCCTGGTTCCTCGACGACGTCACCGAGATCGTCACCAAGGCCGGCAATGTGTTCGACGTCATCATGCTGCCCAAGGTCGAAGGCCCGTGGGACATTCACTATGCCGACCAGCTGGTCGCGCAACTTGAAGCAAAAGCCGGCATCAGCCGCCCGATCATGTTCCACGCCATCCTCGAAACCGGACAGGGCGTTGCTCTGGTCGAAGACATCTGCCTCGCCTCCCCGCGCATGCAGGGCATCTCGCTTGGGCCCGCCGATCTCGCCGCCAATCGCGCGATGAAGACCACGCGCGTCGGCGGCGGCCACCCGATGTACAAAGTGATCGAGGATCCGATCGAAGGCAAAGAGCGTCTCTCCGCCCAGCAGGACCCGTGGCACTACACGCTCGGCAAGATGGTGGATGCTTGCGTGCAGGCCGGCATCAAGCCGTTCTACGGCCCGTTCGGCGACATCGCCGATCTCGCCGCCTGCGAGCAGCAGTTCAAGAACGCCTACCTCATGGGCTGCGCCGGCGCATGGTCGCTCCACCCCGGCCAGATAGACATCGCCAAGCGCGTCTTCTCGCCCGACCCCGGCGAAGTGAAGTTCGCCCTGCGCATCCTCGAAGCCATGCCCAACGGCACCGGCGTGGTGATGCTGGATGGCAAGATGCAGGACGACGCCACCTGGAAACAGGCGAAGGTCATCGTCGACCTCGCCAAACAGGTCGCCGCAAAAGACCCGGAGATGGCGAAGGCTTACGGGCTCTGATCTTTTTCCTCTCCCACTTGCAACGCAAGTGGGAGAGGTAGATCGCTCTCGCGAGCGAGACGGTGGGGGTCCATCGCCGGAGAAAAATCTACGGCTCGTCTAGTCCATAGACATCCTGGCTCGCATCGACGCGATAGTGCCAGAGATCACCCTCGCGCCTGCCTTCAATCCGCAGGCACGCATAGGGCCGCGACGGCTGGTTATCCGCGTCGCGACTATGGATCGGCCACAGCCTCTCGCAATCGGCCTTCAGGCACCAGCACGCCTCGCCTGCTGCAACATCGCTTGAAACAGCGGGATAGCTGAACAACTTGAAATCCCGCTCGGCCTTGCTGCGCAGCTGCGCCAACGCCATGTCATCGCGGACCAGCAACTGCTCAGCCATGTAGGAATTCGGCAGCATCGCCTTCAGCGCCGCCACATCTCCGGCCTGCATTGCAGCGCCGAATCTTTTGGCTAGCGCAGACATCGCATCCACATGCGGCCACTGCGCCGCCGCAGACGCCAGGTCCCCGCCCTTCGCACCCAGCACACGCCGCTTGATCCCCGCAGGCTTCAACTCGCCCTGACTCATGAAGACGAGGAACGGCCCCTTCGGTTCAGGACATCCCAGCGTCCGCCCATGCAGGCTGATCCCCGGCGAGCGCAGCAGGCCGGTGAGCAGATCCTCTTCCGCCGCCGCACAATCCGCAACGCGACCGGTGAACGTTCCGCGCCACGCGCCACCAACATCGCCACGCCCATCAACATACCCGCCGATGGAATTCGCATTCACGCCATAGATCGCATCCGCATCCGCATGCAGCTGTTCGCCCGCATAGATCGCCTCAACTCTCACGCACCTGCCGAGCCACGCCGCAGGATCAGCCGCGATGGCCGCAACGGTCGCCTTCTCCGAGTTCGTCGGCGCGCAAACCCGCGGCGCGCCAGCCGGCGGCTGCGCGTGCGTTAGCGCCAGCGTTCCGCCTCCAATCGCCATGACGGCGAGCAGAAGCGCACCAAGCCTGATCATTGTGCCGGCCTCCCCGGAATCGCGGTCTGCGCCGCTTCCGCCATGCTGGACGCGCAGGCCCATCCGGCGCAACACTTATCCCGCTTCACAAGTGACGGAGATTCCATGGCCGCGCCCCGCCTTCACTGCCTCGTTGCATCCCTGGCGCTCGCACTGGCCGCCTGTTCCGATCCAGCCCCTGCAACGCCAGCAACGACGGCGTCCGACGTCCGCCCCGGCTTCACGATGCCGGATCGCGCGATCGCCATGAAGCACCTGCAGGCCAGGATGCGAGATGGCGTCCGCCTCAACACCTCGGTCTGGCTTCCGGCGAAGGATGGCAAGTTTCCCGTCGTCCTGATCCGCACGCCCTATCGCACCGAGATTGGCGCCTTCCAGACGGAACTCCTCGAAGCCGGCTACGCCGTGGTGCAACAGCACGAACGCGGCCGCTACCTCTCCGAGGGCGACATGCGCATGCTCGGCAACGCCGATGAAGACGGCTGGGACACTATGGAGTGGATCACGCAGCAGGCCTGGTCCAACGGCAGGATCGGCACCTATGGCTGCTCCTCTTCTGCCGAAAACCAGCTCAAGCTCGCAACGCTCGGCCACCCGGCGCACAAGGCGATGGTCGCAGGCTCATCCGGCGTCGGCATCGCGGAGGCTGGGCCTCACAAGGAGCAAGGCAATTTCTGGCGCGGCGGCGTCTGGCAGATGGGCTGGGCCGACTATTTCTTCGGCGCGATGTATCTCGACTGGCCCCAGCTTCCCGCAGGCCTGTCAGACGAGGAGCGCACCCGCCTCTCGGCAACGACCGAAGTGAAGGAGCCCGACGGCCCCGCAACCGAGGTCTACAACACGGCGCGCATGCACCTGCCGATGGTCGAGATGGCCAAGGCTGCAGGCGCTCCCGACACGGAGCTCGAAGAATATCTCGCGCGCGGGCCGTTCGATCCCGCCTGGGCCGAGGATCGCGTGACGAACGCGGACATCAGCAAGGTGCCCGGCCTCTATGCCGAAGCACTCTACGATATCTCCGCCCCGTCAGGCGCTGCGTGGTTCGAGAAGACCCGCGCGGAAAACCCGTCCGGCACGCAGGCCATTGTCCTCACCAATGGCGAGCACTGCTCCTTTGCCCGCCCGCGCACGGACATTGGCGACCGCCCTCTGGGCGAGGCGACTTTCGACTGGAACGCGATGGCGCTTGCCTGGCTTGATCGCTGGATGAAGGAGGATGCCGCTGCTATGCCAGCCTCGGCCGTCCGCGCCTACATGGCCGGCGAGAATAAGTGGCGCGACTTTGCCAACGTGCCCACGGCTGGCGCCCTGGCTACCGACCTCACGCTGTTCTTTGACAGCAAGAGTTCAGCCCGCCTCGCCACGCGCGACGGCCTGCTCTCTCTCAACGCGCCGACCAGCCCCATAGCCGACCAGTTCGTCTATGATCCCGCCAACCCCGTGATCAGCCGTGGCGGCCAGATATCCGGCGTCGGGACGGATCAGGAAGACGGCGCCTTCGACCAACGGGAGATCGAGGGGCGGCCGGATGTTCTGGTCTATACAACGTCGCCACTGACTGAAGACGTCGCCGTATTCGGCTATGTCGTCACCGAACTCTTTGTCGGCTCAAACGCGCCGGACACCGACTTCACCGTGAAGCTGGTCGACGTCGCGCCGGACGGCACAGCCTGGAACATCTCCGACACCATCCAGCGCATGCGCTATCGTGACGGCATCGAGAAGGCCGTGTTCATGACGACCGGCGAAACGTACGGCATCACGCCGCCGCCGATGCTGGTCGCCAACACCTTCCTGAAGGGCCACTCAATCCGCGTCGAGATATCGTCGAGCAACTTCCCGACCTACGCCCGCAACCTCAACACGGCCGAAGATCCGTACACATCAACAAGGATGCAGGTGGCGACGAACCTGCTGGTCCACGGCCCGGCCAAACTCTCGCGCATTATCCTGCCGATCGCGCCGAAGCAGTGATCAAGCCCAGGTGTCGAACCTGAACCAGCCGCTGATCGGCCAGCTGTAAAGACATGCCTCTTCCTGCGTGCCCGCGCCGATATTGTGCGCGATCAGCGGCTGCGCACCTTGGCGCTTGCGCGTCACGACGCCGATGTGCGGCAGGCCCCCGCCCGTCAGCCGCCAGCTGACGATGTCGCCCGCGCGATAGTCCGCCGGGCTCTGGCTTATCGTCTTGGCCCCGCCCTTCCGTTTGAACAGCGTCTCCAGATTCGGAACACGGCGATGGTCGATGTTGCGGTCAGGCTTGGCGAGCCCCCAGATCTTCGGATAGGCGCTGAAGTTGGCGCGCATGTCTTCGTGCACCTCGACCTGGAGGTCGACGCCCGCATGGCGGAAGGCTCGGATCACGGTGTCGGTGCAGACGCCCCGGTCATCCGCCACGTCGCCGCCGGGATAGGCGAGCTTCACATAGGCGGGATCATAAATCTCGGTCTTTTGCGCCCGCAGTTCGCCGCCCATCGCCACCTTGGCGGGGAATGACAGCGCCTGATCGCCAGGCTGAGCCAGCGCGCAAGGCGCAAGCAGAGCCACAGCGCCTGAAGCGAGGAAGAACCGCCTGTGCATCCGTCCAGACATGAAGACCCCCTGATATCGGTCGATATCAGGGGGTCATTCGAATGCGGCGGACGCGCGACCGAAACCCGGCGGGCTACGGTCGCAACTGCATCAGCCAAGCTTCTTGATGATGCCGAGATGCGTCAGCAGCATCAGCACGCCGCCACCAACGGTCACGATCGTGCCAAGGTCGAGATGGAAGCCAACGAGGCCAAAGCTGCCGTAAGCAGCGCCCAGACCATTGCCGACGCCCAGCATCATGCCGGCCAGCGTCGGCAGGATGATCGGCCCGCCGATCGCCGCGCCCATGGTGACCAGACGCATGGTCTGCGTAAGCTTGTGGTTGGTCAGCTCGAAGTAGATCAGCACGGCGGCCGCGACCGGGATGAGGAAGAGCAGCGCCAGGATGAAGCCGCTGAATCCGAATATGCCCATCGGCCCGCCGCCGATCAGCTGGATCGCGCCGAGATAGCCGCCGAGCAGAGAGCCCAGAATGACGACTGCTGCCCAGATCACATAAGGCTTGGCGAGGATGTTCTTCACCGTCGGGTCGGCTGCGATGCCAGACAGGTCGATGCCGGGCGCAGCCGCAGCCGGCGCCGCCATCAGCACGAAGATGTCCTTCGCATTGGCTCCGTCAGCAACGAAATCAACATCATCGCCCGCGCGCGTCGCATTTGGACTCTTGTTGTCCGAAGCCGTGTACGCGTAGCGCTTGCCATCCTCGCCATTGATGACGCCCGTACCGACGCCCGGGTCGAATGCCAGAACTTTACCCTTCATGATCGCCCCTTGAAGATGCCCAGTTGTCTGAAACGTTTAGCAAAATTCGACCCCTCACGCAAACGCGAGTTGGACATCGTGGCGCTGGCCGCAGGCTTATCTGCTCGCGAATGATCCGTCTTAATAGCGGCTCAACCTTTTTTCTGAGGCGCCCAACACGTGGCGTTAAGCTTGAGCATGCATAAACGGCACAACAGAAATTGCGCCTAACGGCAGGACTAGAGTCATGTTCCAGATCATCGGGGTGGTGGTTGTTTTCGTGATGGTCTTCGGCGGCTTCATGCTCGCCGGCGGCCATTTCGACGTGATCATCAAGGCCGCGCCATTCGAGATGATGATGATCGGCGGCGCTGCCGTCGGCGCCTTCCTGATCGGCAACTCGTTCAAGACCGTGATGGCCGCCTTGGGCGGCTTCGGGAAGATCATGGGCGGCTGCAAGTGGAAGGCGAAGGACTACACCGACCTCTTATCATTGCTATTCGTGTTGACGAAGACAATGAAGACCAAGGGCGTGGTGGCGATCGAACAGCACATCGAGAACCCCAAGGAATCGACGATCTTCCAGAACTATCCGAAGATCCTGAAAGACCATTTCGCCACGGACCTCATCTGCGACACGCTGCGCATGATGACGATGAACCTCGAAGACCCGCACCAGGTCGAGGATGTCATCGAAAAGCAGATCGAGAAGCATCACCACGAAGCGCACAAGGCCTCGCACGCGCTGCAGAACATGGCCGACGCCCTGCCCGCGCTGGGTATCGTGGCCGCCGTGCTCGGCATCATCAAGACGATGGGCGCCATCTCGCAGCCGCCGGAATATCTTGGCTCGCTGATCGGTTCGGCGCTCGTCGGCACGTTCCTCGGCGTGTTCCTCGCCTACGGCTTCGTTGGCCCGTTCGCCGCCCGCATGGGCCAGGTGATCGACGAGGAAGGCGCCTTCTACAAGATCATCAAGGACGTGCTCGTCGCTCACCTGCACGGCAATGCCGCACAGGTCTCCGTCGAGATCGGCCGCGGCCAGATGCCGAGCGACGCGCAGCCCTCCTTCGCCGAGCTGGAAGAAGCGCTCAACGCCGTCACGGTCTAGTTTCAGTAGAGTAGCGTAACCCTAGCGTATGCATCACGGCCCGGCTCTCTCGAGCTGGGCCGCTTGCGTTTGGCGCACCGCGCAGGTCGATCGCCTGAAATAAGTGAGCGCCTAGTCGATCTGCTCGCCATTCAGCTTCAGCGCTGCGCCACACAGATAAACCGAGCCGCAGATGTAGACGCTGGCCCCGCGCGCTGACGCTATCTCCACGGCCTGCATCAGGTCATCCGCGACGCTGACCTTGGCGCCCAGCGTGCGCGCAATACCGGCGACATGGTCGGGATCAGCTCCCGGCCCGCCCTCCTGCCCGCCGCTGTCTGGCAATGGACAGATGATGACTTCGTCGGCGACCGGAGCCAACTCGCCCAGCACGCCCTCGACATCCTTGACGCCCTGAATCGCGAAGACGATTGCTGCGCGATCCCCCGTCTGTTTCGAGGCTCGTATTGTAGTTGCAAGCGTCGCTGCCCCACCCGGATTGTGCGCTGCATCGATCCAGACATCGTGATCGTTCGCCAGCGGCCCCGGTTTCAGCTTCTGCAGACGCGCAGGCCAGGACACTTCACGCAGGCCTGCAGCCATCGCAGCAGGCGTGATGCGCTTGTCACCGAGGGCTTCAAGCGCGGCGCATGCCGCGCCCGCATTCTGGACCTGATGCCGGCCGCGCAGGCCAAGCCAGGGCGCACGCACAGTCGACTTGCGGCCCTCGAAGATAAACGCCTCGCCTTCCCAGCGCGCGCGCCAATCGTCGCCCGCTTCGAGAACAGGCGCACCCGCCGTCCGCGCCTCCTCGCGCAGCACGCCGAGCGCGATGGCCGGCTGGTCCGCGATGATCGCAGGCGTGTCCTCCCGAAAGATGCCTGCCTTCAGACGCGCGATCGCGGCGACGCCCGATATGCCGAACATCGCTTCATGGTCACGGCTGATTGGCGTCACGACGCAAGCCGCAGGCTTCATCATCACATTGGTGGCGTCCGTCGCTCCGCCCGCGCCAACCTCGATGATCGAGATATCCGCGCGATGATGTGCGAACAGGCAGAACGCTGCCGTCGTCAGCGCCTCGAAATAGGTGAGACCTTGCGTGCGCCGCCAGATATCGGACAGCACGTCGGCCAGCTCACCATCCTCCACCAGCTTTCCGGCAATGCGGATCCGCTCGTTCACGCGCACAAGGTGCGGCGAGGTGAAGGCGTGCACTTTCATGCCGGCCGCTTCCGCCATCGCACGGATGAAGGCGCCGGTGGAGCCCTTCCCGTTCGTACCTGTCAGGTGGATCGCGCGTGGGATCCGGTCCTGCGGATCGCCCATGGCGACCAGCGCCCTGCGGATATGCGCGGTGCCGAAAGCCGGAGAGACGCGCCCGGCGGACGCCTGCCTGAACCTGTCGAGTTCGGCGGTTACGATGGCGGCGTCGGCCAAGTCTTCAGTCTCCAGGTCGCGGCGATCCCTACCTGTAGCGGGTATGTAAGGACGGAACGCTGCCTGGCAAACCAACTTCCCGGCACGGGAGAGTGATTGCAGCTAAACCGGGGTTGAACACAGCCCTGAGCGCCAGCTCCAAACGAATGCGGCGTCCCTTGTGGAGACGCCGCATACAAAACCAGAAATCCGAAACGGCTACTTCACCGCAGCCGCTTCTTCAGCAAGCTGGGCCTTGGAGCGGCGGCCGCGAGCCGGAGCCATCAGCATGCCGAGCAGCGCGCCGATGGTCGGCGTCAGCTCCTTGCGATGGCAGACGATGTCGACCATCCCGCGCTCGCGCAGGAATTCCGAACGCTGGAAGCCTTCCGGTAGCTTTTCCCTGATGGTGGCTTCAATCACGCGCGGACCGGTGAAGGCCAGCTGGGCGCCGGGCTCAGCAATCTGAACGTCGCCGAGCATGGCGTAAGACGCCAGCACGCCGCCCGACGTCGGATCGGACAGGACGACGATGTAGGGAAGTCGCGCGCGCTTCACGTCCTGCACAGCCAGCACGGTGCGCGGCATCTGCATCAGCGCGAAAGAGGATTCCTGCATGCGGGCGCCGCCCGAAGCCGTGACGACGATGAAAGCGGCCTTGCGGGCGACAGCGGCTTCGGCCGCCTTGATGAAAGCCTCGCCGGCCGCCATGCCGAGCGATCCGCCCATGAAGGCGAAGTCCTGGACCA
>Ga0105048_10004413_pt1 | contig 22918 bp, 21 predicted proteins | sample MAT05_FD_78382 | JGI IMG/M metagenome (GOLD analysis project Ga0105048, IMG submission 78382) | Freshwater microbial communities from Lake Fryxell liftoff mats and glacier meltwater in Antarctica - MAT-05 | ecosystem: Environmental > Aquatic > Freshwater > Ice > Liftoff microbial mat | place...
GTATGCTCGGTGCCCGACAAAAGCGGGGTGATCTGCGACCACGGTGCTGCGGGTCACAGGGTGCTCGCATCGGACAGCCAGTCGCGACCTTCGACGAGATCCGGGCGGTGGTGGCAGGGAGATTGAGCGGCTGCGGGTGCTTACCGGCCGCGCGGAGTCCGTCCGGGCGGACGGCCCCGAGGCTGGATCGGGCGCGGGTGCAACTCCTCGGAGTTCAGGCGATACGGCGGCGACTGAATCTCCTGCACATCGCAGAGGCGCGGGTCGAGCATCCGCGACTCAATGCGCGGGTCTTGATCCTTTAGCGCTAGGTTGCTGGTGATGACCGTGGGCAACGCCGCGTTGTACCGGTAGTTCAACAATTGAAACAGCTTCTCGGCCGCCCAGGGCGTGCTGCTGTGCGCCCCCAGGTCGTCCAGCACCAGCATCGGGGCGGTCCGCACGGCGTCGAACACTTTGTCATAACTCGCCTTACTGTCCGGCGCGTAGGCCGCGCGCAGATAGTCGAGCAAGTCCGGGGCGGTGATGAAGTAGGCCATATTGCCGCCGGCCCGCCGGTCGTTGGCGATGGCGGCGGCAAGGTGGGTCTTGCCGGTGCCCGGCGGTCCGAGCAGCACCAGCCAGCCAGTCGGGTTCTCGGCGAAGCTGCGGGCACGGCGGTAGATGCCGCGCATGGCCGCGCTCTGGTGCTCCTCAATGCTCATGCCGTCCGGCCGAAAGGCGCCGAATGTCATCTCAGACAGTCGCTGGAGCGACAGCCCGCCGAGCTTCTCCAGGGATGACGACTCCCAGTCGTCTAGAATCGCTGTGGTCGTCAGGCCGGCGTCGAGGATGCGCGTCTGGAGGCGCTCGTCTAGCTCATCAGGTCGCAGGTTCGTCGTGATGACGGTCGGCAGCCGGCCGTTGTAGCGATGATTCAGGAGTTGAAACAGCTTCTCCTGTGCCCAGGGCGTGCCGCTCTGAGTCCCGAGGTCGTCCAGGATCAGCAGCGGGCACTGGCGTACCTGTTCGAACAACTCGTCATAGCCCATGTCGCTGCTGGGACTGAACGCCGCCCGCAGATGATCCAGCAGGTCGGGCACCACCGAGAAGATGACAGCCGCTCCCTCGGCTAGTCGCCGGTTCGCGATGGCGGCAGCCAGGTGGGTCTTGCCGCAGCCAGGCGGGCCGGCGACGAGTAGCCAGCCCTCAGGGGCTTCGGCGTAGGCGCGGGCGCGCTCCACGATCCGCCGGTAGCGGTCGCGGCGCGGCACGTCGTTAGTGCGGCCTTCCGGCTCCAGGTTGTCGAACGTCAGGCGAGTCAGCGCACCCAGGTTGCTCAGGCGCTCCAAGCGCGTGGCACGGCGCTGCTCGACCTCCTGCCGTCGGCACGGGCAGACGACCAGTTGGCCGAAGTCGGGGTGCCCGGCGGCAACATCGTGGCGCAGGAAGCCGGCCCCGTGGCAGCGCGGGCACTCGGGTTCGTCGGGAGCAGCGTCGTCAACGGGGAGTGAGTCGGCCGTAGCGAGTTTCGAGATAACCTCCCGGACTCTTAGGCGCTTCAGGGCGTCGCCAAGTCGTTCCACTGTCCCCCCTTCCTCGGCTGTCCCAGCCCGCAAGGATGCGCTGGATGTAGCGCCAGCTTCGCTTGTTCTGCGCGACGGCCTCACGGATCGCCTCCGCGATCCAGTCGGCCGGGTAGAGTGTGAGCGCGTCGGCCAACTCCTCGGCCAGCAGCGGCGTCAGCAGCCCGACGTTCTGCTCGTACAACTCGTAGACGTTCACGCGCGTCTCGGGCTGTCCTGGCTCCTGCGGGATGGGTGCCGGGCCCAGTTCACCGAGCGTGCGATCGCCAGCCTGGACCTGCCGCACGATGTTCTCATTGGCCGGTGTGTTGAGCAGGTAACACACGTCCTCCGATGATCCGTCCAGCACGCCCACGGCCAGCACGGTGCGGCGCTGCTCCATGCTGGCGAGCGCACCGGCCAGTACGTCCGCCGCCAACTGCCCAGCCGTGTGTGCGCCGGCCGTCACGGCGACCAGTAGCCCGGCGTCAGCCAGCAGGTGCGACCGCCGCACGAAGCGCGGGGTCCGTGGCTGACAGTGGAGCAACCGCAACACATAGAGCAGCGTCTTCAGCTCCGCAAGGTCGTCGATCTCCCGCAGCAGCGTCCCGAATACGGCACCGGGGATTGGCACCAACTCCATGCGGTCCGGAAAGCCGGGGAACGGCTTCGAGGTGGGCGGCCGGTCACTGGTCTGGGTCATCGGTCGGGCCGCCTCAATCGCGGTACACTTCGAGGTCAAGGAACTTGGTCGTGCGCTGGTTGAAGAGCAGCGATACTTGGCCGGTCGGGCCGTTGCGGTGCTTGGCAATGTGCAACTCGGCGATGCCCTGCTTCTCGCTGTCCTTGTTGTAGTAGTCGTCGCGGTAGATAAAAATCACGATGTCTGCGTCCTGCTCAATGGAGCCGGACTCGCGCAGGTCCGACAGGATCGGGATTTTCGGGGACCGCTGCTCCACTGCGCGTGACAACTGCGACAGCGCGATGACCGGCACATGAAGCTCGCGGGCCAGCCCCTTAAGCTGCCGCGAGATCTCTGACATCTCGTTGACGCGATTCATGCCGCTACCTTCGCCGGCCGTCATCAACTGCAAGTGATCGACGATGATGAGGTCGAGCGGCACCTCGGCGTGCAGGCGTCGGGCCTTCGCGCGCAAGTTCGTCACCGACAGACCCGGCGTGTCGTCGATGTAGATCTGCGTCTCGGCCAGGATGCCGAGCGCGTGCCCGAGCTTGCGGCTCTCAGCGTCGGTCAACTGGCCGGTGCGGAGGCGCTGCGTCTCGATGCCGGACTCGGTTGAGAGCAAGCGAGCCGCCAACTGCGAGCCGGACATCTCCAGGCTGAAAATGGCGCACGCGGCCTTGAACTTCAGGCCGGCGTTGGCTGCGATGCCCAGTGCTAGGCTCGTCTTCCCCATCGCGGGCCGCGCCGCCAGGATGATGAGGTCTGACCGCTGGAAGCCGCCGGCCGTCAACTTATCGAGGTCGGCGTAACCGGTCGGGACGCCGTACTTGATGCCCTCGCCCTCGCGGGCCAGCGACAATTGCTCCAGGTATTCGCGCAGGATGTCGCTCAGTGACGCAAAGTCACTGTTCGCTCGCCGATTGGCGATGTCGAACAGCATCTGCTCGCTCTTTTCGAGCGCCATCTCTGGGTCGAACTGGTTCTGAAAACCGATGGATGCGATTTTGCCGCCGGCCGAGATCAGCCGACGCATGAACGCCGTGTCCGCCACAATCTTCGCGTAGTGCTCGGCGTGAATCGGCGTCGGCACCACGCCGAGCAGCCCAGCCACGTAGGTCGCGCCGCCAGTCTGATCGAGGCGCTGGGTCCGATCCAACTCGTCGATGAGCGTCAGGTAATCGACCGGTTCGTGACGGTCGTACAGGTCGATCATCGCCTGGTAGATGGTGCCATTGCGCTCGCGGTAGAAGTCCTTGCCGTCGAGCGCGCTTGAGACCTTCCCGATGACTTCACGGTCGAGCAGGACGCTGCCCAGCACCGCCTCTTCGGCTTCGATGTTATGCGGCGGCAATCTCTCCGGCGATTCGTCGAAGCGAAGGCGTTCTATTGCCACGGTGACCTGCTCTCTCCGACGCGGCCGCTACGTGGCGGCCTGGACGTCGACCTTCACGGTGGCATTGACGGTACGGTGCAGGCGAATCGTCACCTCAAAGGTGCCGAGGTGGCGGATCGGGTCGGCAAGCTCGATCTTGCGCTTGTCGATGGACTGGCCTACGTGCGCCGACAGTTGATCGGCGATGTCAGCCGTCGTGATCGAGCCGTAGAGCCGGCCCTGGTCCCCAACCTTCGCCGTCAGGATCACCGGGGCGCTCGTCAGGCGGTCAGCCAGGGTGCGGGCAGCGGCTTCCTCGGCGGCGGCCTTCTTCTGCTCGCTGGCCTTCCTGGCCTCGACGGTCTTCATTGCGCCGCCGCTGGCCGGAATCGCAAGCTTGCGTGGGAAGAGGTAATTTCGAGCATAGCCGTCAGCCACTTCCTTGACCTCGCCGGCCTTGCCGGTTCCTGCGACATCCTTGGACAAGATCACCTTCATGGCCGGCTCCTTTGCGGACACGTCTCCGCTTCCTGAGTATAGCAACGCCCTCGTCGCCACCTCTGGCCGGGCTATCACAAGCGCAGACCGAACAGGACACCGACGCATACCAACCTGGCGCGGCTCTCGTGACCCACGCGCGCCAGTGACTATCCGTCAGTGGCCGACAGCGGCCGGTGGGGGTCAGCGGTTGCGGTGCGTAACGATGTGCACGCTGGCCCCGACGATCAGCACGAAGACAATCAGCGGGGAGAGCGGCACGCCCATCAGGCGCGGTACGCCCAGGAGCGTCAAGGCCCACAGGCCAAGCAGCAGGCCGGCAGCCAGCGCCAGCGGCCCGCGCAGCGTCACCATCAGCCCGATAATCGCCAGCCCGGTCATCACGTCAATCACTTTGACGATGCTGGTGCCGACCTGCACGACACGCACCTGCAGGAAGTCCGTGCCGCCCGTCTGAGTGAGCGTCAGCATCCAGAGGACCGCCAAGACGACCACAAACGCGATCTGCAACATCGGACTGCTCCGTCATGAGGTGCGCGGCGGGTCGCGGGCGTGCTGCATGCTACGCCGCGACTCGTGCCTCGGACTACTCGGAGGGTAGGGGGCAACGCGGTAGGATGGCTACCCCGGCACCCTCGTTCGTGACTGAGTTGTGCTGTAGAACGCTCGCCGTGCCCGGGTGGGGACAGGACCGGCCCAGACAGCCCCGCCCTGCCCCCGAAAGACGGCTGGCTGTGTCACCAGTTGGTGTAGCTGTTGTCCAGGCGGTGCAGCCGGCGCGACGCCAACGGCTTCGACGCCGGCGACTTGCGGAGGGCCTCGCGATCAAACTCGACGCCGAGGCCCGGCTGGGTCGGAGGCAGCAGATAGCCGTCTTGCCACTCGATCTGCACCGGGAACAGGTCGTTCAGGGCCGCGCCCGGCCGCGTCGGCTGCTCCTGCACCGCGAAGTTGGGGGTGGACAGGTTGAGCGCGAGGCAGGCCGCGCTGGAAACCGGCCCGAGCGGGTTGTGCGTCACCAGTCGGATGTAATGCGTCTCGCACCAGCCGGCAATCTTCTTCGACTCGGTGATGCCGCCGGCAATGCAGAGGTCCACCCGGCAAAAGTCGATCAGGTCTTCCTCGATCAACTCACGGAACGCCCACTTGCCGGCGTACTGCTCCCCGGCGGCAATCGGGATTCGCGTCGCGCTCCGGACCCGCCGCAGGGCGTGGGTGCTCTCGGACCGAATCGGGTCTTCAAGGAAGAAGAGGCGGTACGGCTCCAGGGCGTGCGCCAACTCAATGGCCTCGGACGGATCGAGCCGCGTGTGTGCATCGACGCAGATTTCCAGGTCGTCGCCGTGCTCCTTCCGTACCGATTCGACCCACTTGACGCACTCGCGGATGGCCGCGCGCGGCTCCAGCAGGTTGCCCTGTGACGGCAGGTGAAAGCGCGTGAACTTCCAGCCCTCCGCCACCGTCTGGCGCACATGCTCCAGGTACACATCAAGCCCGTCGTCGCAGCGGTTGTGCGGGTAGCAGATGACCTTGTCGCGCACGAGGCCGCCCATGAGCTGATAGGACGGGACGCCAAGTTCCTTGCCGCGAATGTCCCACAGGGCGATGTCGATGGCCGACATCGCCGACCCGACGACGTTGCCGGCCGGGAAGAACCCGCCGCGATACATCAGTTGCCAGAGGTGTTCGATGCGGCTCGAATCCTCGCCGACGATCTGCTCGCGGATGTGGTCGAACGCGCCGAGGATGGCTTGCGACCGGCTCCCGACGCCGCACTCTCCGATGCCCGAGATGCCGGCGTCAGTGTCCACGACGCAGAAGATGAAGCTTCGATTGTTCGCCTGGATCGCGAACGGTTCAATGCCAGTGATCTTCACGGAGACGACTCCCAGCCGAGATGCGTGCGCCGCTCAGCGGAGCACGCGTGACAGAGAACGGTACCCCGCAGGCGTCGAAATCGCCAGTCAGCGCCCGACATCCAGGACGACAACGGCCCCTGCCATCTTGTAGTGGCAGGGGCCGGTAGGTTGGCTCAGTGGTAGTGCTGGGGGACGAAGCCAGGGCTAGTCGGAAAGGTCGTCGATGGCGAGCGTCATGGCGGTCGAGGCGCCCGCTGAGAGCGCCGACCCATAGAATGACAAGTAGTGATCGACGTTGCCGATCCAGTACTCGGCAGCATGTTCGCCCGGCAGCACCTCGAAGCGGTGAGGAATGCCACGGGTGAGCATGCGATCATGAAGCAACTGGACGTTCGGCCGCCACGGGTCATCCTCGCCCACATCAATTGACAGCGTGAGTCCATACGCCGTGTCGGTGTCCTGCACCAGCCAGAGCGGCGTCACCCCGCGCCACGACTCTGCGCTGCCGAAGATTTCTTGGAGCTCGGGCGCAAACTGGTCGAACGAGGTCCGCAGCGACGGGCTATGCGCCGCCGCCACGCCGAAAACCCGAGGATTGGTCAGTGCCAGGCGTAGCGCGCCCTCGCCGCCCATCGACAGCCCGCCGATGGCTCGGCCGCTGGCAGACGGGATGGTCCGATACTGGCGGTCCACTTGCGCCACCACGTCGTTGACCACATAGTCGGCCCAGCGTTCGCCGCTGGCGTGGTTGACCCAGTACTTCGCTCCGCCGTTCGGCAGCACGATGATGAACGGGTCGATCTCGCCGGCCGCCATCATGCGGTCGGCACCCTCAAGCAAGCCGATGGACTGCCACTCGCTGCTATCGCCCGCCACACCGTGCAGCATGTACAGGACCGGATAGCGCCGGGCCGATGATTCGTAACCGGCCGGCAGCATCACGCGGTAGCTGGTCTGAAGACCGACCGTCGCCGCAAAAAAGGGATCCTCAACCACGGTCGAGCCGCCGGCGTACGACGCCACCGTGACTCGCTGCCGAACGTCTGGACTTGCGTCGGTGCTGGCTGTCCGCGCGATCTCGGCCGGAGCGGCCGCGTATGGCCCTGCCGCATACACGTGCTGGGTGAGCGTGGCTGCCAGAAGGACACCTGTTGCGAGTGCTGATCCGACTCGATGAAGCATTGCATACACTCCCGGGGCACTCATCTGCGGCCCCTCACACGAAAACACTGAAAACAACGTCCACTGTACGTTCTGATGTAACAAGAAATGGTGAAGATCAGGGACGGCCTGCTTCCGAATCTCGAATCGACAGCAGAGGCGACCTCCGCCGCCATAGTCAACGCACGGAACATGCCGGCGTGTACGCCTACGAGTAGAACGATTCGATGGCGCTTCGGGCACGAACCAGCGCCGACGACACGGTGGTCCTGGGCACTGTTTCGGCCTCAGCACAGCGTCGTGGGCGACGTTGACCGGCGCACCGACGAACGTCAACGGAGCCGCAGGTGAGTCAGCCGTCAGGCGTACCTCGCCCGACGCAACCACATGCGCGGGCGTGACGCCCATGCCCGGCCAGTCCAAGCGTCAGGCTGGGGCGGGGGTACCCACTTTGTCCTGGCGCTCAGCTGCGAGGCGGGCGCTCAACGCGCGGGCCACCGTTGACGTGGCCACATCCCACGGCGCGCCAGCGTCGAGCGCCGACCACAGCAGGTCTTCGCCTCGCGGATTGTCGCCGGTGCTGAAGGCCTCCGACATGACCGTCAACACGGTCTTCCAGTCGTCAGATGCGTTCATCATCGTCGCACTCCGTCACCAAAATTCGTGGGGCTGTCCCATGCGGATCATGAAGATTCCGTCATCGGCTGCGTGATAGTACAGTCGATGTGGGCATCCTGTAAAGCCCTGGATCTTCGGCGCGCCAATGCCAAATGACCGCCTGCCAGGACCGTGGCAATTACCGCGCTGTTGCCGCCGGTGCCCGGCCGAGCAGCAATCGGCTTGTCAGAATTGCGACGGCGATGGCGCAGGTCACCAGCGCGATCAACTGGGCCTCTTGCAGGCCGAAGACCAGCACAGTTTCTTGGCGCACAAACGTCAGTACGAAGCGAATCACCCCGTACCCGAACGTCATCACCAGGAACATTGTGCCCGGCCGGATGCCTTTCCCGCGCAGCAGCCAGAGGATTCCCAGCAACGCCGTCACCGCCACGATCTCGTAGGCCGGGTACGGGTGCGTTGGGACGCCCAGCAAGTCGGCCGGCAACAGCGCGTGCTCATGCCAGTAGACGACGCCGCACGCGCAGCCGGTTGGCGCCCCCCAGGCGTCGCCGTTGATGAGGCAGCCGACGCGGCCAATCGCTTGCCCGACGAGCATGGCCGGTGCCGCTGCATCTAGCGACTTCCAGACGGGTACGCCCAACTTCCAGGCCGCGAACGCGCCGGACAGCACGCCGCCAACGAAGCCGCCGTAGACGGCGATGCCGCCCTGCCAGACCATCACAATTTCTAGGGGATGCTGAGCGTAGTAGGGGATGTGGTCAAGTACGTGGAACAGGCGCGCGCCGACGACCGCCCCGGCGATGACCCAGCCCAGGCCAGACGCCATGACATCAGTGTCCAGGCCGAGTTGCCCGGCGCGCTTCAGCCCGAGCCAGACGCCGACGAGCAGCCCCACCATGCTGAGGATGCCGTGCCAGCCCAATGACACCGGTCCGAGTTGGGCGATGATCGGGTCAATCGTGATCTGAACCAGCGGCATGGCGCTCCTAGAAGATTCAGCGCCCGTTGCTGCTTGGCACTGGCACCAGCGCCATCGAACTGTCGATGACCTGGCGCAGCCCCTCCCAGGTGGGGACGCCCTCGATCTTGCGGCCGTTGACAAGCAGCGTCGGCGTCTTCTGAATGCCCCGCTCCTTGCCGATCTGCCTTTCGGCACCGATCCGCGCCACGGCGAGGTTGCCGTCCACGCAGCCGTCGAATGATGCCTTGTCAAGCCCTAGCTCCGCACCGAATCGCTTCAGGTTCGTCCTGCTGAATGCCCCGGCATCGCGGCCACGCTGCTCGGCGAAGAGGCGGTCGTGATACGGCCAGAACTGCCCCTGCTCAGCGGCGCACTCTGACGCGGCGGCGGCTTGCACAGATTCCTCGCCCAGGAACGCCATCTGTCGAAACACCAGCCGCACCTGTCCTTCAGGGATCAGGCCAGTCGCAAGCTGTCGTTCCAGCGTGTCGGCAAACTGCTTGCAGGCGGGGCACTGGAAGTCGCTCCAGTTCTCGATCTCGACGGGCGCGCTTGCCAGCCCCTTGACATTGTCCGTCGCAGTCGGCAGGCTGTCGCCTCTGCCCAAGTTGCCTAGTGCCAGGGCAACCCCGATGAGTGCGACGGCGCAGAGGCCAACCACCAGCAGCAGCGGCCGGAGAAAGCGGCGGCGAGCGGCATGGTCGCCGTGCTCCAGGCGAGATCGTCGCCGTCGTGATGTCGTGCTCATCGGTCGGTCCTCCTGGTGGTCCTGGTTCGTGGACTCCTTGAAGGTCTAACGCCTTCGACCGACGTGCTGGCCGTGTCGGTTGTCCATACTTCGCCGGGACACCGTGGCTTCCCCATGGGGAGGGACTGCCGGTGTCGATGCCGGCAGCCGGTCTGTGCACTCGGATCACTGTCGCTACCCTGCTAGACTACGAGGACACAGGCCCACACACCACGAGGGGGTGGCAATCATGACCATGACGCCCGACGCATCCGCACCGGGCCAGGGCGGGATCTCGGCGCTGCTGCAAGAGGACCGCCGCTTCCCACCGACAGCGGAATTCACAGCGCAGGCCAACGCTGGCGACGCCGGCGTCTATGCGCGCGCCTTGCAGGACCCGGAAGGGTTCTGGGCCGACCAGGCGAAAGGGCTTGACTGGATCGAGCCGTACAACACGGTCCTCGAATGGGATGCACCCTGGGCCAAGTGGTTCGTCGGCGGCAAGCTAAACGCCTCGGCCAATTGCGTGGACCGGCACGTCAAGAGTTGGCGCAAGAACAAGGCGGCGATCATCTGGGAGGGGGAGCCCGGCGACTCGCGGGTGCTCACCTACAACGATGTCTACCGCGAGGTCAACGAGTTCGCGGCAGTGCTCAAGAAACTCGGGGTCCAGAAGGGCGACCGGGTCGCCATCTACCTCGGCATGGTGCCGGAACTGGTCATTTCGATGCTGGCCTGCGCCCGCCTCGGTGCGCCGCACACCATCATCTTCGGCGGCTTCAGCCCCGAGTCGCTGCGGGACCGCATTGACGACTGCGGCGCAAAGATCCTGATCACGGCAGATGGCGGCTGGCGACGTGGCGGCAAGGTGCCGCTGAAGGACAACGCCGACAAGGCAGTTGACGGCTGCAAGAGCATCGAGCACGTCGTCGTCGTGAACCGCACCGATGACCCGACGAAGACGCCGATGACCGCCGGCCGCGACCTGTGGTGGCACGAGTTGGCAGCCGAGTCTCGGCACGCTCTGGTTGAGCCAGAGGCGCTCGACTCTGAGCACCCGCTGTACATCCTCTACACCTCGGGCACCACGGGCAAGCCGAAGGGGATGCTGCACACCACTGCCGGCTACCTGCTCGGCACGATGGTCACATCCAAGTACGTCTTCGACCTGAAGGACGATGACGTCTACTTCTGCACAGCAGATATCGGCTGGGTGACGGGGCACAGCTACATCGTTTATGGGCCGATGGCGGCCGGCGCAACCTGCCTGATGTACGAGGGCAGCCCGGACTACCCCGACAAAGATCGGTTCTGGGACATCATCGAGAAGTACCGAGCGACGATCCTCTACACCGCGCCGACGGCCATTCGTAGCTTTATGCGCTGGGGCACCGAGTTCCCAGAGAAGCACGACCTGTCGAGCCTACGGCTGCTCGGTTCGGTTGGTGAGCCGATCAACCCCGAAGCCTGGATGTGGTACCGCGAGCACATTGGGGCCAACCGCACGCCGGTGGTCGATACGTGGTGGCAGACCGAGACCGGCCACATCCTGATCACGCCGCTGCCCGGCCTGACGACGACCAAGCCCGGCTCGGCGACCATCCCGTTTCCCAGCATCGAGGCTGACGTGGTGGACGAGCAGGGCAACAGCGTGCCGGTTGGCGGCGGCTATCTCGTTTTGAAGAAGCCGTGGCCGGGCATGGCCCGCACCATCTACGGCGACCCTGAGCGGTACAAGGCGCAGTACTGGAGCCGCTTTGACGGCTGGTACTTCACCGGCGACGGCGCGAAGCGCGACGAAGACGGCTACATCTGGCTGCTCGGGCGCGTCGACGACGTACTGAACGTGGCAGGGCATCGCATCGGCACGATGGAAGTCGAGAGCGCGTTGGTGTCGCATCCATCGGTGGCGGAAGCGGCCGTCGTCGGCGTGAGCCACGAGATCAAGGGACAGGCCATTGCGGCGTTCTGCACCTTGCGGGCCGGCTTCGAGCCGGGCGATGAGGCGGCTGCCGTCCTGAAGCGGCACGTTGCGGAGAAGATCGGGCCGATTGCCCGGCCGGACAAGATCTTTTTCACGGCGGAGCTACCGAAGACGCGCAGCGCCAAGATCATGCGTCGGCTGCTGCGTGACATTGGCGAGGGGCGCGTGGCCGGCGACACGACCACGCTGGCTGACCCGAGCGTGCTGGCCGAGATCCGCGCCCAGTACGAGGAGAAAGAAGGCTAGACGGACAGCGCCCGCCACTCGATGACGCCAATGTCATCCTGACCAAAGTGAGCTTGCGAACGGAGTGGAGGGACCTCAGGCCACTGACGATGGTGACGTGAGATCCCTCGATTTCGCTCGCAGGCTCGCTCCACTCGGGGTGACATGGTGTACCCGTCGTAGGAAACGGGGACGCTTGTAAGCGGCTAATCGTCGAGGGCGGCCAAAAGTTCGGCGGGCGTGACGGTTGCGACGCCGATCCGCCGCACCACCAGTCCGGCCGCCGCGTTCGCCAGCCCCGCCGCCGTCACCAGATCGGCACGGGCAGCCAGCCCCAGCGCCAGCACGGCGATCACCGTGTCACCGGCCCCGGTCACGTCCCAGACCTCCGTGGGGTTGGTCGGCGGCAGGTGGGTGTGGCCGCCGTCCGCTGCGATGACCGACATGCCGTCGCCACCCCTGGTGATGACGGCATGGTTGGCTCCCAGTTCGCGGACGAGCCGCGCTCCGGCTCCCTGGAAGTCGGCTTCATCGCGGAAGACGATGCCAAGTGCGGCTTCAGCGTCCGGCTGATTCGACTTCACCAGCGTAAATCCCTGGAAGTTGAGCAGATTGCCCTGCGAGTCTACGCAGGTCGGGATGCCGTGGGCCGTCGCCAATTGGACGATGGCGGCCAGGACGCGAGGCGAGACCACGCCGCCCCGGTAGTTCGAGACCAACACGGCATCGCAGGCTGGCAGCAGCGCCGCCACCTTCGCCAGGACCGCCGATTCCGTCTCGGACGAGAGGGCGGCGCGCGGCAGATCGTCGATCCGCGCCACCTGCTGCGGATGAGCCGAGGCATGCGTTGCCAAAATGCGCGTCTTGATGGCGGTTGTGCGATCAGCCGCCACGACCAGCCCGGCCGGATCGACGCCGGCCGTCGTCAGGAGGTCGCGCATGCGCTCACCGGACACGTCTCGCCCGACCACGCCGACCATGACCGGTGCCCCGCCAAGCGCCGCAACGTTCGCGGCCGGGTTCGCGGCGGCCCCGAGCCGCCAATCGCGTTCGATCAACTCCAGCACCGGCACCGGGGCTTCGCGGGAGAGTCGCGTCGCCTTGCCGATCAGGTACTCGTCCAACACCACGTCACCGACGACCAGGACGCGACGGCCGACGAACTGCCCGAGCAGTACCGAGGCGAGGTCGAGGTGTGACAGCATGGGTTCAAGCGCCGTCATCGGTTCGCCGACATCAGTTAGCGCGCCCGGCTGTAGGCGATGCCGGCCGCCAGCAGGACGCCGAGCGCATTCCAGATCGGCGCGGCCAGCGACGCCGCTCCGGCCGAGAACGCCAGGACCGGCGGCGCGCCCGCCAGCATCAACAGTCCCGCCCGTACAATGATTAGCCCGACTAAGACGGAGGCGGCGGCGATCACGCCGAGGGCGTTACCTTGCTTGCGCCGGACGCCGACTGACACGGCCTCCCCGACGACATAGCCGAGGCCTGCCATCAGCATGAAGCCGAAGATCCCCGCAAACGGCACGATGCCCTGCACCAGCGTCAGCAGCAGCGCCCCACCGATGCCAGCGCCCAGGCCCGCGCCAACCGCACGCACGTAGCCCATCGGCTTGATGTCGAACATGGGTGGGCGGCGCAGTTGGGCGCAGTTGCGGCAGCGCGAGCCGACGGGAGTCTGGATCAGGCAGCGCGGACAGATTGGCTTCTCGCACCGGCCACAGCGCAGGTACGTCTCAACGCTCGGGTCGGTGGCGCACGGCCACGGTCCAGCCGGAGCCGTCACCGACTGCAACGTCGGCGTCAGAGGGCTGCCGGGGTCAGCTTGCTGTTCCGGGGCAGACGGTCGAATGGTTGTTCGGCGTTCCATGAGCATCATGCTCCGACGAGGGCCGGCGCAGTCGCTTGATGGCGGCCGGCGCACTCGGGTGTTCGGGCCAGCACCCGCCCGGCCGCCGCGATGACGGCTGACGGCTCGATGAGGTCAAGACAGGTCCGCGCTGCACAGCCCTGGGGCGTCCCAAGCGAGTGTTCGCGGTGGATACACGGCGTACAGGCCAGCGTCTCGCGGACGACAGCGTGCCGCGCAGCCGACAGCGGATATGGCCCCCAGGCCCGGTCATTTGTCGGGCCGTAGATGACGACGATGGGCGCGCCGCCCGCCACCGCTAGGTGCACCACGCCGCTCTCGTTGCCCACGAACAGGCGCACCCGCTCGAAGAGGGCCACCAGCGCCCCGAGGGTCGGAGCTGGCCCGACGATCTCCGCGCCGCCCGCCGCAACGGCCACCATCCGTGCCAGCATGCCCTCGTCTGGCCCTGGCCCTTGAATCAGAAATGGGCGGAGGCCCTGTTGGGCTACCAATGACCGCACCACCGCAGCAAAGCGCTCTGGCGGCCAACGTCGGGCTACGCTGAACGCGCCTGAGCCGGGATGGACCGCCAGCAGCCCGGCGTCGGTCGGGTCAAGGCGTGCCACTTGCTCGCTGGCCCAGTCGTGGTCAGCCGGCGTGATTGGGATCTCGTAGTGCGGAGTCGGGTTGTGGCCGCCCAGCAGCGCGACAACGTCGAGCCAGTAGTCAACCTCATGCTTTGCGCCGAAGCCGTCATCGATCGCGCGGTCGGTCAGGAACCAGCCCCGCCCGTTGTCCAGCCCGACGATCCTCTTCGCCCCGCTCCCAAGGCAGAGGGTGGCGTACTTCGCCACACCGAATGGCGTCGTCAGGTGGTGGAGCAGCACCAGCGTGTCCCAGTGCGGCGTTCGCAGACGTCGCGCCAGTTCGAGCGCCAGCGGCAGCGACGACCCAGCCCCGAGCGGCCGGTCGAATATCGCCTTGTCGAAGAGCATGACCTCATTGACAAGGTCCGTGCCCTCAAGAACTGCCACGCACTTGGGCGTGACGAGCGCGCCGATATGCGCCCGGGGGTGGGCCAGCCGTAGCGCGCGAATCGCCGGCGTAGCCGTAATGACATCCCCCAGGTCGGCCAGCTTGACGATCAGGATGCGGTCCACGTCCCGATTCTACCACGGCTCCGGGACCGACCCTTGCGCGTTTCAGGTGTCCCTAACGTTGGTTGGCGGCGGCCCGGAGGACGGCCAGCGTCTCACGGGCGGCGCGCTCCCAGGTATAGCCTGCCGCGCGGATACGTCCACGCTCGCCGAGGCTACGGCGCAGGTCGGCGTCGTCCGCGAGGCGACCCAGGCCGGTGGCTATGGCCGACACGTCGCGCGGATCGACCAACAGGCCGGCGTCGCCCACCACCTCCGGCAGCGACGACGTGTTTGAAGAGAGGACCGGCGTGCTGCAGGCCATCGCTTCCAGGGCCGGCAGGCCGAAGCCTTCGTACAGGGACGGGAACGCCAGTCCGAGCGCGCCCGACAGCAGCGCCGGTAACTCGGCGTCTGACACGTACCCAAGCAGCCGCACCCGGTCACGCGCCCGCACTCCTGAGAGCGCCAGATCAAGCCGCTCAGGTTGCCAGCCGGCCGCGCCAACCAGCGCCAACAGCAGACCAGGCCGCGTGGCTGCAACCAGATCAAACGCCGCCAGCAGCCGTTCAAGGTTCTTGCGTGGCTGGAGCGTGCCGATGAACAGAAAGTAGGGGACATAGAGCTCATGGCGCGCCGCAGTGCGGGCCAGTTCGGCAGCGTCCGTGACGGGCTGGAACCACGACGCGCAGCCATGATGCACGACGGTGATCCGCGCTGAGGGCACGTGATCGTAGCGGATCAGGTCGTCGCGGGTGGTCCCGGAGATCGCGATGACACGGGTGGCCCGGCGAGCGCTCCAGGTGTTCGACCAGCGCCGAAGCCAGCGGACAGCGGCCGGATGCTCGCCGGGGAAGTGGCGGTACCCCAGGTCGTGAATGGTAGCGACGGTGGCGGACCGCACCACGGGCGGCAGACTGTGCGACGGCACGAAGAGGACATCCGGCGGGCTAGCTGCCATCTCCAGCGAGAGACGGCCAACCGTCCAGAAGCGACGCGCTGGCAATACGCGCCATGTGACTCGCTCGGAGCGCGGCAGCAGGCCGGCCCCGGGCGACTGGTTGAAGTACAGGGTGAATTGGTCGTCAGGGGCGGCGGCGATCAGCGCGCGGATAATCTCTAGCGAGTACCGCTCGGTGCCGGTGCGCCGCGCGACGACCGCCCGGCTGGCGTCGATGCCGATGTGCATGGCTACGACCCCAGGCGTTGGGAGGGTGCCGCTGGAGGCGATGCAGTCGGCTGGATGCCTGACGCTGCGGCTTGCGGTCTGTCGGTCCGCGCCGATCCGCTGTCGAGTGCGGATGTCGCCAGGGCGCGCAGGGCCGCCACCACGACGGCGTTCGGTGTGATAGCGTCCAGGCAGGCCGGCCGCTCGACGGCACCGCACGGCGGATTGACCAACGCACGGCACGGCTGACACGACAGGTTTACCGCTAGTGCCACGTGTTGCGGTCCAGGCGGCCACGGTCCGAACTCGGCGAGGTCGGTCGGGCCGTAGACGCGGACAGTAGGCGTCCCAACGGCTGCCGCCAGATGGAGCGGCCCACTGTCGCCGCCAAGCACCAGGTCAGCCGCTGCGAATAGCGCCGCCAACTGTCCGAAGGTCGTCGCGCCGGCCAGCACGGGCGGCGACGGATCAAGATGCGCTGCCACCGATGCCACAAGTTCGCGCTCGGCCGGCCCGCCGGTCAGGACAATCCGTGCGCCCGTCTCAGCCCTGAGTGCACGTATCACGTCGGCCCAGCGTTCAGCGGGCCAGTTTTTCAGGATGGCACCCGACCCCGGATGCAGCACGGCCAGGGGTCCGCGGTCCGCCTGTTGACTCGCGCCGTGCACTCGCCCGTCACCAGTGTGTACAGCTTGTGCCGCCAGCCAGGCACAGGCCCAGGCACGATCAGCGTCGTCAACAGGATACTGAGGGTTACGAATGGTCTTCGGCACAGCCTCGCCGCTCAGTCGGACGGCGGCCAGCCGCGCCAGCGCCTGATTTGTCAGGACGGCGTGTTGCTGGCGGCCAGTCGGCAACGGCAAGGAGTCGGTGAGGAATGGCAGGCATTCGGCCACCGCGTACCCGAACCGGCGCGGGATGCCGGCCGCCGCCGCCAGGAGCGCCCCCCACCAGTGATCTGGCCGCAGGACCAGCACGGCGTCGTAACGTCGCGCACGCAGCCGGGCTGCCTCGCCGAGCAGCACGCGGTACGGCTGAAGGGCCGACGCCTTCTCCTGCCGGGTGAAGCCGGGGAAGGGGACGGTCAGCACCTCGCCGGGGCCGCCGCAGCGCCCCACAACGTCGGCTGCCCACGGCCCGACCAGCCAATCCACCGTGGCACCCTGCAGCGCGTCGCCCAACACCTGGGCGGCCGGCGCTGCCATCAGTAGATCGCCCAGGTGGTCCGGGCGGATAAGCAGCACGCGCGGTGCACGCTGAGGCACACCCTCGGGCAGCGCCGCGCCGGAGCGTGCCCGTCGGCCGGCCGCGACCACCAGCGGTCCGGCCAGTTGCAGGCCGGCCCGGCGGATGCTGGCGCGGCCCACACGGCGAATCACGGTGCCTCGGAGGCCGGTGCCTTCGTCAGCGCAAACGTCAGGTCGCACTCGGCCGCGACCTTATTGTTCACGCGGGCAATCGCGTGGCCTTTGCCGACCGGCCCGCGGCGGGCCAGCACCGTCATCTCGAGTGTGAGCGTGTCACCCGGCACGACCTGCTGCCGGAAGCGGCACTTCTCGATGCCGGCGAACAGCGGAATCTGTCCCTTTGCGCTGTCATCGGAGAGCAGCAGCACCGCGCCCGCCTGCGCCAGCGCTTCGATAATCAGCACGCCCGGCATGACTGGATAGCCGGGAAAGTGGCCCTGGAAGAACCATTCGTTCGCCGTCACGTTCTTGATGGCAACGATCCGTTTGCCGGCTTCCATCTCCACCACGCGATCGACGAGCAGGAACGGGTAACGATGGGGAATGATGCGCTCGATGTCCTGTAGTGTGAGCATGCCCAGTCCTCATATGCCGGTGCGCGTCGTGGCCCCGGTCGATAGTTGTGACCGTAGCATAGGCGGCGGTCTGCTGGCTGTCGCGGCCGTGACACAGCGGCGACGTGCAACCCGAAAGCAGGCGTCCCCTTCGAGTGGCCGGCGCCGTTGACTGATGCGTGGCGGCTCATGTGATGCTGCCGAGCCGTTTTCGATATGCCCTCGTAGGTTTGGAATCTGACCGCATGGGCGGGAAGGTGGCGTAGAATGAGGCGCCCCCCCTCGTCGGGGTGAATGCGAAGCGGCGGAACCGCAACCTACCTGAGGATCGCTCGTTCTTACGGTGCGAGCCCACGGAGGTGCTGGATGACCGCTGGGGAGCTAATGGTCGCCCAACGGGTCGAAACTCGAGAAGAACTCTCGTTTGACGAGATCTTCGAGAGCTATAACGAGCGCATCTACAACTGCATATACCGGCTCTTGGGCAATCCTGAGGAAGCACACGACCTGACGCAGGAGACGTTTCTGCGCGCCTACGCTGGTCTGCCCAAGATTGACGGCGAATTGAAGGTGGGGCCGTGGCTCTACCGCATCGCCACCAATCTGTGCATGGACCAGTTGCGCCGGCGGAAGCTGATTCGGTGGGAGGCGTGGGATTCATTCGTTGCGATCTTCCATCCGAAGCAAGTCTCGCGGGACTCACCCGAGCGTGACGCGCTCCGCCAAGAGTCTCGTGAACTGGTGCATCGGGTGCTGCAAGAGTTGCCGCCCCGTTACAAGATTTGCCTGGTGCTGCGCGAGTACCACGGCATGTCGTGTGAAGAGATCGGCGAAGTCATCGGTAGCTCACGGTCGGCCGTGAAGTCCCTGTTGTTCCGCGCACGCGAGGAGTTCCGTCAGGTGTATCAGCGCATGGGCGGGACCGACCCACTATGACCTGCGAACCTCGGCGTCTCTCGTACTATCGGGACGGTGCGCTATCGTACGATGAGCGGTACGAGATTGAGGCCCACATGCGTGCGTGTGCTGAGTGCACCGCCACGTTGCGTGGGCTGATGCGCCTTGCCCAGGTCGTGCGGTCTCTGCCGATGGAGCCGGTATCACCAGTCCTGCGCAGCGACATCCATCGACTGATCGCTGAACGGCAGGTTGCACACAAGCGCGCGCCACGACGACTGGCTGCGCTCGGCCGCATGGCAGCGCCAGCGGCCGTTGCTGCGGTGCTGGCCCTGTCGTCAGTGGTCATGCTGCGGCCAGGGCCGGTCGAAGCGCCGGGCACTTCGGCGGTGGTTGCCCCAGCCGTGCCAGCAGCGGCGCTGTCTGACGCGCCCGTTGCCCAGAATCCGGTGGCGCAGGCGGCGGGATCACAGCAGAGCGCGGGGGCAGCCAGTTCGGGCGGCCCGTACGGGGCCAAGCCGCCCGTGCACATCCCGGTCATGGACACCAGTGCCGGCAATCTGCCCACCAAGCTAAACAACTCCGCTGTCGTGCCAGAAGCCATCGCCCGGCTGTACTCGAACAACAGTCAAGTGCGAAGACTGCTCGGCGAATCGTTCCCTGGCAGCCGCACAGTGACGTTGCTGGAGCAGTCGTTCCAGGGCGGGCTGGCGATCTGGCGGAGCGACACCCGGCAGATTTACGTGTTGCAGCGAGACGGCCAGACCTGGTCCGTGCACGCGGACACGTGGCAACCCGGCGAGCGCGTTGCTACCGATGCCACCCCGCCGCCTCCAGGCGCGATGGTTCCCGCTGGTGGCTTCGGCACAGTCTGGCGCAGCACGCCCGAGATCAAGAGTCGGCTCGGTTGGGCCGTCTATGAGGCGCGAGGCTCCGGCGGTTCGATCCAGATGTACGAGCACGGCCTGATCGTCTGGACGCCCCACGGCTTGCTCTACGTGCTGTCGAACGATGGTCGCTGGCGCACATTCCCGGACGCCTCGCCGCTCTGATACGCGGCGAGCCAACGCAAACATCGCCCGCCTCCCAGCTGCATGCCAGGGCGGGCGTTTTGCTGCCATGCGCGGGTCGCGCCTACAATCGGGCTACCGTGAGCAATCCGTATCGCCTGTTGCCGAGCATCGACCGTCTGCTTCAGGATGACCGACTGGCTGACGTGCGCCGGCGTCGTCCGCATCTGCACGTCGTTGAGGCGGCGCGCGGGGCATTGGCTGCCGCCCGTCAGGCCATCAGCAACGGCGACGCGCTTGATGTCGCGGGCATCGTGGCGGCGACCATCGAGCGCCTGGACGCGAACACGGCACTGCCGCTGCGCCGCGCGATCAACGCGACCGGCGTCATTGTCCACACCAACCTCGGCCGGGCGCCGCTCAGCCGGGCGGCACTGGCCGCAATGGCCGAGATCGGCGCAGGGTACTCGAACCTTGAGTACGACCTTGATGCTGGTGGGCGGGGCTCCCGCCACGAGCACGTCAGTGGCCTGTTGCGCCGCCTGACTGGGGCCGAAGACGCGCTGGTCGTCAATAACAACGCGGCAGCCATGCTCCTGGCGTTGGCCGGGCTGGCCCAGAGCCGTGAGGTTATCGTCAGTCGCGGCGAACTGGTCGAGATCGGCGGCGGCTACCGCATTCCCGATGTGTTGCGGCAGAGCGGCGCGGTGCTGGTCGAGGTTGGCACGACCAATCGGACCTACGCCGCCGACTACGCCGCAGCCGTGACCGACCTGACGGCCGCATTCCTCTGGGTCCACGCGAGCAACTACAAGGTTGTTGGCTTCGTGCATACGCCGAGCCTCGCAGAACTGGCCGAGGTGGCCCACGCGCAGAACGTCTTGCTGCTGGCGGACCTGGGCAGCGGCTCCTTGCTGGACACGGCGCAGTTCGGGTTGGCGCGCGAGCCGTTGGTGCAGGAGGTCATCGCCGCTGGCGTGGACCTGGTCTGTTTCAGCGGCGACAAGTTGCTCGGCGGGCCGCAGGCGGGCATCCTGGCCGGCCGCAAGGAGGTCATCGCGCGCCTGAAGCGCCACCCGCTGACCCGTGCCCTACGGCCTGATAAGTCCACGCTGGCGGCACTCGGGGCGACGCTGGTCCAGTATGCACGTGGTGACGGCGAGCGCGACGTGCCGGTCTGGCGCATGATCTCGGCACGGCCCGATGACATCGAGCGGCGGGCGCGGGCACTCATCGGTCAACTCGGTGTCGGCGGCACCGGCTGGGAAATAGGAGACGGGCAGTCGGCGGTGGGCGGCGGCTCGCTGCCCGGTGAGACGTTGCCGACGCGGCTGCTGCTGGCCCCCCTGTCCCTGGATCCCGACCGGCTGGCGGCGGCACTGCGCCACGTCACGCCGGCTGTCGTGGCCCGCATCGAGCGCGACCGGCTGGTCCTCGATCTGCGGACCGTGCTGCCCGAGGAGGACGCGGCGCTGCTGGCGGCGCTCCAGGCAGTGCTGGCGGCCACGTGCGCGTCGTAGGCACCGCAGGGCACGTCGATCACGGCAAGTCCACGCTGATTCAGGCATTGACCGGCATCGACCCCGACCGGTTGGCCGAAGAGAAGGCGCGCGGCATGACCATCGACCTGGGCTTCGCCTGGCTGACGCTGCCGAGCGGCCAGGAAGTGAGCATCGTGGATGTGCCGGGACACGAACGGTTCATCCACAACATGCTGGCCGGTGTCGGCGGCATCGACATCGCGCTTCTGGTGGTTGCCGCCGACGAGGGTGTGATGCCTCAGACCCGCGAGCACCTGGACATCCTCGATCTGTTGCAAATCCCTGGCGGCATCATCGTCGTCACGAAGGCCGATCTGGTCGATGACGAGTGGCTCGGGCTGGTGACGGCCGAGATCGAGGATGCAGTGGCGGGCACCGTCCTGGCCGGTGCGCCCATCGTGCCGGTGTCCTCGGTGACGCGGGCCGGCCTGGACACCCTCGTCACTACGCTGGACGGCCTGCTGAAACAGGACCGCACCCGACGCGTGACGGGCCGGGCGCGGCTGCCGATTGACCGCGTGTTCACCATCGCCGGTTTCGGCACGGTCGTCACCGGCACGCTGCTGGACGGCGAGTTATCCGTTGGCCAGGACATCGAAATCCAGCCGGGCGGGAAGCGCGCCCGCATCCGCGGCCTCCAGTCGCACCGCCGGAAGTCCGAGCGGGCAACGGCCGGCACGCGCGTCGCGGTCAACCTGGCAGGCGTCGCAACTGACGAGTTGCTGCGCGGCGAGGTCGTCACGCAGCCGGGCACGTTCCGCGCCACCCGTCTGATTGACGTAAAGCTACGTGTCCTGGTAGATGCGCCGCGTGCGGTGACGCACAATCTGCCGATCACGTTTCACACCGGAGCGGCCGAGGCGACCGGCAAAGTCACGTTGCTAGACCGCCAGGAGGCCGAGCCTGGGGCCATCGTCTGGGCACAGATTCGGCTGAACGCCGACGTGGCGCTGGCGAAAGGCGATCTGTTTATCGTGCGGTCGCCGTCGCCAAGCGCGACTCTGGGCGGCGGCACCGTCATCGAGCCGCACCCGCGCCGCCACCGCCGGCACCAGCCGGGCGTGCTCGAACGACTCGCGCTGCTGGAGCGCGGCTCGCCAGAAGAGATCTTTCTGGAACAGTTGGCCCTGCGCGAGCCGGCTGACTTCCAGACGGTTGTTCGGCGCTCCGGACTGGCCGCCGACGAGGCTCGAACGGTCGTCGAAGGGCTACGGGCAGGCGGGGACATCGTCGTACTGGATGGTGCCGACGCCGCAGCAGTCCGCGTCACGCCGACCACGCTCTTCGCGAGTCGCGTCGGCTGGGCGCGGCTGACGAACACGGTGCAGGGCCACGTGCGGGCGTTCCACACGGCGGCCCCGCTCAGGCGCGGTATGCCGAAAGAAGATCTTCGCACGCGCCTGGGCCTGGACACGCGGGCGTTTGCGCGCGTCGTGGCGCGTCTCGTCGCCGACGGCACAGTGCGTGAGGTCGGGCCGCTGCTGGCGATGGCGGATTTTGAGGTCCAGCTAACGCCAGATCTACACCTGCGCGTTGACCGCATGCTTGCGGATCTGACGGCCGCCGGCGTGTCGCCGCCAGGGCGCGGCGACCTGGAATCGCGCCACGGCGTACCGCCCGATGCGACGCAGTTGCTGATTGAGCGCGGCGACCTTGTGGAGGTTGCCGCCGACATGATCTACCCGCGCGCCGTGTACGACGGCGTGGTGGCGGCCATTGTCGCGGCAATCCGGTCGGACGGCCCGATCTCGGTCGCGCAGGTGCGTGACCTGACCGGCACGAGCCGGAAATACGCAATGGCGCTGATGGTCCATCTCGACGCTCGGCGCGTCACGAAGCGCGTCGGCGATGACCGGGTGTTAGCTTAGCAACAGTA
>Ga0105048_10004414_pt1 | contig 22914 bp, 3 predicted proteins | sample MAT05_FD_78382 | JGI IMG/M metagenome (GOLD analysis project Ga0105048, IMG submission 78382) | Freshwater microbial communities from Lake Fryxell liftoff mats and glacier meltwater in Antarctica - MAT-05 | ecosystem: Environmental > Aquatic > Freshwater > Ice > Liftoff microbial mat | place...
CACCACCCAGACTCTCGGCAATCTGACCGTCAACGCTGGGCAGAATCAACTTAACGTGAACGCCAATAGCGTCACCAACACCTTGGCGCTGACCATCGGCAATACCTGGGCTCGAACGAACTTCGCCACGCTGAACATTGTGCGCAACACCGGAGCTTCCCTCGTCAGCACGCCGGGAGTGCTGGCCGTCACGGTAAACGCGCCATGGGTCACGGTGGATGGAACGGACTTCGCCGTCCATACGGGCGCCACGGTCGGCGTCCCAGTCTACTCAGGCGCGCAAACGAATTCGGTCACTTGGGCCGGGACATCCGGCGCCGCAGTCGATCTCGCTTACGGTGCGGCAACCACGACGGTCACCACCGTCGGGGGTTTTGCCAACAGTCTCAAGCTTGGGACGGCCGCCAATGCCGTCGCGCTGACGCTGCAAGCTGGCGTGAACACGATCAACACCGGCGGCATCGTCAACTCGGTCATTATTGGGAATAATGCGTCGTCGATCACGGGTGGAACGATCACCTCCGGGGGATCGGAACTGGTGATTCAAAACCTCAACAACCAAAATTCTCTAACAATCAACTCGATAGTCGCCGGGACGAACGTTACCAAAGGCGGAATTGGAACAGTGATTTTGGCCACGGCCACCAACACTTTCAACGGGCAGATGACAGTCAATCAAGGCCAATTGCGATTCAACATTGCTGGTTCCTTGCCGTCCGGTTCCACCGTGCTGGTCACGAATAACGCAGTAGCTTCGCTTGGTTTCGCGCCTACCACACAGACCCAGTTCCAAGGGATCATCGACCAGTTCAGTGCGAGCTCGTACGGTGTCTTGGCCATCAACGCCGCGACGAATATCACTGCGACCGGCACGATTAGTTTCGCAGCCAAGCCCAACCTGTTCTTCGGAGCCACGTCAACGGTTGCTTTCACCGGCCTTATTACCCCCGGCTCGAACGGTTATTTACTCGGCGGCGGCGGCCAGGTCCTGACGATCGCTACCGCAAATGCTCTGACCGGCGGCAACGCAGTAACGATCGCCAATAACAGCGTGACATTCTCAAGCAGCAACAATTACACCCTCGGAACGACCATCTACGCTAATACCCTGACGTCCTCGGTGGGCGGGCTGGGCAGTGGCGGCATTACCTTCGGCGGCACCGCCTCCTTGGCGATTTCCGCGGCCGGCACGCTGGCGCAGAACATCGTCATCAACAACAACTTCACCGCCACCATTAATTTCGCGGGTGCCGGCGTCAACTTGTTCTTAAGCAATCCAATCAGCGGTTCAGGCAATCTCACCTTGACCGGACTCGCAGCCAACACACTGACCCTGAACGCCGCTAGCACCTACGGCGGCGGCACTGCCATCACCGTGGGAACGGTCACCGCAGGCACTGGCATCAACAACGCCCTGCGGACCGGTACGCTCTTGACCATGTCAAACGTCGCCAGTACGAATTTCAACCTGAACAACAACGCTCAGACGCTAGGTGGGCTGGCGACCGGCGGTATAAACGGCGGCAACATCCAGCTGGGCAGTGGTACGCTGACGATCACCAGTTTCTCGTCGCAGTCCTACGCTGGTGTAATCTCCGGCACGGGCGGTGTCGTCATCAACGCCGGCAGCGTAATTGCTTCCACCGGGTTGCCCACGAACTTCACCCAGACCTTGACCGGCGTCAACACGTTTACGACTGGCGGCCTGTCGGTCAATAACGGCACCCTGACCGTCTCGGGCAGCAGCACGGTGACGACCGGCACGGCCGGCGGCGGACTTGGGTCCGGAAGCATCACCCTCAACGGGCGCGCGATCAACGCCAACCTGATCAACTACGGTTCGTCCGCCCAGCCCACCAACACCACCCTGATTTACAACGGCCTGCTCGCGGCGGGCCAGACTTTTACGGCCGGCGGACAGCTGACCTACACCACGGGCGCGGGTCAGGCGTGGAGCATCAGCGGCACGCCAACCATTCAGGTGAACGTCAATGCCGTCCTCGCCATCGCGGGGACAGTGAACATCGCCGCTAACTCCCGGTTGTTCGTTGTCGGCAACGGCCTACTGGTCGCCGGAACCACTGTTCTGGCAGGCACCGCCAACTTGACGAACACCTCGGGCGACAACACGTACGCCGCGATCACCAATTCCACTGGACTGCTCACGATTTCCGGCGGCGGACGCACTGCGATCACCGGCATCATCGGCGCTGGTTCCGGCGGACTTACGCTGAACGCGGTCAACTTGGTCAATACTGCCGGCCTCACGAACTCGCTCGGTTCTCTCGTGTTGACTGGCGGCAGCGCGAACACGTTTACCGGCGTCGTCACCCTCACGGCGGGCACGCTGGCCATTAACAGCAACAATAAACTGGGCGCCAACGCCACGTCGGCCGCGCTGACCCTCAACGGCGGCATCTTGTCTGCGACGGCTAACGTCACACTCGGCGCCGGCCAAGGCACCTTGGTAACAGCTAACTCCAGCGTGAACGCCACGACAGGCACGACACTCGCCCTGCAGGCGGTCAGCATCGGTCAATTTGCCTTGACGGCGACAGGACCAGGCAACGTAACCATCGCCGGCACGACAACGCTCACCGGTAGAGCGTCGTTGAACAACTTGAGTGCCGCGGGCACGCTCACTCTTGGCGACATCACCAATGGCTCGAACAACCTGGGAATCGGCGGCAGCGGCGCCGTTGCCCTCGGCGGCATCATCTCGGGCAGCGGCGGGCTTGCTTTCAATGGCACTGGCGCGATTAGCGTCACTGCGGCGAACAGCTATACTGGATCAACGATCGTGAACTCGTCAGGAGCTGGCGCCGTGACCGTTAGCGGGAGCGGAACGCTCGGCAACAGCGCTAGCCTGACCGTCAATAACGGTGTTCTGACGCTGAGCACAGCACAAGCCATTGGCTCGCTGCGTGGTGCGGGCGGGACGGTCAACATTAACGGCAGCGGGCTGACCGTCACGCAGACGTCGAGTGGAACCTTCGCCGGCACCCTCGCCGGGGCGGGTTCGCTGACTCTCGCTTCGAGCAGCACCAACGTACTGACCCTGACCGGCTCGAACAGCTTCTCGGGCGGCATCGTCATCAACGGCGGAACGGTCGTCTTCAGCAGAGACGGCGCCACTGGCAACCAGCACCTCGGCTTGGTGCCGGTCAGCGTGACTGCCGCCAACATTACCCTCGGCGGCGGCACTCTTCGGGCCACGACAACGGTTACCACGAATATCAATCGTGGTTTGACGCTTACCAACAGCACCAACAGCACACTCAGCGTGACGAACGGAACGCTGACGTTTAACGGCGCCATCACGAGTAACTCGACGGCTGGGTTGACTTTCGCGGGCAACGGCATCGTCGTTCTTGCCAATGCGAACAATTCAGCGAGCTTTTTGGGCACTCTGACCGTGAGTTCGGGCGCCACGCTTGCCGTCGCGGATGAAACTCGCGTATCCGGAAGTTCAGCAGCCAATGCCCTGACTTTGGCGGGCGGCAACTTGCTCCTGACGGGTTCGACCTTCGCCACGACGGGCGGCTTGACGGTTTCCGGCAATTCTCTGATCTTCAGCCCTTCGGCCGGGGCCACACTAACGCTGCCCTCGGTCGCCATTACCAATTCGACTCTCACGAATGGCGGGGTCGGAGCACTGACGGTTTCGGGCAACACGACGCTAACTGGCGTCAACACCTTCGTCAACAACAGTACCGGGGGCATGAATCTGGGATCCGTCGTCAACGCAGCGGGCACCGGGCTAACCCTCCGCGGCAGCGGCGGCGTCACGGTCTCCGGCGGCATCGTCGGCGGCACCGGCGGCCTCACCGTGAACAACATCGGCAATGCGGTGACCCTTAGCGGCAACACGGCGAGCACTTTTGCGGGAACGACCACGGTCAACTACAGTACTTTGAACGTCACCCCGGGCGCGTCCTTGATGACCGACCCCCTGCCGAACGGCTCCGCCCTCACCCTCGCCGGCGGCACGCTCAACATGACCTCCAGTTCCGGCGGCAACACGAGCCAGACCCTCGGCAACCTGACGCTCGCCACCGGCGGCTCGGCGATCACGGTCGCGGCGAGTGGCGGCAACAACATGACGCTGGCCTTCGGCGCCATCCCGATAGCCGTCAACGGCGCCTCGGTCAATTTCACCGTGCCCGCTTCGCAATCGATCACCACAACGACCCTGGCGACCAGCTTGACCAACGGCATCTTTGGCGGCTACGCGACATTTGGCACTGTCGCCAATGCGGCCAACGATTGGGCCACCACCACCACCAGCGTCACCGATAACGCTATCACTGCCTACACCGGTTACACGACCGGCACCACCACGCTGGTTGCGGGCAATAACAATTCATATTCGGCAACCGCCAACACCATCACTACCGGAACAACGATCAACAGCATCGCCTTCCGCAACTCCGTCGCCGGTGGCTCCACGTTGACCTTGCTTATTGGCACGAACACGGTCACCTCGGGCGGTATTTTGCTCGGCAACAGCAACTTGGGCGCGGTGACCATCACCTCTGCTGCCGGCGGCATCCTCACCTCGGGCAACGGCAACCTGTTCATCAACAACTACAACACTGCTGGGACAACCACCATTGGCAGTGCCAACCTGATTATCGGCGGCGGGGCCACGAACGTCACCGTGTCGGGCACAGGTATTACGATCTTTGCTGGCGCCAATACGGCCGCGGGAACTCTGACGATCAATAACGGTGGTGCCACGGGCCAGTTGCGGGCTACGAACGTCAACCAGGTTAGCTCGTTCGCCGCCATGGTCTTCAACGGCGGCACGTTCAATGTCACCGCTACGGGCATCGCCTTGACGGCGACCACCTCGTTGACGGTCAACTCAAGCGCCACATTCATTTCAGGCGCTAATAGTTCTTACGCCGGTCTGCTCACCATCGCTAACGGCTCCACCATCGCTAATGGGGGTGCCGCGACTTTCTCCACAACCCTTAGCGGCAACGCCACGGTCATCGGAACGAGCACGGTTCCTTCGAGCGTCACCTTCGCCAACACGAACACACTGGCCGGCACCTATCTCGTCACCGGGGCATTGACCTTCCAGACCGCCGCCGGCACCACCGTCAACGTGACTAACGCGAGTGGCGGCTTGACCACCATCGGTGCTGGTATCCAGACCTACTCCGGCACGACCAACTCGATCAACATCAGCTCGACGGCCGCTGGTGCCGTCACCTACTCCGCGCTGATGAACTTCTCGGGTGTCGCCAGCATCACGAACAGCAACACGGGCGCCGGCGCCACGACCATGAGCGGGGCACAAATCCTGGCCGGTTTGACCACGGTGACAAACACCGGCACTACCGCTTTCGTCTACTCCAGCGCCGTCACGGCGGGTGCCAACTCGTTGGTCATCAACGCTAACAGCGGCGCCAACATCACCACCGGACCGGCGATTACCTTCACCGGTTCGGGCGGGGCGGTCGGGGTCACGGTGAACTCGACCGGGGCCGGCACCGTCGCCCTAGTGACGCCGACCCTGACCAATATTTCGCCCACGACGTTCCTCAACAACAGCGGCAATACGCTGACGATCGGCAACATTACCGCTCAGATCAGCCCGATCACCTTTGGCGGCACCGGCGCTGGAGCAACTAACGTCGGCACCATCATCTGGACCGGGGCGTCATCCCTGACGGTTCAGGCCGGCACGACTACCGCCATCACCACCGGCACTGTGACGACGGCAGGCAACGGGTTCACGACGATCACGAACAATAGCGGCGTCACCTTGAACACCGGCCTGGTCGCCATGGGCGGCTTCGGCGCTAGCTTTGGCGGATCGGGCAACATCACTGCCACGGGCATTTCCACCGGCGGCACCTACATCGCCTACACCGGCTCGGCCACGTTGAACTTCACCAACGCAGCCGCCAGCCCTCTGACCCTGGGCGCGGCCACCACGATCAATAACCTCGGCACCGGCTCGATCATCATCGGCGGCGGCACCTCGACCGCGGTCACCGGCAACCAAAACCTGACCTTCAGCGGTACGGGCGTCACCACCATCAGCGCCGGCCTGACCTATACGGGCGGGGCGTCGATCACGAATACGGGCAGCGCCGCCAGCGGGTTTAACGGTGGCACCCTCACGCTCTTTTCGAACGCGACCGTTAACACCCTGTCTGGCTCAAACCTTTCCAGTTTCGGTTCGGGTACGTTGACCTTCGGGGCCACTACCACGATTGCCGGCTCGACCGCCCTTGGTGGCTACGCGGCGACCTTCCTGGGTGTCAGCAGCACGAATGTTGCGGGCACCATTGCCCAGGGCGGTTCGGGCACGGCTAGCAACGTGGTCGTGTCAATGACCGCGCCCAACGCGACTGTAACCCTTGGAGGTACGAACACCTTTGCCGGTAATATTGTGATCACGGGCGGTACGCTCGCTGTTTCGGCGTCCGGGAACTTGGGCGGCAGCACCTTTGCGGCCGGGGCGGGCTCCATCACGGCCGCGACGACTGCTACCAACGTGGCGACCATCACGACGAACTTGACGGGCACCACGAACCCGTACTTCGTGGGAGAAAACGTGACCGTCGCGGGCGTCACGGGGGTTACGAACTACAACGGAACCTTCGTCATCACCGGGCTGACGGGAGCTTCAGGCACCTACGGTTTCACTTATGCTCTGGCAACGGTTGCAGCGGGTACCACGACCACGGCAACGGCGACGGCATCACCATTGGCAACGGCGATTTCGCTGGGCACACCGGCGGCGATCGCCACCGGGTCAGGAACTTTCCAGACGACTGGAACCGTCACCCAGCCAGGCGGCGCGGGCGTTAACGTCAGCGCCAATTCGGCGATCAACCTGGTTTCCGGCACGTTCACCACGGGCACAAGTGGGCTGACCTTTGCCGCCCCTGGCACTGGTACAGGCGCCAACGCCGCCTCATTGACGCTCTACGGCGCCGGCAACATGACCGTCAACGGCGTCACGACGGTTTCCAGCCCGGGCGGTACGCTCGTGCCGACCCTCAACAATAACGCTGGCACACTCACCCTCGCAGCCGTGACGGGGAATGCGATTGGATTCAATATCAACGGTTCGGGAGCGACAACGATTAATGGAGTGGTGGGGCTGACGACAGGTGCCTTAACAGTCGCAGGTTCGACCACGAACCTTGCGGCCGTGCAAAACTTTGGAACAACCTTCGTTCCGGGTTATGGGTCCAACATCGGGGCCGGCACGGTGACATTGGCAGGCACGGCCAACACCTACAGCGGCGGCACCACAGTGACTGCCGGTACCTTGATCGGAACCGCGCTGGCGGGCACCACGGGAACAACATTCGGCACTGGTGTCATCACCATCACCAGCGGCACGCTTCAACTGAACCCAGCGGGAGCCACTTCCGGCACCACCAATGGCGTGTTAACCGTCAACGGTGGCTCGACAATTTACATCAACAATGCTTCGACCGGAGCAGCGAACGTCACGAGTTTGACGTTCGCCAGCTTGACACGTACTGCGCCGGGTACCTTGATCCTCAACTACAATGGGACGGGGAACTTCGGCGGTGGATCTGCCGACACTCGATTGGTCTTCACATCCGCGCCAACCTCGGCGAACTCGGTTGCTTCCTTTATCGTGGCCCAGACGGGCAACTCGACCTCGGACGCGACCTTCGTGACGGCCGCTGCCGCCACGGCGATCAACACTTGGGGCGGCACCGGCAATGCCTACGCGGCCCTGCTCACCAGCGGTGTCACCGCCGGAACTCTCGCGCTTCCCACAGGAACGTACAACTCGAGCGGAACAGTCTTGGTTGGCGCAGCTAGTGCGTACGCCCTGCAGGTCAACGCTGGCGGCACGGTGTCCGGTGCCTTTACACTTTCGATCAGTAATGTGGCCGGCATGGGCGGCCTTATTCTGAACAGCGGGTCCGGCATCAACACCACCACGCTCGCCTTCGGGGCGGCGGAAGGCACGATTTACGTCAACGGCACCAGCTCAATCACTTCGGCCATCACCGGCAGCGGCGGTCTCACTGTGTTTGGGCCGCAGACCTCCTCAGGCACCAGCGGTGTTGGCGTCTATCCCGGCAGCCTGACGATTAGCAACACGGGCTTCACCGGTACGATCGCCATCAATAACGCCAACCTCAGGGTAACGGCAGCCTCGTTCGCCAACAACAACGCCATCACCAACCGCGGTCAGTTGACCATTGTTCCGACCACGCCAGCGGCCTTCACCTACACGGGCACCATGACGGTCGGCTCCGGCGGCGCGTCGCTGGTTATCAACAACCCTGGTTTCAACACGACTTTTTCCGGGGCTCAGACCTGGAACACCGCAACTGCTCCCTTGAGCATTATGACCACTAATTCCAGCGACAGTGTGGTCTTCTCCGGCGTCGTCACCGGCGCGGCTGGCCAGAATACCACGGTTGTCGGCTCCGGCAGTGTGACGTTCAATAATCAGATTACCGCCAGCAACCTGATCATGAGTGGCTCGGGGACGCTCACTCTGACTCCGCAGGCGAGCAACAATGTCGTGCTCTTCGCCAACAGCGGCAACGTGGTGCTCAATGGCACCAACACGCTGGCCGCGGCAGCATCGATCACCATCAACAGCGGCGGCACGGTCAAGTTCGGTACGGCCAACGCCGTGCAGACAGCGGCCAACAGTGCGGTCACCTTCAACGGCGGCACCCTCGACCTAAACGGTTTCAGCGGCAGCGTTGGCGGCATCGTCAGTACTGGCTTTGGCCTCGGCACCATTACCAATAACGGTGCCACCGACGCCACCTTGACCCTCAACGGCGGCCCCGGCGACAGCAATTTCTTCCTCGGCACGATTCAGGATGGTACAGCCCCGCTCGGCATCACCCTTGGAGGCACCAGTAGGGACGGCCGCATCGTCGTCCTAGGCGGCACTAATACCTACTCGGGCGACACGGTGATGGCTGTCGGGACAAATAACGCAGCAACCGGACTGTTAATCACCACGTCGATTGCCAACAGCACCATCGTTAACAATGTCATTGCAACCAACGGTGGCCAGGTGGCATTCGCCGGCGGCGTCAACACGCAGAACGCCACGGCGATCACCCTTGGTGGATTGGCTGGCTACGGCCAAGTCGTTGCCCCCGGTACGGAACTCGCCTTGTCCATCGGCAACAACAACAAGAGCACGGTCTACTCCGGCGTGCTCAGCGGCGGTGCGGTGAGCTTGGTGTCGGTCAACAAGGTCGGGTCCGGCACCCTCGCCCTGGGCGGCATCAACACTTACGTCGGACTGGTGAATGTCAACGAGGGCACCTTGCAGACGATCATCCCCCAGGCGCTGATCGCCGGCGGCACCTACGGCAACCTGAGCACCAACCTGCTCACGATTGGCGGCGGCACCAACCTGAGCGTGGCCGCCGGGGCGACGCTCGACCTCTATAGCTTGAACCAGCAGTTCTTCTCCATCGCCGGCAGCGGCACTATCGCCACCGGGGCCAACCCGAACACCGGCCTCTACATCACCGGCCTGACGGGCGTCAGCAACACGATCTTCGCCGGCAACATCACCGGCAGCGGCAGCGTGACCAAGATCGCCGCCAGCACCAGCATCGCGATCCTCAGCGGCACGAACACCTACACCGGCGGCACCAACGTCCAATCCAACGGGGCCACTTCATTCTTGCAACTGTCGTTCACCGATCGCGTAGGCACCACCAGCAACATCCTTTCCAGCAGCGGCACGGTCACCCTCGGCGGCGGCGTGGTCAACGTGGGCGGCGGCATCCCGCTTCTGGGTACCGGCACCCCGCTCTCCGGCCCCGGTGGTTTGCTCGTCATCAGCGCGAGCAACGCCCCTGACAGCGTGTCGAACCAGACATTCAACGGGCTGGTTTCGACGACCAACAATAACAACATCCTGGTCCTGCAGAACTCGGTCGGCAGCGCGACCCTCAACGTCACCCTTGGGGCCATCACCCGTCAGGCCGGCTCGACCTTGCTGTTCCAAGTCGGCCAGGGCCAGGCCGTCGTCAACGCCGCCCGCATTCCGACCATCGGCACCACCACAATCGCGACCTCCAGCGGTACGAACGGCGGCCTCTTGCTAGATGGCAACGGCACGGTCTATGCCTCCTACAACGCCAATGACTTCGCCGCCAAGGTGGGTGGCAACATCGTCAGCGCCGGTTCGATCGGTGGATTCTACACGCTAAACGCCGCTGGATTCGCTACGGGCCTGAACGCTCAAATAACAGCCGCCGCCGTTAACGCGCCCAATGCCGACACTACCTTTAACTCGCTAACCATGGTCGGACCGGCGTCCACAATCACCACCTTCGCCGGCAGAACCTACACAATCTCCACCGGCGGCATCCTGTTGGGCGCCGTGCAGCCCGGCACCAACAACGCCGTCGGCGTTCTTACTCTTGGAGCCGTTGCTGGCACCGGCAGCTTCACCTCGGCCACCAACGAGCTAGTCATCCTGAACCGCGGCGCCGCCGCCATGTTGTTTAACTCGAATATCGTCAACAACGGCGCCAACCCGACTGCCCTCACCATCTCCAACTCGGGCGGCACCATCACCCTGGCGGGCGCCAACACCTATACGGGTGCCACCGTAATCAACGCCGGAGCCGTAACGGTAAGCGGCAGCATCACAGGCACCACCAGCATCACGAACTATGGCGGCGGCACCATCACCTTTAGCGCAAACTCGAGTACGTTCGGCACCCCCGGTGGCATTGGCTATGTCGGCACCGGCATTGTGACCAACACCGGGACGGGCACCCTCACGATCAACGGCTCCGTCAACTCGAACGCCATTGTCATCCATAACAACATCACCGGTTCTACCATTATCAATGGCGATGTGATCGGCAGTGCCGGCGTCACGAACACGACCGGCACCGTGGTCATCAACGGCCAGTTGCGAATGGCGGGCGGCACCCTCATCAACACCCTCGGGTCGATGACGTTGAACGGGACCTACACCAGCGGCACGAACACTTTCACCGGGGCCACGACCGCCACCGGCACGATTACGCTTGGGACGGCCACGGCCGGATTGTACGCCCTACAGAACAGCACCGTGAACGTGGGCGCCAACAACTCTCTTGCATTCGCAACTGACGTCACGTCCGCCACGGTTGGCAGCTTCGCCAGCACCTTGTTTAACGTCAACCTGAACACCGCAACCAGTCAGGCTGTCGCTTTAACGGTTGGATTCAACAACGCGGCGGCGGCCATGACTGGCTTGTTCACCGACACCGCCGCGCCGGGCGGCAGCTTGATCAAGGTCGGCACCGGTGCCTTCACGCTCACCAACCAAGCAGCCGCCGGCAGCAGTTACACGGGTTCGACCACTGTTGCCAACGGCTCCATGACGTTGACCTTCCTGGCGGCTGGCTCATCCGCGAGCGTGCTCTACAACGGCGTGGCGGCCGGAGCGCTGACCCTTGGCGGCCAAGCCGTGCTGTTCCCCCTGGGTGCGACCATTACCACGACTCAGGTTCTTCAGCCGACCTCCGCCGTCACGTTGGCGATCACCGGCTCCACCACGGCATCCACGCAATCTCAGTCGTTCAGTGGCACCACGCTGTTCCAGAATGCCGCGGCAACGCTGACTCTGACCAACGCCACCGCTGCAAACCTCCTGACCGTCAACCTGGGGGCCATCACGCGTAGCGCGGTCACGAGTCCGACCACGGCGAACAGTAACACCGGTTCGATTCTCTCCGTCTCCTCGATCCCGACAAACGTAACCTTGACGACCGCCTCGAATACCGTCAGTAATAGCGTTGTGGTCGACGCGGCCGGGACGGCCTACATGATCTTCAACGGCAACGACTGGGCGACGCGGAACACGACTGCCGGTGCCCAATCAGTCACGGCCCTGGGCATCTACACTTCCAACGCCTTCGGAGCAGGTGTCAATACCACCGTCAGTGCTTCCTTCACCGCGACCTTCAACACGGTCAACTCGATCCGGCTACCGAGCACCAGCGCTGCCTTTACCGTCACGCTCCAGCCTGGCGTTCTCACCACGAATACCACGGGCGGCGTGCTGGCAAACGGATCCGGTCAGCTAACCATTGCCGGCGCTGCGGGGACCTCTTACACATCCTCCACCGGCGAAATGGTGTTTTGGCAGAACTCCAACCAGCAGCTTAATATCGGTGCCGCGGGCACTCCGACAGGTGCGCAACTCGTTGATTATGTCAATGGCGGCAACACGACGCCGACGGCATTGACGGTGGGCGGCACCAACAACCTGTTCATCAACAGCATCCCGACTTATTCCGGACCAACGCGAGCGATTGGCGCCGGCATCGTATTCAACTTCTTGGCCGGCACAACTGCGGCCCCATACATCCTGCCGACCTCGGCCATCATCAACAACAACAACATCTTCTTCGGCAACGGCGGCAACAACGGCGCGGTCATCCAGATCAACGGGGTGATCTCGGGGCCTGGCATCTTAAATCAGCAGTCCGGCGGCGTCATTACGATCTTGGCAGCCGCTAACACGTATACGGGCGCTACTGCTCAGGCCGGTGGTGTCATTCAGGGTGGAGCCACTAACTTCCTGCCCCAGTACTCCGCTTTGACGATGACCGTTGCCGCACCCGCCGGCGGTTCCGCGTTCCTCGGCAACACGCTTGACCTCCACGGATTCAGTACGTCGATCGGCTCGCTCGCTGGCACGGTGAACAACGGTCAAGTTCTCACCTACGCGACCAGCACCGGTGCGGTGACGCCAACGCTGATCAACAACAACGTCATCACCAACCTGGGTAACACGGCCGCTACCTTGACAGTGGGCGTTTTGAATACCAGCACCCTGTTCCAGGGCATCATCCAGGACGGCACGGCTGCCACGGGCTTGGCGAAGGTCGGCATCGGCACTCTCACTTTGGTTGGGCCGAATACGTATACCGGCGGCACGACGGTATCCGGCGGCACACTGATCATCGCAGGGCCGAGCTTCGCGGCCAGCGTGCCCGACCCGAGCCTCGGCACCGGATTCCTGACGGTCAACAACACCAACACGGGCATCGGCACCAATGTGGTTGTCGCCCTGAACAACCTGACGCAAACCATCGGCAACCTCAGCGGCACCAACTCGGCCACACCGAACTTCGGATCAAACTTCGTCCAACTCAGCCTCGGGCCGACCCATGTGCTGACCATCAACCAGTCGGGCAACACCAGCTTCGGTGGCAACATCACTGGTGATACCGCCAGCATCATCTTCGGTGGCGTCAGCACCACGTCTGGGAACACTCTGACGCTCTCCGCCCTCAACTACTACGGCGGCACGACGACGATCACGAATGGCATCCTGAGATTGACCGCCGCCAACGGCCTAGCCAACGGCGGTTCCGCCAGCGGCATCGGTACTTCGACGAACGCGGCCGCGAACCTGGTGTTCAACGGCGGCACGTTGCAGTACGCGGGTTCCACCGCGGTCAGCACCGACCGCCTCTTCACGCTGAATGCCAGTGCCAGCATCGATGCTTCGGGCACCGGGGCGGGCACGACGACCTTCAGCAACACCGGTAGCGTGGTGACCACTGGTTCCACGAGCCGCACGTTGAGCTTGATTGGTTCGAATACCGGAGCCAACACGTTCGCTCTTATCCTCGGCAACCCGGCGGGCGGCGGCACCACAGGCCTGATCAAAGACGGGGCCGGTACGTGGGTTCTGACCGGCGTCAGCACCTACACAGGTGCAACGACTCTGAATGCGGGTATCCTGCAGGTTGGGGTGGCTGAAGGAGTCTCTTCTGGTCCCTTAGGCAACGGCGGAGCGATCACGTTCGCCGGCGGCACGCTGCAATATGCGGGTGTGAATCAGTTCGATTACTCGAGCCGCTTCACCCAGGGATCGGGCTCGGCCTACAAGCTCCACACCAATGGCCAGACGGCTACCTGGGCCACCGGGCTGAACGCTCCTCTCAGCACGTTGGAGAAATCAGGAACTGGCACGTTGATCCTGACCGACGTGAACAACTTCGCGAATGGCACGACCATTTTGGGCGGTGCAACAAGCATCCTGCAGGTCGGCAATGGCGGCACCGTGGGTTCTCTGGCCGGCAACGTTTCCAACAGCGGCACGTTGACCTTCAACCGTTCGGACAATGTGACCTTCAGCGACAACATCTCGGGGACAGGCGGCATCGTCCAACAGAATGGCACTACCTCTACCTCCAAGTTGACTCTTTCCGGCGTCAACACCTACACAGGCGCGACGAACGTTCTCGCGGGCATCCTTGCCATCAACGGGGATAACAGCGCGGCGACCGGGACCATTACCGTCTCCAATGGCGCCAAACTTCAAGGTGCGCCAGTCGCGGCGATCGGCGGCGCCGTTGTCGTCAACGCAGGCGGCATCATCCGTGGCGGCAATAGCATTGGTGTGCTAAGCGTTGCAAACAACGTCACCCTGCTCGATTCCGGCGTGGCCACAGCGATCATCCAAACCGAGGTGAACTCGGTCGACCCGATGGCATCCCCAGCGAACGTCACTTCTTCTTACATAAGTGTCACGGGCGCGGGTATTTTGAATCTGGGAGTTGACGCCACACCTAACGATGGAATCGGCAAGTTTACAATCAATCTGGTAAACGATGGCACGGTGTATAACGGGTCAGTTGGCAATCTAGGAAGCTTCACGGCTCTGATCGCTTCATCGTCGAACCCGATTCAGCAGGACGGAGTTAATCGCATCAACAGTTCGTTCGTGTATGGGACCGATTACGTAGTGAATCAAACCGGCTTCGCCACGATCAATACTAGCGACTACGCATTGTTCACGGATGCAACCGGCCAGAACTTGTACCTGACCTTCACTCCTACCCCCGAACCGCATCACATCATGCTGATCTGCGTCGCGGTGTTGGGCCTCGGGTTCTACATCCGCCGCCGCTGGCAGCACAAGTCGGTTGCGGCGGCGTGAACCGCACAAGAATGATGACAACGAGCCCCCGTCACGATCTGACGGGGGCTTTTTTCGTCAGGTTTGGCCAGCTTACCATCAACGACGGTGAGACGAGATTTTTGAAGGTCGTGGCGTCGGCGTTCAACTCGCGCGGTCCGGATTTGAATCGGCTACATAAACCTGAAGCTCACTCGAAGCGCGGGGCAGTCCTGGCCCGTGCGGAAGATGCTAAAGCACTTGGCATCGGTTTATCCCGAATTTGTTACGCTTTGGTCTGTTTGAAAAACTGGCGACGGAGCCACTGGATGGTTCGGCCGATTTGGCGGTCGATCCAGCCGTCGGCTTGTTTTTGCGGTACCGCGTCCAGGGCCGCCTTCAATTCGTCGTCGCTTAACGTGCCCACGATGGCTCCCAACGCCAAGACCAAGCCGGTAATGCCGTTGCCGCTTTGGTCCTGTTCCAGCCTCTTGAGCTTGCCGAAGCACGATTCCAGTATTTCCGTGCTGGCAACGAAACGCCGGCCTTGTTCGAGGGGTGGATCGAGCTTCGCGTAATCGCGCAGTTGCTCGGCGATGCGGACGGTGCTTTCCGACGAGCCGATCTCGCCCCAGACCGCCTCCAGTTGCTCGAGCGTCTGTGCATGCAACCCTTGCACGCGCACCGTTGCAATCGTGGTTTGCACCAAGGCGTGTTCCCGTTCCCAGTGCGTCAGATCGTCTCGATAGTCGCGCAGCCAACCGTAAATGTTCTCGGCTCTCTCGTTCGGATTCGGAAGATCCAGCAACCTCAGCACGCGGCGGGCGAATCGGAGTTGCACGCCGATGTTCATGAAGCGGGCTTTCGTGCGTTGCTGCGGCGGCAACAGATAGGCCGTCGGTGTTTGTCGCAGCTTGCCGGACACACTCTGGAGGTCGTGCATGAACTGCCGCCAGCGCGGCTGGTTGCTCCACGTCTTTTCCAGCACGTTGGCGCCGTAATGCGCCACGTCCAGCACGTGGGCCACGCGCGGATATCCACTCTGAAAATCCGCGATGCCCTTGAGAAGATCCGAGCCCTGATCGGACACGATCAAATGCGGAGTGCCGGTGCGTTCTCGCGCCTTCCGTAACTCGGCCTCGACGGCGGCCCCATTGGATTTCTCCATCGGCACCAGAGCGACGAGTCGCAAGTCGGCCAATTGCAGCGCCCGTTCTCCGAAGGGAACTTGAGTCAGCGGGCAGCCCAGGATCACCAACAGTTTGAGCGAACCGATCTGGATCGTGTGATCGATCAACCACACCCACGGCACCGTGCGTTCCAGCGGACGACTCAGGGCGTAGCAGCCCACCCGCAGCAGCCACGAACGAATCGTGCTGAAGCAGGGCACGGTAAACGAGGCGAAGCCTTGCTTCACGAACAGAGCCATCGCCGCCGAGGCCCCGCGCAGCGAGGCACCGGCCTTGATCACCAGATTCAGCGACAGGGGGATGATCGTGATGGAATAGTGCCCGCCACGCGGCGGGGCCAACCATACGGGGGCGGCTACTTTTTTTTTGCTTCTTCCAGTTCGAGGCGCATGGGCGCCAATTCGGCCCGGCTCTGCTGGAGCTGCTCTTGAAGCGAGCGGACTTGTTCCTGGGCCGACTCCGCCAGTTGCCTCCAGCGCTCACGGCTGAGCGTAACATCGCGAATCTTGATCTGAGCGGATTTCAGCTTCACCTTGCGGCGATCCGATTTGGCCTTCCAGTCATCGCGGCTCTTGAGAATCTTGGGAACCAGAATCCGCAGCGGCGTGCGAAAGGTCTGCCGAATCTCCGTCATCGTGGCGGCACCATCCATGGTGGTCTCTCCGGTTGGAACAACGTACTCAATGAAAGATGAGTTCAACCCACTCGCAACCCGGTGTCAATCCCTACCTTTGATCGGGCTAGTGTACACCACGAATGTTCCTGATGGAATTTCCTTTCCCTGACTCAATTTCAGGAGCGCGCGAGATTGCTTCGCGTCCAATTCGCAACACGAATCCATTGAAACCGGAAACGACCCAGACCGTCGTAGCGACGAAGTAGGATCGTGCGATCCCGGTCGTTCCCGATTGCCTTCATTCTTCTGCTGTCCAACTACAATTACATTTCCCCGCCGCATTGACTCACGGTTCTGGTTACCGAAGACGGGTCGTTGCCTCAATAGGATGTTACCAACTTCCGGAGGTAGACGATGGATTCCAAGATCAGTCAGGAATCGAAGCGAGAAGTGCTGCGTGCTCTGCGCGAGCGTTACAAACAAGCGTCGAAGCTGGAAAGTGACACCGATCGAAAAAAGAGAGCCAGTTGCGATCGTCATAGGAGAGCCACTCGTAGGGAGCTTTTCATCGTATTCTTTCCCTGAAATTCTCGAAGAGTGTCTACTTCGCCGTCTAGTTCCCCGTGACAACTGGCCCACCTTCAAGATCGAAAATGGCTCTCTTTTTTCGATCGGTATCACTCGGTCGCCCACAACGGAACGAGGCCCCAACGCAGCCGAGCGAACTCACGCTCGCCTTCGTCGGAAACACGCACCGCCAGAACATCCTGGGTCGGCGCAATGTTGAAGCGCGGATCGAGCGCCGAGAGGTCGAGGTCGAACAACTCGACGACCAACTGCGGGGGCGACCGTAACGTGAAGCGAGCGCACATGCAATTGATTATAGCCGACATCTCGGAACCAGCAGAACCGTTCGCCAGACGATCGATCACTCAGGACCGCTCACTCCGACGCCCCAATCAGAATGAAGGGCGCCCAGTCATACGGGTCTACCTCGGATCCCTTCACTCCACGAGGTTGCAGAACGACGGCGTAGCTTACCTTCTTGCGACAACAAAAAATTACAGCGGCTTCGTTCTTTCCCAGCGTTGCGCGAGCCTCGTCCACGGAACAGGGATAGGGTCGGCGGAGCGCGGCGACACGCGGATGATCGCGCGCGATGATCGCTTGAATCTCTTCAGACGTCGTCGTGTTGGCGTTCATGGCTTTTTGAAGTTCGGCAAAGCGTTCGGGATCGCGGCGGTCGAAGGGCGCGCCCTCGATCGCTTCGAGATCGCGTCGGAGCCGGTCGAGTTCCAAGCCGTTCGCTTTTTCCCGGGCAGCGATGCCGGCCGGTAAGCCGCCCGCAACTTCCGATCTTCGGCGGCCGAGTTGTTCGAGAAAGACGCGTGCGCGGCCTTCTTCCGCGACCCGATAGGCGGCGACCTTCCAGTTCCCGGCCGGTTCCGCTTCCGCTAGCAATTCGCAAATGGTGAGGTTGAGCACGATCGCCTCGGCTTGCACGTCGCCGATCAGGGCGGCCTTGCTTTCGGTTGTCGTACGCTCGTCGAATCTCAGTCGATCGGTGATGGCGTTCGCGAGGTTTAATAGTTCATGCGCCGCCTTTCGGGCCGCTGGCGATTTGTCCGATCGCAATTGAACTTCCGCCTTTAGGATGAGCAAGTCCGCGGTCCTAGGGCTTACTTTCCACGCGAACCCGTCGACTGTTCGATTGGCAGCAAGTGCCGCAAGTCCTTCTTCAATCCACTTAAGCGCGGCGGGGTAGTCCCCGGCGTCGACGCGCAGATCGGCCAGTCGTTGGATGGCGAGCAATGCGGGCCCTTGCGCGACGTTCTTCAATTTGCGATGAACGTCGACCGCTTCCATCAGGCGATGCTCCGTGGTCTTTGTGTCGCCCCTCTTTCGAGCCAGTTCGGCCGACTCGGAGAGAACGAGCGCGTACATGTCGCTCTCCGTCGCGTCGCTGTCGGCGAGGAGCTTTCTGGCATCGTCCAAGAGACCGCTTGCTCGTTTGTGATCTCGTCGAGCTTCGTGGATCCGGGCAAGCCCCGTCAAGATTCGGACCCGCTCCCATAGTAGCAGGCCGCTTCCTTGCTTGGCTTCCAGGACTCGTTCGAAGTTGGCTGCAGCGTCCGCGAGGCGGCCCATCTGCCGTTGAACGTCCGCAATATCAAGGAGAGTCTTCAGGTAGTCGCGGTGGTCAGGGCCATAGCGTTTCTTCCTGATCTCCGCCGCTTCCTGAAGCAACTGTTCCGCCTCGGTGTAACGTCCAGCGTTTTGCTCATCGAGCGCAATCATTGACCGAAGAACTAAAGCAGTGTCGTCATCCGGGCCGGAAGCTTTTGTCTGGATGTCCAGAGCAAGGCGGTGGAAGCGGGCCGCTTCCGCGTAGTTTTCTCGCTTCCGATGAATAGATGCGAGCGTGGTGTAAGCACTCGTGAGATTCGGGTGCTGCTCACGGCGGTAAATCTCAATTGCTGCTTGCACCTCTCGCTCAGCCTCGCTGATGTCGTTCGCCATCTCCAGCGCCATGGCGAGATTGTTCGTTACATCGGCCCATTCAAGACCCTTTTCGGCCTTGTCGATTAACTTGCGGGCGGCACGCAGTTCGGCGGCGGCATCGGTATAAGCGCCGATGCCGGCTAGATAAAGGGCGAACTTTCGCTTCAGCCCGATCAGGAAACCGTGGCTAGGCCCAAGCAATTTCTCAGCGGCGTTGATGGACTCGCGATACTGGATCTTGGACTCGGCAATTTTCCCCCTTTTTCCGGTAAGCTCGGCCATCTGCTGCAAGGTGAAGATCTCACCAACCCGATCTCGCCGAGTCTTTCCTCGCCGGTAAGTTTCCAACGCTCGCACATACTCGGCGGCGGCAAGGTCGAGCTTGGCGAGCGCCTCGAAGTCTTCGCCAATGGATGAATGCAAGTCAGCGATTTCGGTTTCGTCGGCCTGGGGTTGCTCTTTCACTATTTTCAAGGCGAATTGGTGCAGTTCCAGCGCGGCTGTCGCGTTGCCCGCCGAACGTTCGCGATCCCCCAAAGCGGTAACGTAGCGCACGGTGGCCACCGAGTTCTTGCCATAGGCGGCGCGAGCAAGTTCCAACGATTTGGACGCCACGTCTCGGGCACGCTCCCGTTCGCCGCGGCTCATGTAGATCTGTCCCAACACCTCCAGGAAGGGGAGTTGCCGAAACGACTGCTCGCCCTCGGCCTTCTGATTAATCGCCAGGCCGCGATCGACGGCCGTCTTGGCCGCCGCAAAATTCTGCAAGGCGATCTGCGCATTCGCCAGATTCTGTAGATAACTGGCGATGATCGCGGCGTTCGGGCCGTCGTCCGCTCCGAGCATCTTCAATGCATCGCCGTAGAACTTCGCTGCCTCGGCGTTCTTCTGCTGGCGGAATGCCACATTCCCGCGGCTCATGACGGCGGACGCGGTCAAGGGATGGTCGGCCCCTAGCGACCGGCCATACAGGTCTGCCGCTCGACCATAGGCAGTATTGGCGTCGCTAAATCGCTCGGCTGCCAATGCCATATTGCCAACTTCGACCTCTGCCGCGGCCGACCATGCGTCATCCTTGGCCTTGGCGAAATTGAGACTCGCATGGGTGTAGAGTTCATGGGCACGCTTCGCGGTTGCGGAATCACCCGAGGCGGCGACTCCTTCGAATAGGTCCGCGAAACCGGCATCCCGTGGACGCTTCGTGGCGGTCGCAAGTGTACGCAGATATTGCGTCCAGAAGGGCCTGTTCACCGCATCATCGCGCCAGCGCAGGACTCCCGCGTTAACGACGGCGTCCGAGATTTTCGTTGACTCCGTGCCGAGGCTAACGGCCAACTTGGCAGGATCGACGATCTTCCAAAGAACAGCCTTCGCTTTCGGGTCGGCCGATTGGTCGAGACCCCCCGCGTCCACGTTGGACTTGAGCAGCGAGTTGAGGGACTCTTCGGCTTTAGGGTCTTTGTTCGCCCAAGGTTGCGCACGCGCGGCCTCGGGAGCGATGGCCAGAACGGCGACGATCAAAATCCAACGTGCGGGCATGGCGAACTCCTATGCGGTCAACTACGGATTCCCCACCAGAATGAATGCCGCCCATTCGGACGGCGGTCGCGGTTCGGCCTGGGTCGCCGCTTCTCGGCGAGTGTCCCAGAGGGCGTCGGCCGGTTTATTCCCCGCTTGCAACCTGCGATAAAAGCTCTCCATGAACTTGGCGGCGCCCGCGTCCGCCAACGGCCATTGGGTGGCGATGACGGCACGGCTGCCGGCAACGAGGAATGAACCGGTCAGGCCGCGAACGCCTTCGCCGCGATAGATGCGGCCACCCGCACTTGAGCAGGCACTCAGGACGACCAGATCCGCGTTCAAGTTCAGATGGGCGACTTCATCCATGTCCAGAAAACCGTCCTGTTTGCCATCGCCGCCGAGGACCAGCCCAGGCATCACGGATGCATAGAAACCGGCGTGGACGGCAAAGTGTAGGATGCGGTGCTTCTTTAATTCGCCCTTGGCCGAGGCCTCGACGATCGCCGTTTTCGTGGCTGTGCGTCCCACGCGGACGGATGCCGGGTCGGCTTTGAGAAGGGCCGCGACCGATTTTGCTTCCACGGCCGCTTGCGGCAACGACGGTAGTTCACGAATTTCGGGGCTCGCCATCACCCAAACCGGCAGTTCCGGACGGATGCGATTGGCCCGGTCGCGCTCCCGCAACAGCCGCAAGACGGTGAGCGACGGGGCATAACGAATGCGGGAGACCAAACCGAGATATTGGCGACCCTTCGCCGTCGGTTGACGCAGCAGTTCGAAGGGCAGGAGGCAGAGCGGCCCGGTCGGGACGATCAACAAATTCTTGCCGGCGATGCGATCCCCTATCGGCGCGAGCAGCCGATCGTAGAGTTCGTCCCCGAGTTCGCGACCCATCGCCTGATCCATGACGTTCGGTTCGAGAAGAGTGTTCACTTTGTTTGCGATTGAATCGTGCGGCGACAGCGAGTGCGCGGTAACCTCGGCGCTGTTCTTCCCGCGACTCAAGACCACGGCGAACGATTCGCGATCGCCCATCACAAAGCAGACGGCCACCTCATTTGGTTCAAGCAGCGCCAATGCCTGTTCGAGGGTGCAGACGGCAGTGCCGGTCTCCCGAGTCGGCGTTGGATGGTCTTTGGCGAGATGCGATTGAAACTCGCTCAAGTCCTTTTGGGTTTGTAGGTGCTTTTGCCAAGTGGCTCGTTGCAGTGGAGAAAGATTCGTCTGGTTCTCCTGAAACGGGGCTCGGTTGTGCTCGCGCAAGGCCGCCTCATAGTTCATGCGAAGCTGGCGATGCTTGTCGCGTAGGCTTTCGGGCACGCCGCTCAGACGGCTGAGAATATCGTCACCGAGCGTTTCCGACAAACTGCGCGCCGTCGCCCGTTCCGCGAGCGCGAAGATCACTTCCCGATCGGGCGTGGTTTGACGGAGCTTGCCGAGTCGGACGTGACAACCGAGTTGGCCGGTGAAAAAGTCCGGCGCTTCGTCGCCGGCGATAAGCCGATCGTCGGTCCCCGGCATATTGCCGCGGATCCGGTTGAATACCGCTTCGGCGAGAACGAAGTGATCGAGGGCATACTGAAGGCTCTTCATTCGCTCGGCCGGAACTTTGTCCAGATCGGCAGCACGCAGGGAAAGTTCGCCCCGACGGCTCAGCAGCAGCACCGTGTCGCGTGTCGGCAAATAATCGTCGGCACTGGCGGTTGCTTTCTCATCGGTAATGCGGGCGGCCCGCAGACCGTAGGCAATCTCCTGGCCGGCGTCCCGGTAATTGCCTTGAGCCACATGAACGGCAGTGCGGTCGGACCAGGCCTTCACTAAGGCGGGGTGCTTCTGGCCGTAGTGGTGCGTCAGAAAAATAATCGCCTGCCGGGTGAGAAATTCCGATTGACCGGGTTCTTTTCGTTCCGCACAAGCTTGCCCTAGAACGAACAGTGTCTTGATCGTCTCCGGATGGACCGCCCCTCCACGCCGCATCTGGATGGCGAGACTGGCATCGAGGCGGGTCTTGGCTTCATCCGCACGCTTGCGGCAAAGTTCAAGAATTCCGATGTCTCGCAACACAAGTGCCCGGTGTGGCTCGGTGTCCCAGTCAGGCCGTTTTTCGCGGTCGATCTCGCCGAGCAGAAAGAGGATGTCGAGCAGTTTTTCGCGTGCATCGTCGTCGTGCCCCG
>Ga0105048_10004415_pt1 | contig 22914 bp, 18 predicted proteins | sample MAT05_FD_78382 | JGI IMG/M metagenome (GOLD analysis project Ga0105048, IMG submission 78382) | Freshwater microbial communities from Lake Fryxell liftoff mats and glacier meltwater in Antarctica - MAT-05 | ecosystem: Environmental > Aquatic > Freshwater > Ice > Liftoff microbial mat | place...
AGAAAAAATAGTATATTGTAAGGAAAAATAATGTATTTTTGAAAAACAAATTACAAAAAATCGGTTAACGGGTTCTCCGATTTTTAGTCAAATCTCTAAAAGTGAATTTTTAGAACCCACCTACTCTTTTAATTATTGGGTTTCTGATGAAATATCCAAAATAGAATTTGAATTGAATCAGAACGCCAGCGAATTTGCTTTTTTTAAAATTAACGAGGCAATTCCTTTTTTTGATGAAAATGGAAACATTTTATATAACGATATAGACCAAAAGCTAATTAAATGCAAACGGGTTAGTGAAGGAAATGTCATAGATTCAATGATTAGTGAATACATACTTGACGAAAAACTATACATTAGATTATTGCCTTCAAACAAACTTTATTTAGTAACACATGCTAAAACAGAACGTCACAGAATAGTTAAAATTTAATTATTGTATTACTATAATTAGTATTTTATTTTAGTACAACCGAATTTTAAAAGTACAGAAAAACAAAACAGGATACAAAATATTGCAGGATTTAATTAATAACGCAAAATGAAACTTGAAGTATCAAAAAACCAATTGCACTTGTTCCTCAATTATTAATACAACACTCATATAATATGGTCAATGAAAAAGTAGAAAATGCGCTAACCCTACTTGAAGCTTTTGCAAAAGAATTATCATCAACATGGTTTCGTGATATAGTTTTTTTTGTATTAATAACCTGTGAAATTTTTGCATCTCATTTATATATTAATCAATCAATTGTACTAAATACAAATACAATTATTATCCTTTCTGGGTTCAGTATTTATTGGTACACATTTAGTTATTGTAAAGCATTTGTAATTAACTTTTTTATCAATATTTTGAATTATTCTGCCGACAATAAAGCAAAACAAAAATATCAGTCAATTCATAATATTTCTTTTTTTGTAAATGGTTTGGTAGTTTTTAGTTCAACCTTACTATTACTATTTATAAAACATTTCATTTTAATTCCAAAGCAACATTTAATGCTTATATTTATTTACCGTATGTTATTAATAATAATTAGCTATTTAGTAATAAGATTATTGGTTTATATCTTTAAAAAGATTCCTATTTCAACACAAACAAACTAATATTTGTATATTTTCATAATATTGTTGCAGTACTTAAGGCCAAAGGTAATGTAGATTTTGAGGGTGATTTAATTTCTTTAAGACAAGTTGAAACTAAATCCGACCAAAGTGACTCTTAATTTGACATTGAATTCCCCCCACTGGCACATATTTACAATGCCTACCATCTAAACTTGCATATACAATACACAAAAAACAAAACCATATTAAATCTAGTACTGCTAACAACCAACACAATCGGCCTTATAAAAAACATCGTTAAAAAATAAAAGAAAGATTTTTTCTACAAACTAATAAAGAACCTACACCGCCAAAGCCTATTCAGCAATCCAAAATAAATATTCCAAATAAAAGCCTCCCTCTTGGGGAGGTTGGAGGGGCCAGTTAGATGTTTTTTATACAGCCTTTAATTTTACTCATGAGTTTTATTTTTATTGTATTCGTGAGCACTTCGTGGTTGCTTCTTTGTTTCAAGACAAAGAAGAAAGAAAAAACAATAGCATTTGCCACGCTCGGCTCCCTGCTGCTGAAAGCTAATACCGATTCGAATTATAAAATAGTCCAAACTATTTTATAATTTTATACCGTTGTTCCAAACTGGAGTTATAATGCCGATACTACCTAAAAATACTACAATAGTCCAAAATGAAGCAAAGGGAGAAATTAGACTATTTTGAACGTACAATCGGTATGAATGCTCCAAAGCCAACATTTATACTTTGCTAAATTTAAAATGAGCAAAGCAAACAGCTAACGATATAAAAAGCAACAACAAACCTTACTAAAAAAACAACTATGAAACATAGAACTTATGTACTCTAAACACTTGAACTTTCATGTTGATTATACAAAACAATTTGCTATACTAATTTGTTAAACCTGCGTTTGTTGTTCCAATAAAATTATTAGTATTGCAATAGCTCAAACACCTAAAATACACATCAAAAAAGTTTGCACACAAACACCTACATCATCCATAAAACCAAGTAAAGCAATGCTTAAATAATTACTTTAAAAAATATAAAGCAACGCCGCAAAACTTCACAAATTTTTTAAATTGAACTTGTAAATAAACCTTTTGAAAAAAATTATTCTCCTATTTATTATATTGTTTTCGCTGAATGCGGATGCGCAATATTTTGATGTAGAATATTCTATTGAAAAAACATTGCAGTTCAAAAATAAAAGTGCAAACCAAGCCTATGAAGCATTTATTAATGGTTCGCAAGACATAGATTTATTGCTATCCAAACTAAATGCAATACCTACCGATAGCCTGAAAAAGAACAACGATATTGTAAATTTTTATTTATTAAATTCTATATACGAATTAAGCAAAAACAAAAATAACGAAGCAGTATTGTATGCCTTGCAAGCCAAAAAATTAACTGCAATTAGTAACAATACTTTGCTACAAAGCAATGCCAACTTGCTATTGGCAATGGTAAACCGCAAACTTAATTCGCACCAAAAAGCAATTGAACTTTTAAAACAGTGCAACTATGATGATAATATTCTAATGTTTCAAATAGAATATTTAAAAGCGCAAAACTATTTCGACATCAGCAATTACGACAAAGCAGTAGAAATATTATTGGCCAATGAGAATGCTGCCAAATCAATTTCCGAATTCGATTACATGAAATCACTTTCACTGTTAGTACTCAGCACATCACAAAATAATGACGATGCCTTGGCACTTAATTTCGCACTTAAATACGATACCATTTTAAACAAAGCCACCGAAGTAAAATCTATTCAAAAACTAATGAATAGCAATGTAAAATACTTCTACGAAAAATCAGATAACATTAGCAGTGTGTTACTACTTCAAAAAATTGTAAACACCAATAACATAGGGTTTTTATTTAGAAAATTAGGCGATTATGAAAACTCAAAATCATATCTTCTAAAATCAATAAACTACTTAAAAAAATACAAAAACGAAAGTATGTTGCCCGAAATAAAAACAAACATTGGGCTTACATATACTCACCTAAAAGAATTTACAGAGGCCAATATTAATTACCAAGAAGCACTTGAAGCTTATGCAGAATTAAAAAATACTTCAAAGCAAGCGGAGCTTTACAACATAATGGCGAAAAATTATTTTTTAGAAGGAAAATCAATTTTAGCAATGCGTAATTGCAATACTGCCATCACAATTACGCAAGCAAATAAAGACTATGCAAATTTAGCGAATGCCTACTTTATCTTATCCGAAATATATGCCATAAACTCCGACTATCAGCAGTCGCAAGCTTATTTTAAATTGTTTACCGATACCAAAAATAAAACAAATAAAACCAATAACGACATCACACAATTTAGAAACCAGAAAGAAAATGAAGCCAATGATTTATTTGTAAATGCCGAAGAAGAAATTGCTATTCAAGAGAAAAAAGAATTAGAACTAATTAAAATAAAATTAGAATCGAAACAAAAAGAACAAGAACTTTTACTAATAAAAAAGGACAACGAAATAAAAGAAAAAACCATTGAAACACAGGCTTTAGAAAAGGAGCAAGCCCTCAAATCATTGGAGCTTATAAAAGGGCAATTAGAAAAAGAAAAGTTGGTAAAAGAATACGAATTCCTTAACAAAGAAAAAGAAATAAAGGCTTTGGAAAATGAGAAAAATCTCGGACGAATAAAACTATTAAATAGCCAAAAAAAAGTATTGTTTAATGAGAAAGCGATTAAAGATTTAGAAATTGCAAATGACAAAAAGAAACAACAATATTTTAAAATCGGACTAATACTTCTAAGCTTATTTATTGTGCTTATGGGCTATGGTTTTTATGAGAACGTAAAGCAGAAAAAAGTAATAGAAAAAGCCAACACGCAACTAAAAATTGTAGGCGAAAATTTACAAAACACAAACCTAAAATTAGCCGAAAGTTTCGATGAAATAAATGAGCAAAAGCTAATTATAGAATCTAAAAATAATATGGTGATGGATAGTATTAGCTACTCATCAAAAATACAAAAATCACTACTGTTAAAAGGCAAAGAATTAGATACTTATTTCAATGCTTCAATGGTTATAGATTTGCCTCGCGATATTGTGGGTGGCGATTTTTATTTGGTAAAAACCAAATGCAACAAAACATTTGTGGCAATGGTTGATTGCACAGGGCATGGCGTGCCGGGTTCACTCATTTCTATTATTGGTTACCAAGAAATTAACCACATTATAAATTCAGAATCTATAACGCCTGCCGAGGTTTTAAAAAAGCTAAACCGAAACATAAATAAGTTGGTAAATACCAATCAAAATAGTTTGGGTAGCGATGGTATGGATGTGATGCTTTTAGAAATTAACAAAGCAAATAACACACTCACATTTGCTGGAGCACGAAGTTATTTATTAATAAAAAAAGGCGATACTTTTGAAGAATATAAAGGCGATAGAATTTCTATTGGTGAAGATATGAATGGAGATATTACTTTTGCCGAAACAAAAATTTCTATAAGTGAAAAAGACACTATATATTTATATACTGATGGTTTTCAGGACCAAAGCAGCGAAGTAACGAACAAGAGAATTGGCAGTAAACTTTTAAAACAAACGATACAAGAAATTTCAAACCAAAACATGGAAACGCAGAAAGAAAAACTAATGGAACTACTTAGCAAACACCAAGGCACGCACAAACAAACAGATGATATAACGTTGATGGCTTTTATGCCAAAATTATAAACGAAAAAAAATATTTTTTCAATGATGGAAAATCCTAAAATAAGAGAAGTTTTACATAAAATTTCAGTCAAAGAATCAAGTGTAAATAACTTGGTAATTGTGTACGGCAAAATGACGCAAGAAATTATTTTATCAACCGTAAAGTTGATTGAACGAAAACTAATGCTCGAAAATTTTACGCGCGGCTACATAACCAAAGTAAAAATGATTGGCACCGAAATTATGCAAAATATAAGCAAACACCAGCAGTATAGCGACGAGGTAGCTCCCTATTTTATTTTAAATGCCGATAACAATGGTTTGCATTTATACTCGGGCAACCTCATCAGCGACGAAAGCAAAGATTATTTGAGCAAAAATTTGACCCAATATAAACTCTTAAACAAAGCCGAACTAAGAGCAATATATTCAGAAACATTTTTGAACACAAGCCTCACCAAAGAAGGCAATGCTGGCTTAGGATTACTAACAATAGTTTATAAATCGGAACAGAATATAACGCACGATTTGGTGCAACTTTCAAACGGCGCATACCACTACAGTCTCGAAGTTTTTTTGAACGCAACACTTAATAAAAATTAATAAAATGGTAATATTTAAAAAAGAAAATACAGAAAGCACTCCTGCCGTTGATTTTGATTATAGTTCAAAAGTATTATCAATAAAAGGTGTTTGTTCGCCCGAAAATCCTATTGCGTTTTTCGAAGAAATATTTACTCACATAAATGAATTTAAACAGCAAAATTCAGAACTACTGGTAGAGTTTACATTCGATTATTTTAATACTGGTTCGTCAAAATGTATCCTCAATTTATTGTTCAAAATAAAATCGAAAACCGGCAAAGATTTTAACTGCAAAATAAATTGGTTCGTATTAGGAGACGATGAAGAAATGCGCGAATCGGGCGAATTGTTTGAAGAACTATCAGGATTAAAGTTCAATTACCTAACTGCAAATTAATTATATGTTTAATAAAATTTACTACACACTTACTACTTTACTAATTATTACAAACCTTGCTTTTGCACAAAATGCAAATGGATTAAAAATGGGCGAATCACTTAACCCTATTTCTCTGCCATCATACAACCACACGGTTGATAAATTTAGTTTCCCATATGACCAAAAGTTGGTGTATATGCGCTTTTGGTCGGTTGATAGCGTGCAATCTAACAAGGATTTAAACAAAATAAAACGCTTGTTTAAACGCAACGCCGAAGAAAAATTTACAACTGTTACTGGCTTCGATGTTATTTTAATTTCGCTTGACAAAGACAGAGGTAAATGGGAGGAAGAAATAAAAGAAAACAACCTTGAGTCAATAAAAAATTACATTGCTACAAAAGGCTTCAACGACTATTATATAAAGCAATACAAGCTTACTAAAATACCATATAGTTTGTTGATAAATGAATTTGGGCAAGTAAAAAGTATAAACCCAACACTTGCCGCAGTCGAAAGTATTTTAGAAGATTATAAAGTAGAAAAAACAAAAGCGGTAAACGAAATTGCTGGTAAACTTACGCAAGGCAACGATGATAAAACCAGCATTAGCAACCAAACGGTGTATGTAACCAACAATAAAAATGATACCATACAAAAGCTTACCACAAATAAAAATGGTGTGTTTGTTGCCAAAAATTTAGCGAATGAAAGTTCCGTAACTTTTAATGTAGGTAAATCGGATAAAATAAAACCCAACCAAGATTTGCACATCGAAAATATTGCGGGCGAAATAATTGACGATTTCAAAGCCACGAGCAAAGGCTTCACATCAACCATTACCCGCGGCGATATGCAAGACATGAGCAATACAAAAGGCATTAAAGAATTGTACTTTAGTGAAAACTTATTTAAGCTTCGCGAAAATGTACTATCAGACGATGCCAAAATAAAGTTGGATAAAATGGTAGAGGTAATGCAAAAAGATGTAACGCTAAAAGTAGAAATATCATCACACACCGACTGCAAAGGCGAGAGTACTGCAAACCTAACATTGTCGCAACTTAGAGCCGATTTGTGTTCGGGCTATTTCACAAATAAAGGCATTGATAAAACTAGAATTATGGCAACAGGTTTTGGCGAAACACAACCTTTAAATAAGTGTGTGGATGGCGTAACCTGCAACGAAGCCGAAACCGAAATGAATCGCCGCATAGAGTTTGTGTTTTCGCAAGCGAAGTAGTAGCAATTCTAATTATATAATAGTTCAAACTATTATATAATTCGTGCCATTAAAATATTCAAGCGCAAAATAATTTTACAATTTTCAAAATTAATCGCCTCTTTTATATAGGTTGGCAACATTATTAGCTATAGTATTTACACTTCATTTTGTAAAAATATTATTCAGTTGTGCTTATTGAAAAATTTTGAAAGTTAGAATACAGATGCATTATCTGTTTTGGAAATAGGGAAATAGAATTTCAGGACTTTGCTTATCCTAAAACAAAAATCCTAACCACATCAATTTTAAAGGAAATTTGATACAAAATAGCAGTCTCAAAAATATTTTTGAAATACTATTGCATTATATCAATTCAAAATATATTTTTGCCACGTTAGTTTTTTAACGAATAATAATATTTATGTCATCACACGCAACAACAATTGAATCATCAGTGCACTGGAAAGGCGGCGTATCGCCCTTCGGTGTTAGCTACGGCAAAATGATGATGTGGTTTTTTCTTATTTCAGATGCCTTTACTTTTTCAGGATTATTGTCGGCTTATGGTTTTATGCGCCACAAATACCCCGATATATGGCCTGACCCAGGGCAAGTATTTACCCACTTTCCATTTTATGAAGGGCATATTCCGTTGGCTTATGTAGGTTTGATGACGTTTATTCTTATCATGTCGTCGGTTACAATGGTGTTGGCTGTAGAGGCAGGGCACCGTAACGATAAAAAAGCCGTAACACTTTGGATGCTCTTAACTATTGTGGGAGGCCTTATGTTTGTTGGTTCACAGGCTTGGGAGTGGTATCATTTTATAACAGGTACAGACCACGGTGCAGTACGCAACCAATTAATTGATGGCAAATGGGTGGATGCGCAATTTTACGGAGCAAACCTCACCTACAACGAATATGGATTACCTGTATTTGGCGACTTTTTCTTTTTCATAACAGGGTTTCATGGCACGCACGTATTTTCGGGTGTAGTTATTAATGTAATTATATTCTGCAATGTTTTGGCAGGCACTTACGAAAAACGTGGACACTATGAAATGGTTGAAAAAGTAGGACTTTATTGGCACTTTGTAGATTTGGTGTGGGTATTTGTATTTACCTTTTTCTACCTTCTATAAAACCAAAAATTTAGAATGCATAATTTATAAATTATAATTAAAAAATAAGATGTCAGAATTTCACGATAATTTCCCGAGCTACGAAACAATGTCGCACCATGATGAGGCACACGGAAAAGTAATACGCAAAAAACTTTGGCGAGTTTTCTGGATAATGTTAGGTATAACATTGCTTGAATTATGGATAGGATTTCAACAAGATGCTTGGCACTTAAAAGGCACGGTTGCTTTAAAGGTAATTTTCATTGGTTTAACCATTGTAAAAGCAGCATTTATTGTATTAGAATTTATGCACCTTGGTGCTGAAAATAAAGGATTTAGGTATGCTATTTTAGTGCCTTATGCTGTATTTGTAGTTTATCTAATTGCTTTATTAGATTTGGGCGAAGGCACATACAGCAAAGAATACCGCGAAATGATGGACAAAGAATATTCAGAAAAACCAGCCCATCACGATGCAGAACATGGCGCAGCAGCCGAACACCATGAAGGCGCAGCACACGAAGAAAATCATCACTAAAAAAGTGTAACACAAATATAAAAAACGCGGGCAATAATTTACCCGCGTTTTTTATTGAAATTAAGTGTAGCTAAAACATATTGCTATAAATTTGGTTGAGAAAATAAACAAATGAATACAAAAAAAACTTCGCGCAGGTGGCTCATGTTCTTGTTCACATTGCCATCAATACTATGTTTGGGTTTCTATTTTTTTATGATTAGAAAACCACTTACCGAAAACAAAAATCCCATCTTTAAAAAGCTAAATTACTATGGTGTAAAATCTGTAAATAACAACGACACCACATTTATAGAAATAGAAAAATTTACTGCCCTCACGCAAGAAGGGCAAAGTTTTGGTAACGATATTTTGGGGCAACGCTACTGCATCGTTTCGTTTATAAATTATGATGACATGTTTGCTACACCCCGCGTACTTGCACAACTTTACACAGCGCAAGAAAAAATGAAACACCTAAAAAAACTATCTATACTTTCGTTAAATACCAATCCAAACCCGAAAGGCGTGCAGCAAATGTTGTTGCTTGCCAATAAAGTACATGCCCAAAAACACAAATGGTTTTTCCTCGAATTGCAAAACCAAAATTTTGATGCCTTTGCTAACAAAAACTTTTGGGTATTTGGCAATAAAGTAAAGTTTGATGCCAATGAATTAATGCACACTTTATTTTTGATGGACAAACAAATGCACCTGCGCGGAATATATGATGCCACTTACGTTGAAGATGTAAAAAGATTGGTGGATGAGTGCAGCGTGTTAGATGCGGAATATCGTTTTGAAGAAAATAGAAAATAATTGAAGCAATTTTTGTTTTATTTGTTTTTGAAAAACAATTACTATTAATAAGATAAACTATTTCTATATTATGAAAGCATACATTTTTCCTGGGCAAGGCTCACAGTTTGTAGGTATGGGCAAAGACTTATACAATAGCAGTGATTTAGCAAAATCAATGTTTGAGAAAGCAAATACTATTTTAGGATTTCGAATTACCGACGAAATGTTTGAAGGCTCTGATGAAGGTTTAAAACAAACAAAAGTTACACAACCGGCAATCTTTTTGCACTCAGTAATTATGGCCCTTACCAACCACGAAACTATAGTGTCCGATATGGTTGCGGGTCATTCGTTGGGCGAGTTTTCGGCATTGGTAGTTAACAAAGTATTAAGTTTTGATGATGCACTTTTATTGGTTAGCAAACGTGCTTTGGCTATGCAAAAAGCCTGCGAAATAAAACCTTCTACCATGGCTGCTATTTTAGGATTAGACGATGCTATTGTTGAGGAAGTATGCGCTTCAATAACCAATGAAATTGTGGTGGCAGCAAATTATAATTGTCCGGGGCAATTGGTAATTTCGGGTAGTATTGAAGGTGTAAATATTGCTTGCGAAAAATTGAAAGCCGCTGGTGCAAAACGTGCTTTGGTATTACCTGTTGGCGGTGCATTTCACTCGCCATTAATGTTGCCAGCACAGCAAGAGTTAGAGGCTGCCATTGAAGCCACACATTTTAATGAACCCATTTGTCCTATTTATCAAAACGTAACTGCAAGTGCCGTAAACAGTGCATCGCAAATTAAAAATAATTTGGTATTACAATTAACTGCACCCGTAAAATGGACCCAAACTGTTGTGCAAATGTTAGCTGACGGCGCCACTCAATTTTATGAAGTAGGCCCCGGAAAAGTATTACAAGGCTTGGTAAAAAAAGTAAATAAAGATATTGAAGCAGTGAGCTTGTAGCACCAATGACAGTTGGATTTTTTTCTGCCAATTCTAAAATAGTCCAAACTATTTTGGAGTTTTATCTCTTTGTTTCAAAAGAGATTTTTAATGACTCTTACCACATGAAAGGGAGCGCAATCATATTCAACCCAAATTAAACAGTAGTGAACATTACCCAACAGTAGTGATTACTGTTAATCATGCTATGATAATATAACCCAATTTTTTAGAAATACGCCTTCGTAAAACTTTCAAAATAACATCACCAAATTAATTTATTAGCTTTTCAATTAATCGTTAACACACCCAGCAAAAGTATTTTCGATAGTTAAACAAACATTGATTATCCAAAAAAAATTGGGATTTCAAATTATCAATAAGTGTAACGTTAAATGTTCTTATGTGCCTTATTCCGGTATTATATTACAGGGCAAGCTATGGTTGTTTTATGAAAACGCTAACTATTATTTTGGGGATTATTAAAATTATTGTCAACCTATTATAAACTTAAATTTATACACGTATCATTAATGCTACATTAATTTAACCACAAAGGCACATAGTTTGTAGTCCTACATAGGTTACATAAACTACGTTTAACACATAGCGCTATGTAAAGCTAAGCTTCTTTTTACCTAAAAAACTGTGTGCCTTTGTGGTTAAATCTTTCATAATAATTTTAGTATAGCCTTATTTGGTTTCTTAAGTGCACCCATGTGGCATGGCCGTAAGCATTGAATAGAAAGAATTTGGGCAATTTGTGATACATCCGTAATTATTAAAACTTTCTAAATAGATTTTGTTTACAACGAATTTAAAAACGCAACAAGTGCAACACGTTGATGTTTGTTTAAAGCCTTAAATTTTTCTTTAGATTTTTGCGCTTCGCCACCATGCCAAAATATTGCTTCGGTATAATTTCGGGCGCGTCCGTCGTGCATAAAGTTGGTGTGTCCGTTTATTTTTTTAGTAAGCCCAATGCCCCACAATGCTTGTGTTCGCCACTCTTTGCCAGTGGCATCATACTCTTCTCTATTGTCAGCTAACCCGTCGCCCATATCATGCAAAAGTAAATCGGTATAAGGGTGTATCAATTGATTACTTGCTTCGGCAAAAGCCAAATTGGTAGCTGTTTTAGCTGATGATAAATGGCATTTTGCACAATCAATTTGTTTGAATATTTTTTTACCTTCCACCACCTCAACGTTAGCAACATTGCGGCGTGCAGGCACTGCAAGTGTGCGCATATAAAAAGTAACTGTTGTTAAAACACTATCACTAATTTCAGTTTCCTTATTTTCTGAATATACATATTGCGGTTGAGAGTACGAACTTTCGATAGAAAATACAGGATTTGTAACACCCATATCTTCGTTGTAAGCACCTGCCGACTGTTGCCTTAAGTTTGGTTGTCCAGCTTTCCAGCCAAAGCGCCCCAACTCCATTTTTTGGGTTATTGCGTTATACACCAAGTTTGCTTTGCCGCTAATACCATCGCCATCAGCATCATTAATATCTTGTTTTGCTTTTATGTCATACTCACTAATTGCTTCTAATAAACCTAAGCCAAACACTGGCGGTGCAAGGCGTGCAGACACTAGCAAATTTGTGGGCAATGCTATATAAGCGTTGGATAGTTGGTAGGTTGGTTTTCTTAATTCTACAATTTCGCCATCCGCAAAAGTTTCTTCAGTATAAGTATAGTTAGCAGTTACTTCGGCTTCGGGCTGTTTACCAAATATGGAGTGCGATTGTAATTGTCCGCCAAAGCCTTTAACAGTAAGCGGTTCGCCGTGTGCGCCTTTACCAGCAACACTAATTCTTAATAACAAAGAAAGTAAGCCTTCGCCCACATCAGGTGCTTTGCCACGCCCATCGGCAGCATGACACGATATGCACGAAACGTTATTATAAATAGGCCCTAAACCCGGATTTACTTGTGCTGGTGCAGTTACAAAAGTACGTTCAAAACTTGCATCGCCAAGCTCATGTGCCAATTCGTTACGGCCTGTAAGCGTTGGAAACATTTGGCTAAAAGCACCTGATGATTCGTCAAAAATAGTATTTGAACCACCACTTAAACGTTCGTCATACGTTTCTTCGTCAACAGCATTTGGTTTACGACATGAAACTGTAAAAATTATTATAGTAAATATTGCAACTAAGTATTTATTCATTGTTCAGTTTGTTATTTTGATACTCATTTGTCATTGCCAGTTATACCCGCAATCTCAGTTTAATTGCTTGAAGATTCTTTAATTACATCGTTTAACTTTCGGCTATCTTTCCTAAAGAAATATTATTGCAAATGCGTTAATTTATAATACGGTTTTCCTTGCAATTACGCAGCACATACTACCTAATTCTTAACATTGGCTTGTACCAAAGTAACCAAGTCTTTTTCTAAAGTTTCTTTTAGAATGTTTATATTTTTTTGCGCATTTATAATTTGTACAGGCTCATCAATTATTGCTTGTCCAAATGGTTTTGTAAATGTTGTGAATGATGCAATTGCAGTAGCTAATTCTTGTTTGATACGTGCGTCTAAACTTTTGTTATACAACTGCACCCATTGGCTAATACTTGCACCAGTTGTGCCATACGTACATGTATAAACATTTAAAACACCTTGAATATTATTTTTAAAATCGCCAAAAGAATTCTTGCTAAATGGAGACTCTTCTAGTGAAGGGTCTTGTGCAATAAATGGTTCTTCAATTTTACCATTTGCTACTTCATCACAAATGCCAGCCATTGCATTTATCAATTCTAACATTGCATCTTTTTTAGTTTTGTAAGTTGCACTGCCTGTGCCAGCGGTGGCAAATTCATTAGAAAAATTTCCATTTGCAGCATCCCAACTTGTGTGCATCTTGGTACAAATGCGTTTCAAATCTTTAGCCAAAGCAACCATATATTCTTTTTCGCGTGCTGTAATTTCGTTTGGCAATTTGTTACCATTTGCACCAAATAAAATGTACTCTAATGGGTGAAAACCTTTTAAAGATTCTTGTACATTTTGTATGTAACTATCTGTAAACACTACTGACGAAGCCAACAATGAATCCAAATCATTTTTATTTACTGGCCACGTGTCAATGGCAGGGTCCATGCCTTCGGTAGCCACTGGGCCAAATAAAAAACTTTCGCTTTGTTCCCACTCATTGCGCAAAGCACGCCAATTGTTGCGGGCTTCAGTAATATTTGCATCGTTTGGTGTGGTTGCCAAATTGTTTACCGATGTGTTTAGTGCCGCAGATTTATCACTAATATTTTTGTAAGTTGCAGTGGCTACTTTTACAGAGAAATCAGAAAATACTTTCGTAGAAATATCAGGTATTGCTGCTTCAGTTTTTTCTTTTTTGCAAGAAGAAATAACAATTGCAAAGGCTGCAATGATTGTAGTGTTTAAAATTATTTTTTTCATTTTTATACTATTTTTATTGTGATAATATCGTTTACTAAAATTGTTTCTAAACTCAGCATTGGCAAGGTTGCTGGGCCGTTTGTAACTTTTCCGGTTTTATTGAATGTGCTGCCATGCAACGGACATTGAAAATTAGTGCCATCAAATAAAACGGAGGCATCGTTGTGTGTGCATTTCATCAACAAAGAATAAAAAGAACCGTCTGTTTTTTTAATCAAAAGCACATCGTATTGCAAACCTTTTGCACGCAATTTTAGCACCTGTTTATCCATCATCTGCGCAAGCGGAACTGTAATTTTTTTATCAGTAACAGTAGCATCTAAAACTGCAACCGTAGCACAAGACGATAAGCCTGCAATACCTGCTAATCCTAAGCATGCAAGGCTTGTGTTTTTTAAGAATGATTTACGTGATACCATGAGTTTAAAGTTTAAAATGCAAAGTTCAAATTGTTGTGTTTACTATTGAAATGATTATTTTTTTTTAATGTAGTTTGTAATTGCTACGCAGGAGAAAACCTCAGTTGAGTTTCCTGCCTTCGCAGGAATGACGTTGTTAGACGTACTTACTTATTGTAAATATTTTCAAATGTTCATTCGTGTTATTTGTGTTTTTATATATTATTTTATTTCCACTTTGAATTTTAAACTTTGCACTTTTCACTAAAAAGAATATCCAAACCCTAAGTTTATATAATTTCTGTTTGTAAAATATTGTGGCATTTGCGGATATGGATTTGCAATTAAAAGCGGATTCAAATCGCCAGTTTTTTGCATGTGGTAATCTAACTTTATGGCAACACCTTTTATTGGCAAAAATGTAAGTCCGGCAACCAAATGTGTTTGGGTGTTGATGCCATTTTCTATACCATTTTGGGCAACTTCATAGTCCATATTTATGTTTTCATATCGTGCAAACACAATTAAGTTTTTTTCGCCTTTGTATTTAAAATGTAATACATCGTAACCCAATTCTAAGTATGCACCAAGCATTTGGCGAGGCGTGTTGTTTGCATAAGTAGTATTTATGATGTCGGCTTCTTTTAGGTATGAATGTGCCGCCATTGCTTTAACTGCCAAACCATTTTTTTTGTATTGAACGTTAATTTCACTAACGTTTATGGGCAATGCAAAAGTACCAGTTGCAATTTGTAAACTATCCGAAAGGCGATTGCTGATGCCCGATGTGCCACCAAAATAAGTAGATGCTTGTATTCTAAAATTACTTTTGTAGTAAAGTAAAGCGGCAGTTACAGCTAAGTTTCGGGCACTTGCAAAACTACCTTCTGCACGTCCGTCTTTAAAGCCCGAACCGTTTGTGAACTTAGAAGCATCTAAACCATTAACTAAGGCAAGACTATAATTTAAGCCCAAAATACGTGTGCTATTACCATAAATGCCTACACCAATTTCGCGCCAAGTGGCAGGTATAATTGTGCTTTCTAACAAGGTTCTATCATTGCCATTAAATGTTGTAGGCAAGTGGTTTTCATTAATTATACCAATGCGTGGCACAAACAAACCAGTAACTAAATAAATGTCTTTGTTGATGTTGAATTTTAATAAAAATTGCTCCAATGAAAACTCGCCAGAAGCACCACCAGCAACTTTAGCATTTTCAAGTTCCCACTCACTAAAAAACTGAATTTTGTCGTTGAACCTATGCCCTAAAAAAAGAATGGCGCGGGTTAAATTTACAGTTGCAGTTTTGTCTTCGTTAAAGTAAGCATATTTTGCTTCGCCATAACCAGATAAAACTGTAGGGGCCGATTTGCGAACTAAACCTGCATTTAAAGAATCTTCGGCTGTAACAACTTGTGCTTTAATAGTTGTAGTTGCCAATGTAATTAGGGCAAGTAGTGTAATTTTGTTCATCACTTATTATTTAGAATCGTTTTAAATAGAGTGCAAATGAAATAAGATTTTTAATAAAAGCAAAATTATTTAGAATGATTTTAAATAAGAATAAGTATTCTGAGAATACCAAAACAAATTAGCATTAAAAAATAACTATTTATGCTTTTAAGAACATATAAGTTCGCGATAGCTTCAGCAATAATTACTGAAGTTAGGAAATAAATATTTCACATTGCAAATAAGGAGTATTAATAACTCACCAAAACCAGCCAAATTGCGGCGTACTCTATGTTTTATGGATTTATATCGACACACCATAACCCCTTTAGTGGCGACCCGTTAAGGTTATTAAGTTGCACCGATGGGGCTTTTGAAAGGCACATGCAGCGTGTTTCTGCAAACAGGATGCACTTAAAGGCCTTGAACTACCCACTGAATTGAGATATCAACATATTCAATCTAAATTATTTTAAAACCTTCGTTAACTTTTGCGTAACGTGAGTTACTTAACAAGGATTTGAAATCCTTGTTTCCCTTACATTCAATGGGTTTTGGCAATAAATAATTATACCGATTATACATTCAATACAGTCCAATGTCGGTTACACCTTATTGCACTACTTTCATGTAGTATCGGCATTAACCATTCTAAAATTATAAAATAGTTTGGACTATTTTATAATTAGAATTGGTATTATATGAAGAAAAATGAATTGGGTGTTATTTTTACGGACGCAATTAGGTATTTTGGTATAGATAAAATCACCCCACAAAAAAAAGCAGCCATGAATAGCAAGACTGCTTTTAACCCTTTTCGGGGCAGAGTGGAAAACCACGACTACAATACGCGACACAAAACAACGTTGCTATACATACTTTCGCCCATAATGCCAATTGCTATAATTCTAAAAGCATATCTTTTACCACTCAGCAAAGCTACAACAACCATGGTGCGTTTTGTTTGAATAGAAATTTGTTTCCATCCAAGCTCAGGCAACGCCTCGTTGTCGTTTAGCTATACCACATAAGCCCTAGCAAATTTTACTTTGTCCCAACTTACTTTTAACGATAAGGGAACGTTGTTGTTTGCCACGCTTTTTAAAAGTGGTGCATCAGTCACTTGTGCAGTTACTTTTTCACTTTGGGTGTCAAGCCCTGCACTAAGTATAATGGCTTCGTTGCCGTCGGCAACAATGTCAACATATTTTCCAATTTGTGTTAGTGTAGCATCCAATAAAGCTTCTGCTTCGTCAAGCTCGGCTTTTTGTTGTTTGCTGCCAGTAGCGGCTGCTGTATCAGCTAACTCAAAAGTATTAACCACATTTTGCAATGTAGCTAATGTAGGAAAAGGTGTCGGGAAATTTGCATTTCCAGTCATTTTCAAAACAATGGTTTTACCCATCTCTATCTTATCCAAAACATTTTTTTGGTTAAGATGCAATGAAACATACTTTTTCATTATATATCTGCTTGTGCAACAACACTTACGATAAATTGCCTTTGTGTTTTAGGCATTGTTGCGAGGTTAATACTGACACCTTTACCGTTGAGTAAAAATCAAACCATATTTTTTTGTTTTAATGATTTAGCGTATTGGTGTAATCAAGCAGTATTATTTTTAGAATTTGTATGTTAAGCGAGTAGTAAATATAAAAGGTTACAGCAATTAATGTTTTTAACATAAATATTTTTGATGACCCCTTATTTTTATAAATCAAAAAAGCAATAGAATATTTTTTTTTAGAAAAACGTGTTTTTTTAAAAGAGCTGTAACGCCAATAAATAAAGGCTTATATACACTTTCTGGCATCACAATACATTTTTATACCATCAAATTGTACCGCTAAAACTATGCATAGTTTCAAATTTTTTATGCATACTTTTTTAGTTTTTTGGGTGTATAATCCCGTTGTTATAAAATGATACTTCCGTGTAATAACCTTTATTGGCGTATTCGCCAACAAATAATTTTTTCTATTTATCCAATTAAGTGGTTTATTATTATGGTTGGCGTAGGCGCCAAGTTCGGCAACTTGGCAAGCAATTAATTGTACCGAAAGCTTTTGCATTCTAATAAAACAGTGGTTGGCGGTTACGCCAAACCAAGGGAATAAATAATTTGTTTGGTGTGATGCAATTAAGCCTTCAAACAAAAAAAATCCTAACAATCACTTTGGTAGTGATTTTTTTTGAGGTGCAAAAGTATTGTTTATTTTGAATGAGCCAACAACTTTGAAAAATAAATATAAATTTAATATTGAACTGTGTTTTATATTGGTATTGTTGTTTACATTCGTTAAATATTTTTAAAAAAATAAAAATATGAAGAACAGCAACCTTGCAAAACAAAACAGTGTAACAAATTACACAAACAACACTCGTAATTGCAACGAAAGAAGCAATCTCTCAAAACGAGGTAACCACCTGCAAGCCCAAGCAGGGTGGGAGGTACAGCACAAGCCAACAAGCTTGCAGCAAGCAGCACACAATCTAAAATTTATTATAATTTTTAGTGTTGTGTTTAGTAGTATTTCGCAGCTATTTGCGCAAAGTGGTTCTGCGCCAATTGTGCAATGGCGCAGGTTTGATTGGCCAAAACAAAATCCTAATATTCTTGGCTCTGCTGCCTCACTTTTACAAAATAACCGCAGCAACAGTGGCAGCGATTGGTGGTATGATATTAAAAATTCTTTTAGCGCTGGCTCCAATAGTTGGGGCATGCCAATAGATGGCGATTTAAATTCTCACAATGGGTATATATTAAGTGGATATTCTACCATACCTGGTTATGATGATGCTGAGCAAGATGGTTGTAAGCAAGGTACAGCTGTAAGTAATACTAACCCTATTAACTGTCAGTTTTTTGAAGAAGGTAACGACCCTAAAGCTGCTAGTTGGTATCATACCATTGGAAAAGTAAGTGCCAATGGTGGAACATTAGAGTGGTTGCATTTTTTGCCTTTTAATGGCAATGGTTATAAGGTTCTTCAATTAATGGATGGTTCTTACCTAGTAATTGGTGATTCTTTTAGTACACGCAAGTTTGATGGCAGCCCAATTTATTATAATCCTACAAGTAGCGCACCAAATGAGTATTTTTGCGATGGAACAACTTCTCATGATATCGATGATGTAGGTGGTAACAATATAAAACCGAATTTTATTGGCATTAGCCATGTTACACCTCAAGGGGTTGAGGATTGGGCTTACAATTACGGTTACTATGGTTTTTCTGACATTGAAATTAAAACTGCTTTGCATGATGCTTGGGATTTGGTGCAAACACCAACGGGGCGCATATTCGTTATTGGAAAAGTAAGCAACAACGTTGTTACCTCTTTAAATGAATCTTTAATTATTGAAATTGGAGCTAATGGATACTTACTAAGTAAAAACTTATTGCATGTAGATGACTTAAATTCAAATGAAGCGCAAACTAGAAGTTGGGGAAAAAGTATAACTTGCAGGTCAGTTTCAGGAGTTGAAAAATAATAGTTGGATGCAATTCTACAATTCCATTAGTAAGCAATCAATTAGTAATCAATAACGAACGCATAAGGTCTTATATTGCCGAATACGATGCTAATTTGTTTAACATGAGTGGCATCAATGTTACACCAGATTGGCACACATGGTTACATGTTATTCAAAATTCTACAAATGCAAACCAACCTTTACTTACCACTAATTTTTTTGATATGCAAAACTTAACCAATTTAACAATGCTTAATAATGGGGTATTAGCCATAGGTATGTTAGCAAATTGCCAGTATTGTAGTGGTGCTGGTAACCAAAGAGGAGAAATTACCATAGCTTACGCCAATCCTGCAGATGGTACTATATATACCACCGAAACTTTTAATGGTGGAGAAGGTAACGCTTACGATTTAAGAGTAGGCATTGCTAATAATATTTTTTCAAACGACGGTGGCTACTCTTTGGTTAGTTCAAAATCAGTATCCCATGGTATAGGTTTGTCGCCAATTGGTGATTGGCCAGAGTTTCAATGCACCAGAGATGGAGTAGCTGCCAATATTAATATCAGTCAATATTATGGTGCCGACACTTACGTTGCTTCATTCGATGCCAATAGGCTTGCAATATGGCAACAAACATATGCCGATGAAGACAATTATACCCTACCCGCATTGCCACCTGGCAATTACAAAAAACAAGAATGTATGTATGCTATTGTGCAAACTCCTGATAAGGGCTACTTAGCAGCTGGCAACCAAAGCAATAATTTTGATGATAATTACCTCTTAAAACTATACCCCGAAAACTGTGCTTATGCCATTACAAACTATGATTTTATTGGTTATGTGCACACAGCAACTAATGGCGGAATTATACAAAGCAGTAATATTTTAGACCCTTATGGCAAAGAATACTGGATTGATGGCGGCGGTACCACAACCTGGAATAGTTCGCAAAAAATTAAAGGTTCGGTTATTATTAAGTATGGTAATACCCTGCACATTACGGGTAGCAGCACTACAATAACCTTCGACGATGCCAAACAAGTAGGCTACCCAAGCAAACTTATTGTAATGCCTGGCGCTAAACTTATTGTTGATAATGGTGCAACACTTACATCAGTAGGCAACTGCGTACCCGGCATGTGGCAAGGTATTGAAGTGTGGGGCGATATTACCCAAACACAAAATATAACTAACGGTTATGCTACAAAGCAAGGTTATGCTATCTTTAATAATGCAACCATTAGCAATGCTATTTTAGGCGTTGCTGCTTATGATAGCAGGGAGTTTGAAACAGATAATTTTGCAAGTGGCATTAACAAAACGGGCGGTATTGTGCAAGCAAATATTACGCATTTTTTAAACAATGCGGTTGACGCTGACTTACGTTTTTACCCTACGCCACTTACCACTGGTGTAACCACAAATATTTCGTACTTTTCAAACTGCGACTTTAAAAATAATCAAATGCTTGCAGATTTAGCCCTTGATGAAAGCATGATTTGCGACATGCGACCATATATAAAATACAACAAAACACACCTTGGTTTATGGAATGTGAAAGGCATTAAAATTAATGGCTGCAATTTCGAAACTGATTTACCAGCCATCGGCGGCAAAAAACCAAACTACAGTACTGGCATAAGTGCTTTTGATGCTTCTTTTACCTGTACCAAAGCGGGTATAGCAGGTATCTCTTACGCGGGTAGCACCTTCAGCAACCTAGAGTTTGGTATTAAAAACGGTTCTTACAATGGTAGTTGCAGCCCTAATAGTCCTGCCTTTAGTATTAGCAGCCCTGCCGTTGCCACCATAAACCGTTGCAAATTTACAAACTGTTTTAGAGGCATACAGCTTGATGGCACACTTATGAGCCAAATAAACCGTTGTACTTTTGATATTGACGACGCCTTTGGTAACAACCTTCAAGATGCTTACTACTTAAACCCCGAAACATTTATTGGCAACCCAATAAAAATACCTGTTGGCATATATACAAATGCAGCACTAAATTATACTGTATTTGATAATATATTTACATCTACCCTTGCCAACAATGGGGTATTTAATTATGGCATGGTTAACTCAAATGCATCAGCTTTTAATTTCTCAAATACAAAAAATAATAAATACACCAACCATTATGTAAACCAGCAGTTTGAGTATAACAACAACAAGCTTCAAAGCAATTGCAATGAGTATAACAACACAACATTTACCAACCACTATGCATGGTCTGTATTTGACCAATTGGCTAACCAAGGTGTTTGTAATGGAACAGCTACCAATGCCGCAACCAATATATTTAGCAGCGTAAGTGTCGAAAACCCCTATATGGACATACACTTAGATGCCGAAGCTTTTAACTTTGAATATAGAAGTTTGAATGCTAGCCCAATATACGAACCACAATTTCATAGTGCTGGCGTAATTACAGCGCCATGCACAGACAATGATAGTGTTACTTTAGAGCAGGCTTGCCCAGTAACCGAGTATGTTGACAAGGTTATAGTATTTAACAACCACCACGAAAAATACAATCAATTATTGGCAAGCTACAACAGCCTAAAGTCTATGATAGACAATGGCAATACAGAAGCTTTGTTGCAATATGCCGAAAATAACCAACTTAACCCTTTGGCAAACATAGTAGGCGACAAAAAGAAATTAATAAGCGACGATGTATTATTAACTACACTAGAAAATATGCCACCCACCAACTGGACAGAGTTTTACGACATATTTATGAACAATTCGCCACTTAGCGCAAGGGTTTTGAGTACCTTTAATAGCAACAGTGCAATTATACCCAACCCAATTTTGCTGGCGGTGCAAAACGCACAAAATGGTTTTAGTTTAATGCAGCAGGTGCAAAAACAACTCAACGATATTGAGCTTGAAAAAGGTTTGGCATTAAACCAAATGTTATATTATTACTTAGATACCAATAGAGTAGATTTAGCACTTGCGCACTTAGCCGCCGACCCTGCCATAGGCTCTGCCACCTTGGGCTTAGCCATTGACCCTTATAATAAATATGGCTACCAGTTTAGCAATAAACTACACGGTGAGCTTACCTTGCTGCAACGCACCAGTTTAGATGCCAACCTTATAGCGCAATTAAGCAATTATATAAACTACTACAACAATGTATTGCCCAATGCACAAAATTTGCAACACATAAGTGGTGCACAAACCGAAGCACTTAAGGCTATTGCCAATGTGCATAGTGTTGATGGCACTATGGCAACCGTTGCCCTAGCCGCCGCTGGCAAAGCTACTTATGGCTATAACCCAAAACCAATAAATATTGTAAATGGTTACAGAACAATTAAACCAAATGAAGAAGTGCAAGAACAAAATGCAATTGTTATAGATGACAATAATTTTGTTTTTAACTTAGTACCTAACCCTACAAACGGTAATGTAGAACTACAGATTAATAGCAAACAAATAAAAGAACTAAGCATAACCGACCTTGCAGGTAAAGTTTTACTGCAACAAGCTAACATACAACAAAGTAAGATAACACTAAATTTAGAACATTTAAGTAATGGTATTTATTTTGTAAAACTCTCTACTTATGGTGGCGAAATAAAAGCGAAGAAATTAATAGTAACTCATTAATAATTTAAGTAATGCGGACTATAATTTTGTTATTCATTTTGTGCAACTGTATTGCTATTACAAAAAGCCAAGTATTATTTAATAAAAACTTTGATTATAATACAAATGCAGCCAATGGTGTTACGAACCTTGCCATAATTGACGACAC
>Ga0105048_10004416_pt1 | contig 22912 bp, 12 predicted proteins | sample MAT05_FD_78382 | JGI IMG/M metagenome (GOLD analysis project Ga0105048, IMG submission 78382) | Freshwater microbial communities from Lake Fryxell liftoff mats and glacier meltwater in Antarctica - MAT-05 | ecosystem: Environmental > Aquatic > Freshwater > Ice > Liftoff microbial mat | place...
CATAATGAAAATGCTTTGGTCCATGGTTCAGTGAAAGCAGCGTATGCATCTTTAATACCTAGTCCTTTTTCGGTTACATCAAATTGTATTACATATTGTGAAAGTTGGTTTTCGTAGGCAAATTTGAGTCGGCCTCTTCGAACAGCAAATCGATTATCCAGTTCTTTTGCAAAGTTTCCACCGGCATAGGAATCCATTCCTGAAGTATCAATCTTTTGATACTGAGCCTGAATATAACCTGAAATTTTTAACCTTTTCAAAACAGATAAATCAGATTGAACCTGTTCGAGAATTGGATAAAGAGTATCTGCAGGTTCTGCTGCATTCTCCTGGGCAGATACAAATGCCGAAGTTGATAAGAAAAGCAGAATGGCAGTAATTAATTTTAATTTTTGATGTGTCAATGTTTTCATTCGTTAGATTGTTTTGTGAATATGTGATTTTAAACTTACACAAAGTACATATCATAGTATTAGTAGAATATTAATTGAAAGTTAACTAAATCTGAAATTCAATTAGCATTAATTGTTGATTATATTTATTGCTTTTGTAAAAAAATAATCATGAATTTCCTTTTGAATAATTCTAAGAGCGCCATTATGATTGAAATGCCGCACAAATTCATTAAAGTATTTATTTGTAAATTATTTAGAATGCGTTTATAAAAAACGGATAGGCATATTAAGTCAAAGTTAAATAAATATCACATTGTTAATATTTCACTAAATAATTGAATTTATAGAATGGATTATTTTGTAAGCTGATAAAATCTGTTTAATTTAGAACGATATTAGAAAGCTTGATAGATCAAATCTACATAGAAGGAACAAGGAAAACGCCATCCATATCACTCGACTCAATTGGCATTATTAAAATTGAAGGTCGATCGATACCGGAAGATGCGGAATTATTTTTCAGAGATGTGGTTACATGGCTGAATACTTATGTGGAGTCCAACTGCAAGGCTACTAAGGTGGATCTTTCATTTGAATATCTTAACAGTGGAACCTCCAAAGTTATCCTGGAGATGTTGAAATCCTTAAAGGATTTAACCTCAAAAGATCATATCCTTACTATAAACTGGTATTATGAAGAAGGTGATGACGATATTCTTGAAAGAGGGGAGTACTATGCTTCAATCCTTGATTTGAAAATCAACTTTATTGAAGTAGAATAGCACAGCTCATTTTTCTATGCATATTTGCCTTCCAATTTTTACAGTGAATATTTACCAACTACATATTTTATAGAATGAAAAAAAAATCTCTTTTTCGTATTAGCTTAATTATCCCTGTCTTTATATGTTTTGCTATGACATCTGTTTTTGTTTCGTGTACAAATCCAGGTCCAACACAAAATAATGTTGGCGTAAAACACCCTGAATGGCTGAGGGATGCGACCTTATATGAGGTCAATATCCGTCAGTATACTCCGGAAGGAACTTTTGCTGCATTTGCTGGTCATCTTGAAAGTATTAAAGAAATGGGTGTTGATATTATATGGCTTATGCCTATCAATCCTATTGGAGAAAAGAATAGAAAAGGATCTTTGGGAAGCTATTATTCGGTGAAAGACTATTATGCAGTAAACCCGGAATTCGGGAACATGGTTGATTTCAAGGCTATGGTAGCAAAAGCTCATTCTTTGGGCATTAAAGTTATTATAGACTGGGTACCAAACCATTCTTCATGGGACAATGCGCTTACAGTTGAGCATCCTGAATATTATGTTAAGGATTCAGCCGGAAATTTTAAAAGTCCCTTTGACTGGACTGATATTGTTCAGTTTGATTATAATCAAACGGGATTGCGTCAGTATATGATCGACGCACTTAAATTCTGGTTAAAAGAAACAGATATTGACGGTTTTCGTTTCGATGTGGCTCATATGATACCCGTTAGTTTCTGGAATACAGTAAGACCTGCTCTTCATGAGGTTAAGGAAGTTTTTATGCTTGCAGAATCTGATCAGCCTGCATTAAATAAAGATGCTTTCGATGCAACTTATGACTGGAAACTCCACCATATTATGAATCAGATAGCTCAAGGTAAAATGGATGTAACCAACATTGACATGCATTTTGCTTATGTTGATTCGGCCTATCCTCCAAATTCTATTTTGATGGAATTCACCTCAAATCATGATGAAAATTCATGGAATGGAACTGAATATGAAAGACTTGGCGATGCAGTTAAGACTTTTGCTGTGTTTTCATATATGATTCCCGGGATGCCCCTTATATATAATGGTCAGGAAGTTTGCATGACCAGACGTCTTCGATTCTTCGAAAGAGATACTATTCCCTGGGTTGAATGCGATATGAGAGAATTCTATACGAACCTGAATACCTTAAAAGCAAATCATGAGGCACTTTTCGCTGGATCTACAGGTGGTAAATTGAAAAGAGTTGCAGGCAACGACGACATCAAAGTTTTCGCATTTACCAGAGAAGTTGAGAAAAGCAAAATATTTGTCATACTTAATTTTTCAGCAGAAGCTCGTAATTATTTCTTCACTGATGAAATTAACAATGGCGTTTATACCGATGCGTTTACCGGAGAGATGCTTAGCCTATCAAATGAAGACGCAATTACACTAAATCCCTGGGATTATAAAGTATTCTTATCCGAGGAATAATATTTAATTGTTTCATATAAAAAAGGGATTACATCTTCATGTAATCCCTTTTTTTTCAATAATGAATTTCTTTTGGATTACCTTTTTAACGGGTTATTCTTGTGAACAACACTATTATTTTCCTAATTTCTTTTTTTCCTTTAGCAGGAGTTTATTCACTATCGAATTCAATTTACATTTTTCCCCAAATAGAATTTAACATTAAATTCATAATAGGTTAAGGTTAACTTCAGTAAATACCAATTTTACTGGTCCTTTCATGATGATTCTTAATACACAGATAACATTATTATCAGATTAAGGTTAAGATTGAATGGTTTCTTTGTATCCATAATCCAAAGACAAATTTGACTACGATGAAAGTTTTATTAAGTATTTTATTATCAGCATTATACTTACTTGCTTTTCCGGAAAATGGGAATATTTCAGGAAAAGTATCTGATGCTGTTAGTGGGGAATCGCTTATAGGTGCAAACATTATCATTCAAGGCACATATACCGGTTCGATAACCAACCTTGATGGTTTTTTTGAAATAAAGAATCTTAGTCCAGGAAATTACAATCTTGTAGTTTCTTATATATCCTACGAAAAGCAAATTATAAGTGTAGAGGTTAAAGAAAATGCCATTATTAGTCTTGATGTGAAATTAAAGACTTCAGGGTTTAATGTGGAGGAAGTTACCATAAAATCCAGAAAAAGAACTAATACTGAAAGCTCAATGATTGTCAATTTGAAATCAAGTGACCTGATTGCCAACGGGATAAGCGCAGATCAAATCAGGAAATCTCAGGATAGTGATGCTGCTGAAGTAATCCGGAGAGTTCCTGGAATTACCCTCGCAGATGGAAAGTTTGTAATTGTAAGAGGACTTAGCGAGCGGTATAATTCTGTTTTGTTAAATGGTTCACCTGCCCCAAGTTTTGAAGCAACCAAGAGATCATTTTCATTCGATGCTATTCCCAGCGGAATGATTGAAAGTATAATGATTTATAAAAGCCCTGCTCCCGAATTGCCAGCAGATTTTGCCGGAGCTGTAATTGATATTAATACAAAAGAAGTTGCTGACAGGAATGATTTTAAAATTTCATACAGCTCAGGACTGGTGCAGAATACAAGTTTCAAAAAAGACTTTCAGAAATACGATGGTGGTAAATTCGATTTTCTGGGAATTGATGATGGAACCAGAGATTTTCCGAAACAGCTGACTTCAGCTGAAAACATGGCTAATCTTTATAAATGGCCAAACAGTACTGCCTATTATTCCAGAATGGATTCATTGCAAAGTATATCCAGAGCATTTAACAAGAATTGGAACACGCATACAGTAAGTCCTTTTCTTGACCAAAGTATTTCAGCAACTCTACAAAGGAGGTTTGTTCTTGGAAAAGTTTCTGTTGGTAACATAACCTCCTTAAATTATAAGCATTCAAGCAATTTCAATTCAATTCACAGAGCAGATTATTTTGATTATGACCAAATAAATAATAAGATAAATTATGCCTACGACTTTACCGATAACACTTACGTTCAGGAAGCCTCACTAGGATTGGTGCATAATTGGATATTCATTTTTGGAGATAATCAAAAGATTGGATTTAGGAATTTACTTAGTAATCTGGGCGAAAACAAAACTGTTCAACGGGAAGGCTATGATGTTTATAACTCAAAAGATTTATTGGGTACCAACCTTAGGTTTAATCAGAGGCTAATTTATACAGGACAACTTGAAGGGAAACATACTTTTAACAATAACTATACGCATTTAAATTGGAATGCAGGTTTGTCATACACCTCTAATAATGATCCGGATAACCGAAGATATTCATATTCGCGTCCAATCGATTCATCTGACAGTATTCAGTACAGTTTTGATGTTGACAATAAACCAAGTGTTTATTATGGGGGAAGATTAACACAAAAACTCCGGGAAAGAGATAAAAATGCAAAAATCGATCTGATACAGGATGTGTATACAAATATTTCGGAACATCCGGTACAGTTTAAGGCAGGTGCGTTTATCGAATATAAGAACCGTGAATTTTCAACCCGGAAAGTAGGAGTTGTAGCACCAAGAGGGACAAAATACCTTAAGGTTTCCGGAATCAATGAACCCGTTGAAAATCTTCTTATTGATGAAAATTTTTATTATGATCCCAATACACCAAATATAACAGGATTTGCTTATAAAGATGGGACAGATCCGGTGAACAATTATTTGGCATTTGACAAAATTTACGCGGGTTACCTTGCTTTAAAGTTGCCTGTAGGTAATTTTTTAGATATCTATGGAGGTGTCAGGATGGAAAGTTTTAACCGACTTATTACTGGATTCTATCCTCCTAATCGTGATAACGAAGGAAACATATTAAATGATTCCCTCGATATCAAAAATGATACCATTAATTTTTATCCCTCAGTTAATGTAAATGTAAAACTTAATGCTAAAAATAATATTCGCTTATCCTATGGAAAAACTGTTAACAGACCCGAATTCAGAGAAAATACACCAAGTTATTATGAGGATTTTGAGCTAAATGCTATCATTTACGGGAATCCTGATCTGAAAACAGCGGTTATTAATAATTATGATATTCGATATGAATGGTATCCTTCTCCTGGCGAGCTTATTTCATTTTCAGCTTTCTACAAAGAGTTTACAAACCCTATTGAAATGTTTCAGAAACCTTCGGGAACTAAATATGCATATATGCCTTATAACACTGAAAGAGCAGTAAGTAAGAGAATTGAATTTGATATGCGGAAGTCACTTATGTTTCTGGAAAATATCCCGCTTTTAAGGAGTATGAAACATCTGACATTAGTATTTAATACTTGCCTGATTAAAAGTGAAATCAGCACCAACAGCGATTTCGCCCGCGATTCAGTAAGGGTGATGCAAGGTCAGTCTCCTTATATTATCAATGTTGGACTATTTTATAATAATCCAGAGAACCGACTAATGGTTAACTTAAATTATAACAGGGTAGGTAAGAGGATATTATTTGCCGGCACACCTGAAATTCCTCACACATGGGAGCTTCCCCGAAACTCTTTGGATTTAACGGTTGAAAAGAAAATTGGTGATCATTTTGAAGTAAAGCTTGGTATAAAAGATCTAATAAATGATCCAATACGTTGGGTAGCGTATTTTGGTTCAACTGATAATATTGAGGTAAGCAAACTTAAATACATTCCAAACAGAAAGATCAATCTGGCTTTCTCATGGACTTTCTAACCTTAAATAATTCTTACCTCAATCTGAAAGTAAAGTAAAATAATAGTTTTTTATTAAAGGTTTGGTAATGATAATGAAATTTTCAATTGGTATTTCAACTATAGTTTTGTCAAATAAAATAAATTTAAAAGGAGAAATTATGAAAAAAAGTCTATTCTTATTTTTAGCTGTATGTCTGGCAGTAAATATGCACGCACAGACTATAACTGACCCTTTCTTTGATAGGGTAAGCTACGTAGGAGCTCTTGATGGCACTAATAATTGGACTACAGGTTGGACAAACTGGACACCTGAAGAAACTAATTATGCCGATGCAACTGTTACAAAAGGTAATGCTTTATTCGATTTCACAACAAGTGTACACATTACAACCAATGAAACATGGAGTGGTGTAATTCTGCTCGACGGATGGGTTTATGTTGATGATGGTGTCAGTCTAACCATATCTGCTGGAACAATAATCCGCGCAACTGAAAAAAGTGCGTTGATTGTTCAAAGAGGCGGGAAAATTTATGCAATAGGTAATAGCGCAAATCCTATAGTTTTCACTTCCAATCAGGGAGTCGGGCTAAGAGGTAACAGCGATTGGGCCGGGCTTGTGCTTTGTGGAAAAGGTATAAACAACCTCTCAGGTGGTGCTGGTGTAGCTGAAGGAGGAATCGGTGCGTCTTATGGGGGTAGCGATAATACTGATAATTCAGGAGTATTGAAATATGTTCGAATTGAATTCCCGGGTTATGAAGTTGCTACCGGTAGTGAAGTAAACGGACTAACTCTTTATTCGGTCGGAAGCGGTACTACTATCGACTATGTTCAAGTGTCTAACTCAGGCGACGACGGATTTGAATGGTTTGGTGGCGCTGTTAATGCAAAACACCTTATTTCTTATAGAACTGAGGATGATGATTTTGATACAGATAATGGTTTTATTGGTTTGGTGCAATTTGGAATTATTGCAAGAGATAGCTCCATTGTCGACTCTGACACAGCAAATGGATTTGAGTCTGATAATGATGCAACAGGATCTTCCAATTCCCCCAAAACAAATGCCTTATTTAGCAATATTAGTGCATTTGGGCCTTCTGCTAACAACACTACTCCCACCACTCTCAGAACCAACCATAATGAAGGTTCAACGATGAGATTGAGAAGAAACACAAGATTACAGATATATAATTCAGTGTTCCTTGGTTTTGGTCGCGGTTTAAGACTTGAATCTGAAAAAGGATGGGCTGCGGCTGCAAGCGATTCACTTACAGTTCAAAATACCATCATTGCCGGTGTAAGAAACGACTGGTTTAAAACCGATGTAGTTGCTCTGGCTGTTGCAGTAAAGAATTGGTATCTTGATCCTATCAGAAAAAATGATACAATTGCCTTAGCTACTGATGTAAAAATAGCAGATCCCTTTAATTATAGCGCAAGAAATTTCCAGCCAACAGCTGGCTCGCCTGTATTTAATGCTTCATACTGGTATTTTCATCCCGTTTCCGTTTTTTCACCTGAAATAACTGATCCATTCTTTGAACATGTTGATTATTCAGGCGCATTTGGTTTAACAGGAGATTGGACTGCCGGTTGGACAAATTGGGCGCCGGAAAATGAAAATTATCCTGACGCAACAATTACAAAAGGAAATGGTCTTTTCGATTTCATTACAAGTACGCATATAACTTCAAATGAATCATGGAGTGGCGTAATACTCCTTGATGGCTGGGTTTATGTTAATGATGGTGCTACTCTTACAATTGCTGAAGGAACTATAATCAGAGGTTCTGAGAAAAGTGCACTGATAATTCAACGAGGCGGCAAAATTATGGCTGAAGGCACAAGTGCTAGCCCTATAGTATTTACATCAAATCAGGGTACTGGTTTAAGAGGAAACAGCGACTGGGCAGGACTTGTTATCTGCGGACGTGGTATTAATAACTTATCAGGTGGTAATGGTGTTGCAGAAGGCGGTATTGGCGCTGCATATGGTGGAGTAGACAATGAAGATAACTCAGGAGTGTTGAAATACGTGCGAATTGAATTCCCTGGTTATGAAGTAACCACGGGTAGTGAGGTTAACGGACTTACTTTATACTCAGTTGGTAGTGGAACAACCATTGACTATGTTCAGATTTCCAACTCCGGGGATGATGGTTTCGAATGGTTCGGCGGTGCTGTTAATGCAAAGCATCTGGTTTCATATAGAACTGAAGATGATGACTTTGATACTGATAATGGCTTTGTTGGGAAGGTTCAGTTTGGAGTTATTGCACGCGATAGTTCAATTGTTGATTCCGACACTGCAAATGGTTTTGAATCAGATAATGATGCAACAGGTTCATCCAATTCACCTAAAACTAATGCTCTGTTTAGTAATATCAGTGCTTTTGGACCCTCTGTAACAAACACTTCACCTTCCGTCCTGAAAACTAATCATAATGAAGGTGCCGCAATGAGATTAAGAAGAAATACAAGGCTACAAATTTACAATTCGGTGTTTGCAGGATTCGGTCGTGGACTTAGGCTGGAATCTGAAAAAGGCTGGGCCTCTGCAGGTAGCGATTCACTTACTGTGCAGAACACAATCATTGCAGGAATTCGTAATGATAAATTTAAAACAGACGTTGTTGCCGGTGCATCAGCTATTAGTACCTGGTTCCTGGCTGCGGAAAGAAATAATGATACAATTACCCTGTCTACTTCTTTAAAGATCACTGATCCATTTAATTACACTGCCAGAAATTTTATGCCAATGGCTGGATCACCTGTTTTAACAGCATCAATCTGGTGGAAATATGTTTCTCCAGTTGCACCAACAGCTATTCTTAAAAAAGTAATTGGAACCCCTATTATTGATGGTTCAGCTGATGATTTCTGGACTGAGGTACCAGCTAACAACATTGCAAGGTCGTTTGGAACAGATTCTCCTACAATTGGCGATGCAGGTTCAACCTACTGGAAGGCTGTTTGGAATGATTTAGGTGTTTATGTATTAGTAAATGTTAATGATAACACTTACTCTCCATGGTGGGCAGGTGCTGTACCTAGTGAAAATTGGAGGTATGATCAGACAGAGGTTTATTTTGATGTAAATGCAGTTCTTAAAGATGGACAAGGTCCCGGTGGAGCTCCATGGACTGGAAGCAGAGTTGGACATCATCAGTTTGCGCCAAAACCTATTCAGGCCGAAATAGCAGGCGGAAAGGCACTAACAGTTGGCGGTAATGGTAGTACTTTTGCTTATAAAGTTACTGATCCTTCATATACCGTTGAATACTTTGTTCCATATACCAAACTTCTTGATCAGGCTGGTGTTGAGGTTGATAAAGCCGGTGTGATTGGTTTCGACGTTTATATTATTGATAATGACATTACTGCAACATCCGGAAGTACCAGGGCTGTTTGGGCAAATGCAGGTGGAATTAGTGAAGCCTATAACAATATGGACGAATGTGGTACTATTACACTTGGAGCGGAAACAGTTACAATTATTACCAGTGTTCCAGGTTTAAATACAAATAGTCAGTTGGCATATATTTCTAGTAATATGCTCAAATTCAGAGGATTTGATAGTAATGTAGATGTACAAATATATTCTATCCTCGGTCAACAGCTTATTATTTCGAAAAATGTAAATGAAGTGAATGTTTCAGGTCTTGAAAAGGGCGTTTACCTTGTACGAGTTAACAATGGAAAACAAGTTTTTAAAGTAATGAAGCAATAACATAAGAACATTTAAATAGAAAAGGAGGATTTTACGATCCTCCTTTTTTTATTTATTTCAAAATCAAAGTGAATATATATACCAATCAATCAGTTCATTAAGAGATGTTTTGCTATTTATTATTCAAAATCTCCGCAAACTTTTTCCATAATGCCAGATGAAAATCATACCCATTTCCTTTTTCAATCATAGACCGCAGAGAGGTCTTTTCTCCCTCAGCAATGGTTTGATATGAATTGGAATAAGAATAAATATCTGATGCTTCAGGATGAAACTGAAATCCATATACATTCGGAAATTTAGTATGGTCGAGCGATTCAATAATTTTCCCGTCCATTGAAGTGGCGACAATCCTCAAACCTTTACCTGTTTTTTCTACTGCCTGATGATGCGAACTTACAACTCCCGGATATTGTGTGGGTTTCCAGATTCCCTGTCTTTCTAACCAGCTTCTTTCAATTATTTTAATTGGATGAATATTTCCCCAGAAAAGTTCAGGAGTATCTTTAATGTTACTGTTATAATTTCGATGCAAGTTTTCTGAAGGCAAATTTAAAATATCTTCTACATTGGTAAGCTTATATACTTCCTGAGGGATGTCCTGAATCATTGTTCCTCCGGTTGCTACATTCATCGTTTGCATGCCCAGACAAAAGCCAACAATCAGATAATCAGGTTTTTTATCCAACAAAGGAATGAAGTTACTATCCTGAAATCCCCCTAAAAGATTAAAGAGAAATGACGATTCGAAATAATGCCTGTATGGATCAGTGATTACGGTTAAGGTGTTGGTTTTTTCACCGTAAATTGCAGGTGGAATATCAGGACCACCAAAAAATATAACTCCTTGGCTCTCGTTAAAGAGTCTTAAAAACTGAGGTGAGCATTCATTTTTGCCAAAAAGATTTCTTTCAGTGATATCACCTTCTATTTTTTCAAGTTTTATTTGTAATTGATTTTCAGTTATATAGGTTTCAGAAACTGAATAATCGTATGCTTCTTTGTCAAAATAAATGCCTTTTATCGTATAGTTTTTTAATGGGAAAATTCCCTTTTCAATCAGCTCTGTCATTCCCGAAATAGTTCCTACCGTAGGGTGCATTAGCAGCAAGGTTCGTTGGCTTTCAAACGAGTTGTTTGTTTGAGAACTTGCCAACTGAGAAAAAAGGATGACCAGAGTGAACAGATAAAAAAGCTGTTTTTTCATAGGGTTTAATTTATTGAAAACCTTGTATTTCAATTAATTAGCGACGGAAATATAAACTGGAATCAAAACAATAAAGACCACAGAAACCATTTGCCAGTAATAATTAGTTATAAAAAGTACGGCTAAAATTAGCATATCATTCTTACTACTGACTTATCTCAGCTATTCTCCTTCACCCATTCCCGTGCATTAACAAAAGCTTCAATCCAGGGAGTAATTTCATCATTTTTTCTTTCCGGGGGATAGAATGCGCACTGCCAATTCATAAATGCGCGTTCCAGATGAGGCATCATTGCAAAATGTCTTCCGTCTTCAGAACAGATACCGGCTGTATCAAATTCTGATCCATTGGGATTACCAGGATACCCCGAATGACTATATTTTAATGCTATCTGATATTTATCTTCAGTATAAGGAAAGTGAAATTGCCCTTCACCATGTGCCACCCAAGCTCCAAGACGCATACCTTCCAGAGAGTGCATCATCACTGAATTATTCTTTGCAACCTCAACAGTAAGGAATATAGATTCAAATTTGTGTGATGCATTGAAAAGCATTTTCGGCTTTTCTTTGTGTTGGGGATTTAGAAGACCCAGTTCAATCATTAGTTGACAACCATTGCATACTCCAAGACTCAGGGTATCTTCTCTCTTATAAAAATTCTCAAGTGCTTGTCTGGCTTTATTGTTGTATTTAAATGCCCCGGCCCAACCTTTTGCAGAGCCCAGCACATCTGAATTTGAAAATCCTCCCACGAAAACTATCATTTTCAGGTCTTCAAGATTTTCCCTGCCGCTAATGAGATCGGTCATGTGAACATCCTTCACATCAAACCCAGCCAGATACAACATATTCGCCATCTCACGATCGCCATTTACGCCTTTTTCCCTGATAATTGCAGCCCGAATACCAGTCTTTTCTCTTCTTTCAGGATCAATTCCATAATCGCTGAATTTCCCTTTAAAATGTTTAAAATCAAATTGTAATTTTTGCTTTTTGTAGTTCTCAAAACGGTCAGCAGCGAATTTTTCACCCGCTTGTTTCCGATCAAGTAAATACGAAGTGCGGAACCATTTTTCCCTAAGATAATTGATATCCAATTCCAGTATTCCTGAAGAAGTTTTGATCGTCAGGGTTCTTTCTTTGACAGGTGCACCCAGAATGGAGAATTGGAGACCTGCTGATTTCAGTGCCGCACAGGCTTTCTCAGAATCTTTAACCTGAATTACAACACCTGGATTTTCCGCAAAAAGCATTGTAACAAGGTCATTCTTGTTGTTTCCGTTCAGGTCAATTTCCATACCACCAAAGGTATTGGAGAAATTCATTTCCAGCAAAGTAGTTACTATTCCACCAGCCGATATATCATGACCTGCAAGGATAATTCCAGATTCGATCAGGTTTTGCAGAGTATTAAATCCTTTTACAAATGCTTCAGGGTTTTTTACAGTTGGAGCTTCTTTGCCAAGAAAATTAAGGGCCTGAGCGAAACTACTTCCACCAAGTTTTAATTCATCCCCCGAAAGATCAATATGGATAAGAACGGTTGCGGTGTCATTAACCATTACCGGTTCAACAATTTTACGTACATCACTTACTTCTGCACCAGCTGAAATTATAACTGTTCCCGGAGAATATACTACTCCGTCTTTGTATTTCTGAGTCATTGACAAGGAATCCTTACCTGTTGGTATATTCACTCCCAGAGCTATAGCAAAATCGCTTGCGGCCTTTACAGCATCATATAAACGGGCATCTTCACCAGGGTTTTTGCAAGGCCACATCCAGTTTGCAGAAAGGGAGATACTTCGGATTTGATCGCTGAGCGGAGCCCAAACGATATTCGTAAGAGCTTCAGCAATTGCGAGCACTGAACCAGCTTTTGGATCAACCAGTCCCGCTGCAGGTGCATGGCCAATAGATGTTGCGATTCCTTTTTTTCCCCTGAAATCAAGAGCTACCGCACCGAGGTTGTTTAGAGGGAGTTGCAATTCGCCTGTACACTGCTGTTTGGCAACTTTACCGGTTACAGAACGGTCTACTTTGTTGGTAAGCCAGTCTTTGCAGGCAACACTTTCCAATTGAAGAACCAATTCGATATATTCTTTTATTTTACTATTTTGATAAACCAATTCGCTGTAGCTACCTGGAATGTGCTTATCGATCATGTAGGTTTTTGGGGGATTTCCGAAGAAGTCTGTCAAGTCAAGGTCAATTGGATTTTCCTTAGTTACGGGATTCGTAAACCGGAAACGGTGGTCGCCGGTGATTTTCCCGATAACATAAAATGGAGATCTTTCACGTTCAGATATTTTACGTAATTCATCAACATCGACCTTTCTGATCACAAGTCCCATGCGCTCCTGAGATTCGTTACCAACAATTTCGCGGGCAGAGAGGGTAGGGTCGCCCAATGGAAGTTTACTGATATCAATTTCTCCTCCGGTAGCTTCAACCAGTTCAGATAAACAATTCAAATGCCCGCCTGCTCCATGATCGTGAACGGTAATGATACTATTTTTTTCAGATTCGGAAATTGCGCGGATGGCATTATATACTCTCTTTTGCATCTCAGGATTAGCGCGCTGTACAGCGTTGAGTTCTATCTTATTGCCGTATTCACCGGTTGCAACAGAGGAAACAGCTCCTCCTCCCATACCAATCCGATAGTTATCTCCACCGAGCAAAACAACTACGTCATCTTTTTCAGGAACATCTTTTTTACTGTCTTTAAGTTTACCATAGCCAATGCCGCCGGCAAGCATGATTACTTTGTCGAATCCGAATTTCTTGAGGTTTTCGAAATGTTCAAATGTGAGCAGACTTCCACAAATAAGTGGTTGCCCAAATTTATTCCCAAAATCACTGGCTCCATTTGAAGCTTTAATAAGAATTTCTTCCGGTGTTTGGTATAACCATTCCCGTTCAGGAATATTTTTTTCCCAGCTTCGGTCTGCTTCTGTGCGGGGATAAGAAGTCATGTAAACGGCAGTCCCGGCCATAGGTAGAGAACCTTTTCCACCGCCAATACGGTCGCGGATTTCACCTCCTGTACCCGTTGCGGCTCCATTAAAAGGTTCTACGGTAGTGGGGAAATTATGAGTTTCTGCTTTAAGAGAAAGAACGGTTTTGATATCTTTAATCTCAAAAAAATCAGCCTGATCTTGTCTTGCCGGGGCAAACTGTTCAACAGTCGGGCCTTCGTTGAAAGAGCAATTATCTTGGTAGGCTGAAACAATTTTATTTGGATTCGATTTTGAGGTAAGACGAATGAGGTTAAAAAGACTTGAAGGTTTCTCCTCTCCATCTATAATAAATATTCCGTTAAAAATTTTATGCCGACAGTGTTCAGAATTAACCTGTGAAAAGCCAAAAACCTCACTGTCAGTAAGTTTACGCTTAATCCTTTTACTTAAATCTTGCAGATATTCAATTTCTTCTGCATTCAGGGCAAGTCCTTCTTTTTCATTATATCCTGCTATATCATTAATAAACATAACCAGTTCCGGCTTTTTATCTACATAAAAAACTTCTTGATCCAGATTTTCATATTTTGCCTGTAGCATTGGATCAAATTTTGTTTTTGATCCGGTTATGCTAAAATATTCTTCAATACGGATGATTCCTGAAACGCCCATGTTCTGGGTTATTTCAACTGCGTTGGTACTCCAGGGAGTAATCATTTCCTTTCTCGGCCCAATGAAACTCCCGGTAATTTCTTCCTTTTGCACAAGCTCAGCTTCTCCAAAAAGCCAGTTCAACTTAAGGATATCTTCTGATGGTATTTTTAAGTCGGCATTAACCGCAATAATTGTTGAAAACTGAGTCTTAAAAAAAAGTATCATGGAGTAAAAAATATTACAAAACGTTAAATATCAATCTATTAATAAACGATTCCTGAATGGAATATGATGCTGCAAATATAGGTATTATGGAAATGATAAAGGGTTTAATCCAAATATAAACGATTAACATTTTATACAGCAAATGTTAATAATGATAGGTTTTTAAATTTAAAGGGATTGTCTTTCTGTAACTTTAAAGAAAATTGAAACTCTAATCTGAAAAACTTTTACTGTTGTCGATCCGATAATTTAAGAGAATAAAGTAATTTAGGCGAAATTTTGCCTCATTAGCTCAGTGGTAGAGCAGCTGATTCGTAATCAGCAGGTCGTGGGTTCAACTCCCATGTGAGGCTCCAAATATGAAAAATAAACTCGCTTTCGAAGCTGTAATCTTCGACCTGGATGGTGTTATCACCAAAACTGCTCTGGTTCATTCCGCAGCATGGACACGTATGTTTAATGATTACCTGGAATTTCGCGGTAAGGAATATAACGAAAGACATGACGAATTTACTCATGAAAGCGATTATCTTCCTTATGTGGATGGAAAACCACGATACAAGGGCGTCGCAGACTTTCTGGCATCACGTAGTATTGAAATCCCTTATGGAATGCCAACCGATTCAGCGGGAATGGAGACAGTTTGCGGATTGGGAAACCGCAAAAACGAATACTTTAACCGTATTATGGAAATGGAGGGAGTTGAAGTTTACCAGACTACCATTGACTTTATACATGAATTGAAAGCAAGTGGCATAAAAGTGGGTGTGGCAAGTTCTAGTGCAAATTGCAAAAAAGTACTTGAGAGAACAGGTATAATTGGCCTTTTTGAGACCAGAGTTGACGGTGAAGTATCTGCAATTATGGGATTGAAAGGAAAACCTGAACCTGATATCTTTACTACTGCAGCAGATAATCTTGGAGTACCCAATAAACTAGCTGTTGTTGTTGAAGATGCGGTAAGCGGCGTGCAGGCTGGAAAAAAAGGCGGCTTCGGGCTTGTGCTTGGCATTGCACGTGAAGGTAACATGGAAGAATTGCTAAAAAACGGTGCAAACATTGTTGTTGCTGATATTTCTGAATTGGGAGGAATTCAAGGTCTTGAAAAAGAATTTATGAAATTCTCATAGATAAGTAGTTAGGGCAATTCGCAAGATATCTCCTTAATAAATAAATTGTTTATAAAAAACATCCTTAATGATTGTAATATCAATTTAAGCAGTTAAATTTGATTTTTAAGACCTAATAAATAATAAAATGCTTGGAGATATTCTTGTTATAAACGATGTTCATATTAATGCTTCGGAAGTAATTGCTAAAAAGGTAATCGAGGATCGGTCAAAACAAACCAAATGGTATAAGTTTATTGTTGGAATATCTGGTGAATCGGGCTCAGGAAAGTCGGAAATTGCACATTCACTTGCTGAAAGCTTGAAAAAGCAGCATATCAGAGTAAAAATAATTCATAGCGACAATTATTATGTTGTTCCACCACTGTTGCAATCTGAATGGAGAAAAGCAAAAGGGATTGATACTGTTGGTATGCTTGAATATGACTGGAACCTAATACACAGAAACATTCAGGATTTTAAAGAAGATCGGGAATCGATGATGCCTTGTATTGACATTATTCCTGAACAAATTGACAAGCTTATTACAGATTTTAAAAAGATCGATTTGTTGATTATTGAAGGTCTGTATGCAATTAAAGCAGATGGAATTGATATGCGGATTTTTATTGAATTGACCAATTCAGAATCGAAATTAGCCGAAAAGTCAGGAGTTGTAAAAGAGAAAAGTGAATTTGCTAAAAGTGTCTTGGAAAAAGAACATCAGAATATCTTATCTCTGAAACCATTAAGTGACCTGATTATTAACAAGGGATATCAGGTGTTGGATGCTAAAACTGCCCGCCCGATTTAGGAAGTTATTTCCCGTTTTCAGTACTTCAACTTAACATTGAGAATTCCGCCTTTAACAATCCAACATTCGGTATCACAGGCATCAGCAATATAACGGCTTATCATTTTGTCACCATCAATGGCATAAATAGTTTTGCCCGTTTCTTTGTATGTAGCTCTAACAGAGTAAAATTCATTCACGGGAACCCTATGATAAAATAATTGTGTGCCAACATTTCCTTCCCAGCTTATTTTTCCTGATTCAACATTCCCTTTAAAGAATTCCAGATAAACAGAATCTCCAACTACTTCAACGGTAAGGTTTACCTCAAGCTCAAAGCTGTCTGGCTCATTTATAAAGCATTGCGCACAATTTACTTCAAGTGTGGAGCCGCCTCCATTACATGAAAATGCAATTACAAACGAACTAAGTATTGATAAAATAATAAGGTTTCTTTTCATTTGAACTGTTTTGAAGGATGATAAAATCCTTTAATTCTAAAATTAGAAAAATTATAAATTCCACTTTTATTCAAGCCACTGAATTTTCTTGTCGGAGAGCCGTTTTTTTGACAAGTTAATATTGACAGCTATTCCCAAATTAATTCTTCCAGGTTTGATTTCAGGTGTTTTATAGTTAATATATTGATATCCAACCCAAGTTCTGAAAGCATTCCCACCGTAATACCAACCGACAGAAGGGGCAGTAATAAATTTTGTTGCTGGATTCACATCGCTACCTCTGTAACCTCCGAAAGTGATCAACTCGGCAATACCAATATAGGGCCCAGTTGCCTTATCATTATTGGAAATTAAGTCAAATTTCTTTTCTAATCCTGCGGAGAAATAATACCTTCTTTCCCAATACTGGAAACTTACAGTATCTGAAACTTCCATTAACACGCGGTTTGCCTGAGGTCGGAATCCAAAACTTCCAGAAAACCCAATACCATATTTATTGTCAAGAATACTTCCCTGAAAGCCATTCATATAATCAGTGAAGTTAAAATCGAAGTAAGGGCCAAGACTTAATGTATTAAAATGCGGATTCAGATTGTTTTTTGCATCATTAGTTTGCAGTAAATCAACAATCTCATCATCATTGACAGACTTGGCTATTTCAAGGATTGTGTAGCCAGATTCGGTTTTGAGATTTACCTCAGCTCCCATGTTGATCAAAGCTTCTGACATTTCAAAATCAGAGGCTGATACAGCAAATGCAAGTGCAGAAAAGCCTCCTTTGTTAACAGCTTTAATATCTGCACCTTTTTCAATGAGAAGGTAAGCAATATCCTTGTTCCCCTTTTGAATAGCTGTCATTAAAGCAGTATATCCGTCGCTGTCAACAGCATCAATCAGGGCACCATTCTGAATTAGAAGGTCAGTTGCTTCCAGACAGTTATTATATGCCGCAGAAATAAGCGGGGTGTTTCCTCGGTTATCACCAGCTTCTTTATCCGCACCATAAAAAATCAACATATCCATTACGTCGAAATTATTCAAAGCAGCCGCATAATTAACTGCCGATACACCTTCAGAATCGCGGAGGTTAAGTTCAACCTTTTGAATAGCAAAATATTCAGCAATTTCGTAATAGTTTTTCTTGGCTGCCACAATCAAGGCAGTTTCACCGTTATATGGTTTTTTATTCAGATTTGCACCTCTTTCCGTAAGAAGCTTTACTAATGATAGATTACCGCTTTCAGATGCATACATAAGTGGTGTTACACCATCTACAGTAGTGGTGTTAATATTCGCTCCCCGGTTAAGAAGAAGTACTACACTGCTCGAATCGCCTTTGTTAACAGCTAACAGCAGATTGTAATCATCATCCCATGGAACAAAATAACTTGTGTCGGAACTAACTTCAACCTGTCCAAATGTAGAAATGGAAAAAAGTGAAATAATTACCAACAAAAACAGTCTAAAGTCACTGATTTTTTTAATAAACATAATGCGAATCATTTGGATATAAAAATAGAACATTCCTGAGAAATAGTTTGAGATTAAATACATTTTTTATTAATGATTCGCCGAACAGGTCTATAGTTACGTTTAAAATGATTAATTGAAAGCTATTTCAGTTCATATGCCTCTATTTTTACGGTTCAACACAAACGAAACTTGGTAGAATCGGATTTTAAGATTATTTTTATTCGAATTCACTAAAATTACTATATAAAAACCGTCAGTCCATCTGAGGACATTTAAAGTCATTTTTTATAACTTCACTAGAATATAGAAAAGCGAACTTTACCATGTAAAGAGCCATACTTTTCTGAATACGATGCAAAAGAATAGAAAAGATTATTGGGAATCCTTATTTAAAGAGGGAGGGGCATTATGGGGTTTTGAACCATCTGCCTCTGCCTTAATAGCTTTGGAAAGGTTTAAAAAAGTGGGGATTAATAAAATACTTATTCCTGGTTTCAGATATGGGAGAAATGGAAAGTTATTTATTGACTCAGGATTTGATGTTACAGGAGTCGATCCGTATATGCTCCTTCATAATTAACCTTAGAGAATTAAAACAATGGAAAAAGAAATTGAACTTATTGAGGTTTTTTCAGGAACTTCGTGGCAGATAGGTATGGTCAATACTTTGTTAGAAAATGCTGGAATCAAAGCATTTATTAAAGATGATATTATGGGCACGTTCAATCCATGGTGGACTGCTGGATGCGGTGGCGATTCTATAACATTATGCGTCGGTACTGACGATTATGAAAAAGCAATTCAGATTGCTATGAATTATGATAATAATTCAACGTTGTGAGTAGGTTAATTTAGCATTATTGATCAACTTAAGCAGTTGATATATTTTCCACTAATCCAATTTTATTTCGAAATAATAATAATTTGTCACATTTTTTTCCTTTCATACAACCAAATCCTTATTCTTTTAGTCTTAATATGTGATTGACAATTAATTCAGCAAAGGCATTAAAATAAGTTGCCAAATAGTTTATGTCACATGGGAGATCTTTACAGAATTTGGTCTGACATTAGTTTTCTCCTCGATATCTTTGAGTTTCATCAGCAAAAGATATTTTTTCATAAACATATATTATTGATTCATGTAAAACATCATTAAGTTATTAACCTTTATAGCCAATGGTGCGTTAAACACCTTTTGAATTTGTACATTTATACTGGATTTCGTTATTAATACAGCCCAACAACCATGCAGTTGAAATTAAGAAATATTTTTCTTTTTACCATTTTCATTCTTTTTCTAAACTGCAAGTTAGTCCTTGCTCAAACCAACCCTGACGATTATTATCTGAACCATGGTTTTACTTCAGGCCAGACTGTTACTGCAAATTCCGGGAAATTTTATGATGATGGTGGATTTGACAAATATGCTGTTAATCAAAACTGGAATGTGAGATTCTGTTCAGAAAACGGGAATCCTATAACTCTTGATTTTACTGGATTCAGGACATACAATCCACCTCCGCATACCGATTATTCGATTTACGACTACATGACGATCAATTTTCCTTCAAATAATTATGTAGCCTACGATAACGATACCCCCCAATTTAGTTTTACTTCTCCAAACGGATGTATTACCTTCGGGTTAGTTTCAAAACTTCTTTCTCCGCGCGATTCAGGATGGGTGGCAGAAATAAGTGCTAACCCACCACCTGCAAATAATGACCCATGCGCGGCGGCCAACCTGGTAGTAGGAAATTCCTGTGTACCTGAATTCTTTTCAAATAAAGGAGCATACAACACAACAACCTGGGGAAGTCCAACATGTCATACTTTTTTTGGTGGCGGGGTTTGGTTTAAAACTACGGTTCCTGCATCTGGTCAGTTGAAAATTCAAGCACTACCTGGAACACTTTCATACGCAATAATGGAGATTTTTAGCAGTACTTCTTGTAATTCTCTTGCAAGAATAACCTGTGTGGATAATTTAAATTCCATGCCTACATCTATTCTTTCTGGAAGAACTCCCGGTGAAGTGATCTACATTCGGATTTTCGGTGATCAGGCAAAAAGTGGAACATTTGGGATGTGTGTAACTGATCCATCTTTACCAATTACAGGATTTTCTGGGCCTGGTGGAGTAGGTGACAGTGCTTCGAATGAATTATGGCTTCGTGCCGATGCCGGACTTTTAAATGGATCTGATAATCCGGCCGTAGATGCTGAAAATATAAAAACATGGTACGACGTCAGTGGAAATATTAACCATCTGGTTCAAAACACTTTAGCTAATCGTCCTGTGCTTAGTTCAACCGGAATGAACTCTTTACCGACGGTAGTATTTGATGGCGCTAATGGCAAATTTTCACGTGAATTGGGTTCTATTTCGGCTCCGTTAATCTTATATACTGTAGCAAGTTTTACAGGTGGAGCAGATTACAGTTTAATGTCGCTCGGCGATGCTAATAACAATAACACATTGAGTATTAGTAAGGATGCTGCACAAAGGTATTATTCTTATACTTTAGGTTCCTCATATACGGGACCGGTTTTGAGTCTTGGCACGCCCTATCTGTTGCAAACTCAACATGCTGCAACTGCCGCTCATCATCAACTTAAACTAGGAGGAGTATCTCAGACTGTAAATGATTATGCAAGTGCCGTTTCTACTGATGGTACGTTTAAACTTGGAACAGATCGAACAGGTGCAGGCTTTTTTAATGGGAAAGTTTCTGAAGCAATTATTTATTCCAAAGCTCTCAATTCAGCTCAGGAAATAATTGTCAATAACTACCTTTCCTCAAAATATACAATAGCCTTAGGTTCAAATGATAAATATGGTTATGAAGCAAGCCATAAAAATGATGTAGCGGGGATTGGAAGGGTTGATGCAACTAATACACACACTAAAGCTCAGTCGGCAGGAATACTTGCAATTGGAGGAGCCAATGATCTTGAAAACGGCGAATTTCTATTGTTTGGTCATGATGGAGGTTCAATTACTACTTGGACTTCGGCCAACGTTCCTTCAGCAGATCCCAATATAGAGAGACTTGCACGCACATGGAAAGTTGATCAGACAGGTGGAGATGGAACAGTTGGGCAGGTAAGTGTAAGTCTTAGCAGCTCGCTTCTTCCAATATTGAGTGCTGGTTACCTTGCGTATAACATTTTTGTTGACGCAGATGGCGATTTCACCTCAGGCGCCACCTCCTACGGTTTGATATACACAGGTACCGAATATGTCGCAAATAATGTCACATTACCTGATGGTTGTGAAATAATGGTTGGAATTGTAAAGCCCTACGTAAGCTTTAATCTTGCAAGTTCCTCGGGATTTGAGAATATTGCAAATCCCTCTATATCAGTAAGCTTAAACTATGCGATATCAAGTTTGGTGGAAGTAAATTACGCAATCTCCGGGGGAACAGCCACAGGTTCGGGTGTTGATTATTTTCTAAATCCCGCAAAAGTGACTTTTAATCCGGGTCAAAAGACAGCTATAATACAGCCACTTATAATAGATGATAATGCTGTTGAAATTCCCGATGAGTATTTTGATATAACACTTTCTGCACCTACTGCAGGCGTGCAGCTAGGAACACAGATTTCTCATGCATATACTATAAAGAACAATGATATCGGAATTGTACTTAGTGCCAGTAATTTAAGTATCGGAACCTGTGCCGTATCAACCACAACACTTACAGCCACAGCATCAGGAAGCGGACCATTTACATATCTCTGGAATCCTTCGTTAGGACTTATATCACCTGCTTCTGCAGTTACTGTTGCGAAACCTGTTGCAAATACAGTTTACAAAGTTACAATAACGGATACCAATGGTTTTAGTAATATCGATTCTATAGCAATTACTGTGGTTCCCGCTCTTTCAAAACCAAGTGTGACAGTTAACGGGGTCCTTACTTTTTGTAGCGGTGACAGTGTTTTGCTAAGTTCCAGTCTGGCAAACAGCTATCTCTGGTCAAATGGAGCAACAACCCGTAACATTTACGCAAAGGTTTCTGGAAATTATACCGTAATTGTATATGATATTTACGGTTGTCCTTCTCCTGTTTCTGATAATACAACAGTAAATGTAAATGCACTACCTGCTAAACCCTTACTTTCTCCTACTGGAAATCAATCAGTATGTTCAGGGGACTCTATTCTTATAACTGCTCCATTATCAAGTTCTTATTTATGGTCAAATGCGGCAGTTTCGCAATCAATTTATATTAAAAATACAGGAAATTATTCTGTAAAAGTTAAAAATGCCACTGGGTGTCAGAGTATATCGAGTGATCCTGTTATTTTGACTGTAAATGCCCTACCTGCAACTCCAACCATTTCAGCAGGTGGGCCAACAACTTTCTGTACTGGTGGAACAGTGACATTAACTTCAAGCGCAGGCACCTCTTATCTTTGGTCGA
>Ga0105048_10004417_pt1 | contig 22911 bp, 22 predicted proteins | sample MAT05_FD_78382 | JGI IMG/M metagenome (GOLD analysis project Ga0105048, IMG submission 78382) | Freshwater microbial communities from Lake Fryxell liftoff mats and glacier meltwater in Antarctica - MAT-05 | ecosystem: Environmental > Aquatic > Freshwater > Ice > Liftoff microbial mat | place...
AAGCGTGCCGCTCATCACCGCCAGCATCCTGAGCAAGAAGCGCGCGGCCGGGCTGAAGGCCCTGGTGATGGACGTGAAGCTTGGCAGTGGCGCCTTCGCCGCGAGCATCGACGACGCGCGCGCTTTGGCTCGCAGCCTGGTGCAGGTGGCCACGCGGGCCGGCCTGCCGACAGTCGCCCTGGACCCTCACCGAAAGACCCCACCATGGCCATCACCGTTGCCATCGATCTCGGCTACGAGTTCACTGTCAAGGCGTCGCTGGACGATGTGTTCGCCGTGCTATCCGACGTGCCCACCTCGGCCAGCTTCTTTCCGAAGGTGGACAAGCTCACCGAGACTGCCAAAGACACCTACCGCTGGGAAATGGAGAAGGTGGGCAGCGCGCAGGTGAACATCCAGACCGTGTACGTGAGCAAATACACCAGAGACCGCAAGAAGGGCACCGTGGTCTGGACGCCGGTCAAGGGCGAGGGCAACGCGCAGGTTGGCGGCCACTGGAAACTGAAGGCCGGCAAGGCCGGCACAGAGATCGACTTCAAGGTGGCCGGCACCGTGGACGTGCCGCTGCCCGGGCTGATGAAGGCCATCGTGGCGCCCGTCGTCAGCAGCGAATTCGAGAAGCTGGTGGACAAGTACGTCGCCAACCTGATCAAGAAATTCGGTGGCGAAGTGGAGTGAATTTCACTGCCCGTTTTTCACAGCCCGTGAGAGACCGGCACCGGCCTGTACCTGCACCTGTTGACCGGGTCCCTTGGGGCTCATTCCTTGGTCGCTGCGAGCAGCCGTACCGCACCGCAGCCCGGGGCGCGTGCCTCGGTCGGGTCGCATCCGACAGTCGCCAGCGACCGGGACTGCAGCAAACTGCTGTTCTGCCACTGGGCGATGCGCCGCCTGTTCGCGCGCTACGGCGCTCGCTGGGGTACGCAGTCCGTCGCCGACGTGGCCAGCCTGTCCTGCCGGGCGACGGCCAGCTTCGGAAAAGGTCCACGGACGTGGAGCTCGAAGATCGACTGCGCGTCGTAGTGCGACTCCCGCCCCTGTAAGGTGCCGACGTAGACGCGATACGAGAGGACGCGCATCTGCGTAGGAAGACCGAAGCCAAGTCGGCCAACGCCAACGGTGGTTTTCCCCACTTTTTCCCCACCACAAACGAGAACGCCACCTCGAGGGTGGCGCAAGTCGTTGATTCGTATAATGAATCTTGGTGGGCGGTGCAGGGCTTGAACCTGCGACCCCTGCCGTGTGAAGGCAGTGCTCTACCGCTGAGCTAACCGCCCGAGCCGACGACGCCAAAGTGCTTCGTCGTTCAGTAAGCCCGAAATTATGCCATCACTTTTTCAGCTGTTGCTGGCGACGCGTACTCTGGGATCATGCGCCACAGCGACTGGCCGGCGCAGGCTTTGTCCAGGTCGGCCAGCATCGCTTCGTGCGCAGCGCGCTCATCTGCGTTGGCGCAATGAACAGCCAGCACCAACTGGCTCAGCTCGATGGCCTGCTGTTGTGCAGGGCCGCTGTGGCTGCCCTGGCCCGCCTCGTCGACAACCAGCATGCCCTGGCCCCGGGTCATGCGCAGGTACACCTCGGCCAGCAAGCCGGCGTCGAGCAGTGCGCCGTGCAGTTCGCGCTGGCTGTTGTCCACCTCGAGCCGCTTGCACAGCGCGTCCAGGCTGTTGGCCTTGCCCGGGAACATCTCGCGAGCCATCAGCAGGCTGTCGCTGACCTGGGCCACGCCGGCCACGAATTTCGGCTTGCCCAGACGCTTGAACTCGGCGTCGAGAAAAGCGACGTCGAAGGCCGCGTTGTGGATGATGATTTCGGCACCGCCTACGAACTCGAGCAGCTCGTCGACGATGGCTGCGAACGCCGGCTTGTCGGCCAGGAAATCGTCGGTGATGCCGTGGACGCGCACGGCGTCCGGGTGGCTGCTGCGCTGAGGGTTCACGTAGTGGTGCAGCGTGCGGCCGGTATGCCGACGGTTGTCGAGTTCGATGCAACCGATCTCGATGATGCGGTCGCCGTCGGCAGCCGACAGTCCCGTGGTTTCGGTGTCCAGGAAGATCTGCCTCATGACGGTTTGCCTCGCGTGTCCACGGCCCCCGGCTGCCGGCCGAACCACCACCAAAGCCCGGCGCCGCCGATGATCATCGGCAGGCACAGCCACTGGCCCATGCTCATGCCCAGCGCCAAGAGGCCGAGAAAGCTGTCGGGCTCGCGGAAGTACTCGGCTATGAAGCGCAACAGGCCGTAGCCGAAGACAAAGGCCGCCGCCACCTGGCCTGTGGCGCGTTCACGCCGGCCGTATAGCCACAACAGAACGAACAGCAGCAGCCCTTCCAGCGCCGCCTGGTACAACTGCGACGGGTGTCGCGCAAAGCTCTCGCCGCTCTGCGGGAAGACCATGGCCCAGGGCAGCGACGGGTCGGCCTGGCGGCCCCAGAGTTCACCGTTGATGAAGTTGCCCACGCGCACCGCGGCAATGCCGGTCGGCACACACGGCGCCACCACGTCCATCACCTCGAGAAAACGGCGCTGGCGCGCACGCGCGAAAAGCGCCATCGCCGTGATGACGCCCAGCAAGCCGCCATGGAAGGCCATGCCGCCCTTCCACACCATGAAAATTTCCAGCGGGTTGGCCAGGTAATAGCCGGGCTTGTAGAAAAGGCAGTAACCCAGCCGCCCACCGATGATGACGCCGAGCACACCGTAAAAGAGCATGTCTTCCACATCGCGCCGCTGCCAGCCGCGGCTGGCGTATTGCGGTTTCGCCACGCGCCGAGCGGCCAAAAAGAGGAAGAGGCCGAAGGCGACGAGGTAGGTCAGTCCATACCAGTGGATGCTGACGGGCCCCAAAGACAGGGCCACAGGGTCGAATTGCGGATGCACGAGCATCGATGAGGTCCTTGTGTGAAGCAGCGATTGTCCATGCCCGGCGACCGATAATGCGCAGCGTCGAAACCCGGAGCCCCGCATGAGCATCAACCGCCGCAGCAAGAACATCACCGAAGGCGTGGCGCGCGCGCCCAACCGCAGCATGTACTACGGCATGGGCTACACCGAAGGCGACTTCGGCAAGCCGATGATCGGCGTGGCCAACGGCCACAGCACCATCACGCCCTGCAACAGCGGCCTGCAGAGGCTGGCCGATGCGGCCGTGGTGGCGCTGAAAGAGGCCGGCGCCAACCCGCAGATTTTCGGCACGCCCACCATCAGCGACGGCATGGCCATGGGCACCGAGGGCATGAAGTACAGCCTGGTCAGCCGCGAGGTCATCGCCGACTGCGTGGAAACCTGCGTCGGCGGCCAGTGGATGGACGGCGTGCTGGTCATCGGCGGCTGCGACAAGAACATGCCCGGCGGCATGATGGGCATGCTGCGCGCCAACGTGCCGGCCATCTACGTCTACGGCGGCACCATCCTGCCGGGCCGCTACAAGGGACAAGACCTGAACATCGTCAGCGTCTTCGAGGCCGTCGGCCAGTTCAGTGCCGGCAAGATGACGGAAGAGGATTTCGTCCAGATCGAGCGCCTTGCCATCCCCGGCAGCGGTAGCTGCGGCGGCATGTACACGGCCAACACGATGAGCTCGGCTTTCGAAGCGCTGGGCATGAGCCTGCCTTTCGCGTCGACGATGGCAAACGTCGAAGAGCCCATCGTGGCGCACACGGCAGATGCGGCCCGCGCGCTCGTGAACGCGGTGAAGCTGGACCTGAAGCCGCGCGACATCGTCACGAAGCAAAGTATTGAAAACGCGGTGGCCGTGATCATGGCCATCGGCGGCAGCAGCAATGCCGTGCTGCACTTCCTGGCCATTGCCCATGCCGCCGGGGTCGAGTGGACGATCGACGACTTCGAGCGCGTGCGCCGCAAGGTGCCGGTGCTTTGCGACCTGAAGCCGAGCGGACGCAACCTGGCCATCGACCTGCACCGCGCCGGCGGCATTCCCGCGGTGATGAAGGCGCTGCACGACGCCGGCTTGCTGCATGGCGACTGCATGACCATCACCGGCAGGACGGTGGCCGAGAACCTGGCCGACATTCCGCCTCTGCGCGCCGACCAGGACGTTATCCGGCCCGTCTCGAACCCGATGTACGCCGAGGGCCACCTCGCCATCCTGAAGGGCAACCTCAGCCCCGAAGGCAGCGTGGCCAAGATCACCGGGCTGAAGAACCCCGTCATCACCGGCCCGGCGCGCGTGTTCGACGACGAGCAGACCGCGCTGGCCACCATCATGGCGGGCCAGATCGTGGCCGGCGACGTGATGGTGCTGCGCTACCTGGGCCCCAAGGGCGGGCCGGGCATGCCTGAGATGCTGGCGCCGACTGGGGCGCTGATCGGCCAGGGCCTGGGCGAGACCGTCGGACTGATCACCGATGGCCGCTTCAGCGGCGGCACCTGGGGCATGGTGGTGGGCCACGTGGCGCCGGAAGCCTTTGCCGGCGGCCTGATCGCCCTGGTGCATGAAGGCGACAGCATCACCATCGATTCGCGCCAGCTGCTGCTGCAGCTGAACGTGCCCGACGATGAGATCGCGCGCCGTCGGGCCGGCTGGACGCAGCCCGCGCCGCGCTACACGCGCGGGGTGCTGGCCAAATTTGCGAGAAATGCAGCCAGCGCCAGCCTGGGGGCGGTGCTGGACGGCGATTGACGGGGATCGATGGCGCTAGAGCCTGGGGTCGCGCCGAGGAGGTTCCGGCGGCGACGGCTTGGCCCGATCGTCGTGTTTGGTGTTCTCTGGCGTGGTACGGCGCGCTGCATCGGCGCGTGAACGGGTCGCGTTACGTTCGCGCCGGCTTGTCAGGCCCAGGGCATCCATGGCCTTCTCGCGACGGTCGATCTTCTTCTGCTCCATCTTTTCCATCACCCGGCGCTGCGTCCAGCCGCTGGTGTCCGCGAAGTGCCACCACAGCACCGCCAGCAGGAAAGGAAGGGCGATGGCCCACCACGGCCACGCGCCGAAAGGCCCGAGATCGGCCAGGTGGGCCAGCAGCAACAAGACACCGACGATGACCATGGGCATGACAGTTTCTCCTCGGGGCACTGTAGCGCATGCCTGTAGCGTATGCCCCGCAGTGCATCCCCTTGCGCTGAAACCTGGCCCTCGCGCCTGTCAGTTGGCCTGTGTCAACTGATCCAGGATGGCCGGGTTCTCCAGCGTGCTGATGTCCTGCGTGATGGCCTCGCCCTTGGCGATGCTGCGCAGCAGGCGGCGCATGATCTTGCCGCTGCGCGTCTTGGGCAGGTTGTCGCCGAAGCGGATGTCCTTGGGCTTGGCGATGGGGCCGATTTCCTTGGCCACCCAGTTGCGCAGTTCGGCGGCGATCTTCTTCGCCTCGTCTCCCGTGGGGCGCTCGCGCTTCAGCACCACGAAGGCGCAGATGGCCTCGCCGGTGGTGTCGTCGGGGCGGCCCACCACGGCGGCCTCGGCCACCAGTTCGGTGCAGCTCACCAAGGCGCTTTCGATCTCCATCGTGCCCATGCGGTGGCCGCTGACGTTCAACACGTCGTCGATGCGGCCGGTGATGGTGAAGTAGCCGGTGTCCTTGTCGCGGATGGCGCCGTCACCCGCCAGGTAGTAGCCCTTGAGTTCAGGCGGGTAGTAGCTCTTGACGAAGCGGTCCGGGTCGCCCCAGATGGTGCGGATCATGCTGGGCCAGGGCTTCTTGATGACGAGGATGCCGCCGCTGCCGTTGGGCACGTCGGCGCCCGTCTCGTCGACGATGGCCGCGGCAATGCCAGGGAACGGCAGCGTGCAAGAGCCCGGCACCATCGGCGTGGCACCCGGCAGCGGGGTGATGACGTGGCCACCGGTCTCGGTCTGCCAGAAGGTGTCGACCACGGGGCAGCGCTCGCCACCCACGTGCTTGTAGTACCACTCCCAGGCCGCAGGGTTGATGGGCTCGCCCACGCTGCCCAGGATGCGCAAGGACGACAGGTCGCTCTTGTTCGGGTGCACGGCCGCGTTGCCCTCGGCGGCCTTGATCAGGCTGCGGATGGCCGTGGGCGCGGTGTAGAAGATGGTGACCTTGTGCTTCTCGATCGTCTTCCAGAAGCGCGCCGCGTCAGGGTAGGTGGGCACGCCTTCGAACACGACTTCGGTGCCGGCCAGCGCCAGTGGGCCGTAGGTGATGTAGCTGTGGCCCGTCACCCAGCCGATGTCTGCGGTGCACCAGAAGACGTCGTCGTCTTTCAGGTCGAAGGTCCAGGCCGTGGTCAGCGCCGCGTGCAGCAGGAAGCCGCCGCTGCTGTGCTGCACACCCTTGGGCTTGCCGGTGCTGCCGCTGGTGTAAAGCAGGAAGAGCGGGTGCTCGGCCTCCACCCATTCGGGCTCGCAGGTCGTGGGCTGGCTGGCCAGCTCTTCGTGCAGCCAGCGGTCGCGTGTGGGGTGCCAGGCGATGGCACCGCCGGTGCGCTTGTAGACGATGACGTTCTGCAGCGTTTCGCAGCCGCCCAACGCGATGGCCTCGTCGACGATGGCCTTCAGCGGCAGGTGCTTGCCACCGCGCATTTGTTCATCAGCCGTGATGACCATCACCGCACCCGCGTCCTGCACACGGTCGCGCACGCTCTGCGCGCTGAAGCCACCGAACACCACCGAGTGGATGGCGCCGATGCGCGCGCAGGCCTGCATCGCGGCCACGCCCTCGACGCTCATGCTCATGTAGATGACGACGCGGTCACCCTTCTTGACGCCGCGCGCCTTCATCGCGTTGGCCAACTGGCACACCTGGGCCAGCAATTCGCGGTAGCTGACGCGGGTGACGGCACCTTCGTCGGCCTCGAAGACGATGGCCGTCTTGTCGCCCAGGCCGCGCTCGATGTTGCGGTCAAGGCAGTTGTGGCTGACGTTCAGCGTGCCGTCGACAAACCACTTGTAGAAAGGCGCGTTGCTGCTGTCCAGCACCTGGGTGAACGGAGTCTTCCAGCTGACGAATTCGCGCGCCAGGCGGGCCCAGTAGGCCTCGTAGTCGCGCTCGGCTTCGGCGACCAGCGCGTCATAGGCGGCCATGCCCGAAACACGGGCGGCAGCCACCAGGCTGGCAGGCGGTTGATAAACCGTGGGCTCGGTACGTTCGCTCATTGCTGGTCTCCTGCTCTGTTGTTGGGGCGTCGCAAGCACCTGGTGCGCGCTGTTGCGCGCTGTTGCGAAGGGCGCGCCGCCGGCGGAAAGATGCGCTGGTCTACTGTCACCCTCAGCGCTGACGATGCGCTTACTCTACGGCGCGCCTCGCGCGCTACAAATGGGGCACGACGTTTGAGGCCATTCCCACCCACCCGGGCAGGCGAATAGGGGCCACGGGCCGGCATGGGCACAATCCTGCCCGTCCCCCCACTTGCCGTGTTGGCTGCCTGCCGGGCCGATGGACTTCTTGCCTGCGCGGGCGTCATCCATCTGCAACCCACCGGCCACCGGCGCACCTTCGACCTGGCCGAAAGCAATTCACCCACCGTGACCGCCCTGCCCAAACCCGCGCTGCGTTCGACACTGGCTGCGTTCATGGAACGCCCGAGGGTGCAGCACACCATCTTGCTGCTGATCATCGTCAACGCGGTGATCCTGGGCATGGAGACTTCACCCGCGCTGATGGCCAAGCACGGCAGCTGGTTGAAGGCCTTGGACAAGTCGATCCTCGGCATCTTCGTGGTCGAGATCGCCATTCGCATCTATGTGCACCGAACCCACTTCTTTCGTGACCCGTGGAGCTTGTTCGATTTCTTCGTCGTGGCCATTGCGCTGGTGCCCGCCAGCGGGCAGCTGGCGGTGCTGCGCTCGCTGCGCGTGCTGCGCGTGTTGCGCATCCTGACCATCGTGCCTTCGATGCGGCGCGTGGTGGGCGGCCTGCTGGCCGCCATTCCCGGGCTGGCGTCGATCGGCATGGTGCTGGCGCTGGTGTTCTATGTGTTCGCCGTCATCACCACCAACTTCTTCGGCGCCGCCTTCCCAGACTGGTTCGGCACTCTGGGCCGCTCGCTGTACACGCTGTTCCAGGTGATGACGCTGGAGAGCTGGAGCATGGGGATTTCGCGCCCGGTGATGGAGGTCTTTCCCTACGCCTGGGTCTTCTTCATTCCCTTCATCCTGATCGCCACCTTCACCATGCTCAACCTGTTCATCGGGGTCATCGTCAGCGCGATGCAAAGTTTCAGCGAGGACGACAAGGCGCACGCTGCGCCCCTGACTGCACCCGCGACTGCGCCCGCGCCTGCACCGGAAGCGGCACGCGTATCCGGACCCACACCCACACCTGACCCGGCCAATGAAGGCACAGCCCAACTGCACACCGAACTGCGCGCCCTGCGCAGCGAGATGGCCGAGTTGCGCGAACTGTTGCGCAGCAGTGTCAGCCCCAACCCCGGCATCAACCCCAACACCAGCCGCGGAGACGCCGCATGCTGATGCAGATACTGTTGTTCGTCGTGGGTCTGGTCGGGCTGATCGCCGGGGCAGAACTTCTGGTGCGCGGCGCCTCGAAGCTGGCGCTGAGCTTCGGCATCTCGCCGCTGGTGGTGGGGCTGACGGTGGTGGCTTTCGGCACCAGCGCACCGGAGATGGCTGTTTCGACCGGTGCGGTGCTCAATGGCCAGGTCGACCTGGCGCTGGGCAACGTGATCGGCAGCAACATCTTCAACGTGCTCTTCATTCTGGGCATCAGCGCCTTGATCACGCCGCTGGTGGTGAATGTGCAGCTCATCCGGCAAGAGGTGCCCATCATGATCGGCGCCAGCCTGCTGCTGGCGGTGCTGGCCCTGGACGGCCGCATCAGCGCAAGCGACGCCGCGCTGCTGTTCGGGCTGGTCATCGCCTATACCGTATTTCTGGTGCTCCAGTCGCGCGCAGAAACGCAGGCGGCGCGCGACGAGTACGCGGCCGAGATTCAGCCCGCCCAGCCAGGTGGATGGGACAGCCACTGGGGCGCACAACTGGGTCTGATCGTCGGCGGCCTGGTGCTGCTGGTGGGTGGCTCGGAGGCGCTGGTCACCGCAGCCGTCAGCTTCGCGCGGGCGCTCGGCATCAGCGAACTGGTGATCGGTCTGACCATCATCGCCGCCGGCACTTCGATGCCCGAAGTGGCGGCCTCCGTGACGGCCGCGCTGAAGGGCGAGCGCGACATCGCGGTGGGCAACGTGGTGGGCAGTTGCGTGTTCAACGTGCTGGGTTGTGTGGGCCTGGCCGGCTTGGCTGCGGCCATCAGTGGCGCCGGCGGCGGCGCGCTGTTGGTGCCGACGGCAGCGCTGAACTTCGACCTGTGGGTGATGCTGGCCGTGGCCCTGGCCTGCCTGCCGGTATTCCTGAGTGGCCGCGAGATCGCGCGCTGGGAAGGCGCCGTCTTCCTGGGCTACTACGTCGCCTACGTGGCCTATCTCATCCTGGCGGCACAAGACCACGCCGCCCTGCCCGCCTTCAGCTGGGCCATGCTGAGCTTCGTCATCCCGTTGACGGTGGTGACGCTCGTCGCGTCTTCGCTGCGCCGGCCGGCGCGCTGAGCCTCGCCGCGAAGGCGCTGCCGGCCTTCACGCCCAGGCCAGCAGCGCCACCAGCGTACCGCCGAGCGCCAGGTAGACGGCACACGGAACCAGCGTGCGCCGCAGGATGTCGGCCTCGCGCCCTGACAGGCCCACGGTGGCTGCGCCGGCCACGATGTTGTGCGGGCAGACGATGTTGCCCACTGCGGCGCCGAAACCCTGCGCCGCCAGCAGTGCAACCACCGGCAGACCCAGGGCCTGTGCGGTCTGTGCCTGCAGGCTGCTGAACAGCACATTCGAAGCCGTGGCCGAGCCGGTGACGAAGCTGCCCAGCGCGCCCAGCGCCGGTGACAGCGCCGGCCAGGCTCGCCCCAGCGTGGCCACGGCGGCTTCCTGCAGCGCCTGAACCATGCCGGCATGCAGCAGCAGGCGCGACAGGCACAGCATGGCCAACAGCGCCACGCTCACTGGCAGCAGGCGACGCGCCGCTGTGCGCAGCGGCCCACCCAGCTGCCGCAGCGGCACACCCTGCAGCAGCGCCGCTCCCAACAGGGCTGCAAACAGCAATGTGCCGGGGTGGGTCAGGGGCTGCATGCGCCCGCTGAACGGCTGCTGGCCCGGCACTTCCCAGCGCCACTGCAGCAGGACGCCACCCAGGGCCTCGGACAGGCCAGGCACGCTGCGTGTCACGAGCACCAGCGCGATGAGAAGCGCATATGGCCACAGCGCGCGACGCCAGGCCGGCGGCGGCGCGTCGCGTTGCGGGATGGCATCCGCGGCGGCAGCACCTGCAACAGCCGGGTGAGCGGACCACAGGCGCATTGCCAGCACCAGCAGCGTCCCGCTGAACAGAGCCGCCCCCAGGGTGGCCAGTTCAGGCCCGACCCAGGCCGCCAGCAGGACGCTGGGCAGCAGGAATGCCAGCGCCGCTCCCATTGCCCAGTGCCACCCGGGCAGGCGCAGGCCGGCGCCGGACAGGCTGCGTGCGAAGAAGAACATCAGCACGCCGCCCAGCGCCAGGTGCAGCACGGCGGTGCGGGTGGCAAGGTCCAGCACTTCCGCGCCGCTCAGGCCAAGCAAACCCGCCTGTGCCAGCACCGGCGTGCCCAGTGCGCCGAAGGACACGCCCACCGCATGCCCCAGCAAGGCCAGCACCACCGCCTGCAGCGGCGGCACGCCCAGGCCCACCAGCAAGGGCGCCACCAGGGCAATGGGTGTACCGAAGCCGGCCGCACCTTCCAGGAACAGGGCCGCACACCAGCCCACCAGCAGGGCCTGCAAGGCGCGCGAGTTGCTGACGCGGGCGAGGCCTCCGCGCAGTGCGTCCAAGGCTCCGCTGCGCTGCTGGTGTTCGTGCAGCGCCAGCGCCGGCAGCAGGATCCACAGGATGCCCAGGGTCAAGAAAGCCGCCTCGGCCAGCACACCGGCATGCGCCGCCAGCCCCGTGCCAGGCGCCTGGCCCGGCAAGGCCGCAGCCCAGGGCAGCGCAAACCCGAACACCGTCCAGGCCAGCACGAAGGCCAGGGCGAGGCCAGCCAGGCCGGCGCGGGCAGCAGACCAGCGCGCGCCCAGCATCAGCAGCAAGATCAGGACGATGGGTGCGGCAGCGGCAACCGTCAGCATCATTTCGACAGTGACAGTGACAACGACAGGGCTGGCAACAGGAACAGTGAGAAGAACGGGCTCGCCCATGCGCAGCCGTTGCCCACACCCATCCTCAGGCCAGGTGCTCGACGCCCACGGGGTACAGCGGCCGGCCCTCGGCCACGAAACTGTCGACGTTGGCGATGGTGGTTTCGGCGATGGCGCGCAGAGCGTCTTCGGTGAAGAAGGCCTGGTGGCCGGTGATGACGACGTTGGGGAAAGTGAGCAGGCGTGCAAACACATCGTCCTCCAGGGCGCTGTCGCTCAGGTCGCGGAAGAACAGGTCGGCCTCTTCCTCGTAGACGTCCAGGCCCAGGTAGCCCAAATGACCGCTCTTCAGCGCTGCCACCACGGCGGGTGTGTCCACCACCGCACCGCGGCTCGTGTTCAGCAGCATGGCGCCGCGCTTCATCTGCGCCAGCGCAGCGGCGTTGACCAGGTGGCGTGTGGCCGGTGTCAGCGGGCAGTGCAGGCTGACGATGTCGCTGCGCGACAGCAGTTCGGCCAGGGGCACGTAGCGCACACCCAGCGCCAGTGCGTCGGCGTGAGGCTGGGGGTCGCTGCCCAGCACCTCGCAGCCGAAGCCCCGCATGATGCGCGCGAAGCAACGTCCGATCTTGCCCGTGCCCACCACGCCCACGGTGCGGCCGTGGAGGTCGAAACCCAGCAAACCTTCGAGCGCGAAGTTGCCCTCGCGCACACGGGCATGGGCGCGGTGGATCTTGCGGTTCAGCGTCAGCAACAGCGCCGCAGTGTGTTCGGCCACCGCGTGTGGTGAATACTCGGGCACACGGCCCACGGCCATGCCCAGTTCTGCCGCCACCGCCAGGTCGACTTGGTTGAACCCCGCGCTGCGCAGCACCAGCAAGCGCACGCCGAGGCCATGCAGGCCGCGCACCACCTCGGCGTTCAGGAGGTCGTTGACGAAGGCGCACACGGCCTGGCAGCCGCCAGCGGTGGCCACGGTGCCTGGCTCGAGGCGGGACTCGAGGTAGTGCAGGTCATGCCGGCGGCCCCCATTGGCCTGGTCCAGGAACTGGCGGTCATACGGGCGAGTACTGAAGACGGCGATGCGCATGCGACCATGGTCCTCGAAACAGGGAACTGACGCCCCAATTAGCGCACGTCGCGCGTCGCCTTCGGTTAGTCGCGCCGTAAATCGGGCGGCACGGGCGCGGTCGAGGGCACGCGCAGGTGCAGCGCGGCCTGCGCCATCAAGTTGGCCGACACCGGCGCGGTGACGAAAAGGAACAGCGTGATCAGCAGTTCATGCAGCCCAGGGTCACCGCGCAGCCAGCTCAGCGCCATGCTGGCCAGCAACACACCACCCACACCCAAGGTGCTGGCCTTGGTGGGCGCGTGCAGGCGCATGAAGAAGTCCGGGAAGCGCAGCAAGCCCACCACGCCCACCAAGGCGAACATGGCGCCCACCACCAGCAGTGCAGCCATCGGCAGTTGAAGCCACAGCGGCAGGGTTTCCAGATTCATTTGAACTCCCTCATTCGACGACGTCGCCGCGCGCCAGGAAACGCCCCAGCGCGACCGTGCCCACGAAACCCAGCATGGCGATGATCAGCGCTGCTTCGAACAGCAGCACGGTGCCCAGGCGCATGCCCATCAGGATGGCCAGGGCCACGGCGTTGATGGAAAGCGTGTCCAGCGCCAGCACACGGTCGGTGGCATGCGGGCCGCGCAGCAGCCGCCAAAGACTCAGCAGCACCGCCAGACTGAAAGCCAGCAGCGCGAAGTCCAGGGCCCAGGCCAGAATCATTCGAAGATCTCCTTCAACGGCACCTCGTAGCGCGCCTTCATCTCGGCCGCAGCGGCGGCGACGTCGCGGCAGTCGAGCGCATGCACGAGGATGTACCCGCGTTCAGTGTCCACCACACAGCTGACCGTGCCCGGCGTGGTGGTGATGATGGTGGCGAACAGGCTGATGGCGGTGGGGTTCTGCAGGTCCAGCGGCACCGTCACCCAGGCCGGGTGGGGGCGGCTGAAGGGCGACAGCACGATGCGCGCCACGGTGAAGTTCGCCGACACGATGTCCCACAGCACGATGCCGGTGAAGCGCAGCACCGTGCCCCATTTGCGCACCCGCACCGGCTCGCCCAGAAAGCCGTGCAGCAGCCGCGGCAGCACCACGCCCAGCAGCGCGGCCATGAGGAGGTTGCCCGGGGCCAGGCTTTGCTGCAGCAGCAACCAGGTCACGGCCAGCAGCAGCGACAGCACCGGGTGGCCGAACCAGCGCGGCTTCATGGCGCCGCCCCGGGCTGTGGGCCTCTGGGCAGCGGCTGCGGCTGCGGCAGGCGGAAGGGTCGTGCAGAGTCGGCTTGCGGCCCGCCCAGTTCTGGCAGCACGGCGCGGGCGTAGGCGTCGCGGTCGCTCAGCTGCAGTGCCGCGGCGGCGGTGTAGCGTTGCATGGGCGCGGCAAACACCGTGAGCAGCACGCTCATGCCCAGCAAGGCCAAGGTGGGCAGCAACAGCTTCACGCTGGCGCCCGAAGAGGCCGAGGGCACTTCAGGCCGCACGGCCCAGAAGAGCACGCTGCCGGCCCGCGCCAGGCCCACCAGCGTGAAGAAACCCACGACCAATACCACCGTCCATACCGCCGCCGCCCAGGGATGCCCGCTGGAGGCCTGCAACAGCATCAGCTTGCCCACGAAGCCCGGCAACGGCGGCAGGCCGGCGTTCGAAGCCGCCGCCAGCAACAGCAACAAACCGAGAATCACCGGCTGTTTCACCGGGCTGCAAGGCTCCAGCCGGTCGCCCATGCGCCCCCGCTGTGCGGCCACCAGTTCGGCCAGCAAGAACAGGCCGGCTATGACCAGCGTGGAATTGACCAGGTAGTACATGGCCGCCGACCAGGCCGCCGCGCCGAACAAGCCGATGGCCGCGACAACGGTGCCCACCGACGCCACCGTCAGCCAGGCAATCAGCCGCGGCAAGTTGTGCGCCGCCAGCGCGCCCAGCACGCCCACCACGCTGGTGGCGAGGGCCAGCGGCAGCAGCAGAGGCTGCACCGTGAAGGCGCTGGCCCCGGCATCGGCGCCGAAAATCACCCCGTGCACGCGCAAGATGGCATACACGCCCACCTTCGTCATGATGGCGAACAAGGCTGCCACCGGCGCACAGGAATTCGCGTAGGTGGCAGGCAGCCACAAGGCCAGAGGCACCAGCGCCGCCTTGAAACCGAACACCACCAGCAGCAGCAAGGCGCCGGCTTGCAGCAGCGCCGCCTCGGGCGCCGGCACGCGCGGCACACGCAGCGCCAGGTCGGCCAGGTTCAACGTGCCGGTGACGCCGTACAGCAAGGCCATGCCCAGCAAGAACAGCGCCGAAGCGGCCAGATTCAGCACCACGTAGTGCGTGCCTGCGCGCAGACGCTCGCGCCCCAGGCCATGCGTCATCAGCACGTAGCTGGCAATCAACAGCACCTCGAAAAATACGAACAGGTTGAACAGGTCGCCCGTCAGGAAGGCGCCATTCAGGCCCATCAGCTGGAATTGCAGCAGCGCATGGAAGTGGCGACCGTGCGAGTCCCAGCCGCCACTGGCGTAGAACAATATCGGCACCGCCACCGCCGAGGTCAGGGCCACCATCAGCGCAGACAGCCGGTCCACCACCAGCACGATGCCAAACGGCGCCGGCCATTCGCCCAGCCGGTAGACGGTCAACACGCCGGTGCCAGCCAAATCGATCAGACGGAATGCCAGCACCGCACCCAGCAGCACCGAGGCCAGCGCGATACGGCGTGTCCACACGCGTTTCGCGTCCCCGTCGCCGACAAGCAGCAACAGGATGGCCGTGAAGGCCGGCAGCAGCACCGCCAGCACGGGCAGATGGTCAGCAAAGCTCATGGGCTGCCACCTTCGCCATGGGCGTGCGGGCCGTGCGCGTCAGGCTTGCCGTCGACATGGTCGCTGCCCCCGTCGTGGCGGCTGCGCAGCGCGAGTTCGATGACGAAGCCGGTGGTGGCAAAGCCGATCACGATGGCGGTCAGCACCAGGGCCTGTGGCAGCGGGTCGGCCACGTTCGGGCCCGCGTTCAGGATCGGCGGCGCGCCCGACCACAGCCGGCCCATCACGAAGATGAAGACGTTGACGCCGTAACCCAGCATCGTCAGGCCCAGCACCACCGGGAAGGTGCGTCCGCGCAGCAGCAGGTAGATGCCGCTGGCCGTGACCAGGCCGATGCCGGTGGCCATCAGGAATTCCATGCTCAGCCACATCAACGTGCCCCTTCGCCGTCAGTGGCCCCGCAGGCATGGGCCGGGCCTTCCTTGCTGGCCGCACCCAGCACCGACAGCATCAGCAGCGTGGCGCCGACGACGGTGATGTAGATGCCCAGATCGAAAAGCGCAGCCGTGGCCAGCGGCACTTCGCCCAGCACGGGCAGGATGGGGTGGCCGGTGAAACTGGTCAGGAAGGGACGGCCGAAGAAGAAGGCGCCCACACCCGTCAACCCCGCGATGCCCAGGCCGCTGGCGATCCAGCGCGTGTAGCGCTGCCCGCCGGCGCCATGCAACAAGGCGTCGGCCTTCTGCTGGCCCAGCGCCATGTACTGCAGCACCAGCGCCACCGCCGTCACCAGCCCGGCGATGAAGCCGCCCCCTGGCAGGTTATGGCCACGCCAGAAGATGTAGAGCGACACCACCAGCGCCAGCGGCAGCACCAGGCGCGCCGCCACGAGCAGCATCAAGGGCTGTTCGGAGAAAGACCAGGCCCGGCCGTCCGGATCGTGCGACTCGCGGCGCACCCGGAAGCGGTCCAGCAGCGCAAGCACGCCCACGCCGGCGATGCCCAGCACGGCGACCTCGCCGAAGGTGTCGTACGCGCGGAAGTCGACCAGGATCACGTTCACCGCGTTGGTGCCGCCACCCATCGGCAAGCTGTTGGCCAGGAAGTACCAGCTGATGGAGTCGTGGTCGCGCGTCATCACCAGCCAGGCCAGCCAGGCCACGCCGCCACCGGCGGTCAGGGCCAGCGCAGCGTCGCGAGTGCGGCGAACAGGGCTGCTTTCGCGCGGCGTCAACGCCGGCAGCAGCGCCAGGCCCATCAGCAGCAGCACCGTGGCCACCACCTCCACGCTGAGTTGCGTCAATGCCAGATCGGGCGCGGACAAGCCGAGGAAGCTGAACGACACCACCAGGCCCACCACACCCACCAGCACCACCGCACGGAAGCGCTGGTGGTGGCCCAGCACCAGCGCAGCGCATGCCGCCAGCAGCGCCAGCCACAGCACGCCAGCCAAAACTGTGGCCGGCATCAGGGCCCGCGTGCCGGTGCCCAGCGCAGGCGTCTGCAGCAGCGGCCAGGCGGCCACGGCAATGGCCGAGGCCAGCATCAGCGCTGCATAGCGCTGCAGCGAATGGTTTTCGGTGGCTGCCGTGAAACGCCCGGCAGCGCCGAACAGGCCGTCCACCAGACCCGTGAACACGGCCTGGCCACTGAAAGCGCCAGGCAAGTAGCGGTGCAGGCGGCCGCCACTGGCCAGCCCGAAGTACAGCGCCGCGCCCCCGCCCACGGCCACGACGCTCATCAGCAGGGGAATATTCACCCCGTGCCACAGTGCCAAGGAAAACGTCGGGGCGGCCGTGCCCAGCGCCGCGCGGGTGGCCGCCTCGACCATAGGGCCGGCCAGCAGCATGGGCGCGAGGCCCACCGCGATGCACACGCCCACCAGCAGCAGCACCGGGCCCTTCATGCCCCATGAAGGCTCGTGCGGGTGCGCCACCGGCAGATCTTTCGGCGGGCCGTTGAAGAACACGTCGTGCACCAGGCGCACCGAATAGGCCATCGAGAACAGCCCCCCGGCCGTGGCCAGCACCGGCATCAGCCAGCCCCAGGTGCCCCACATCCGCTCACCGCCCTTCAAGGCCTCGTCCAGCATCATTTCCTTGCTGATGAAGCCGTTGAATGGCGGTATGCCGGCCATGGCGGCGGCGGCGATGAAGACCAGCGTGCCGATGACGGGCAACAGCGCCATCAGCCCGCCGAGCTTGCGCATGTCGCGGGTGCCGGTCTCGTGGTCGACGATGCCCGCGCTCATGAACAGCGCCGCCTTGAAGGCCGCGTGGTTCATGATGTGGAACACCGCCACCACCTTGGCCAACGGGCTGCCCAGGCCGATGAGGAAGGTGATGAGCCCCAGGTGGCTGATGGTGCTGTAGGCCAGCAGGGCCTTCAGGTCGTGCTTGAAGATGGCCACGAAGGCCGCGAACACCATCGTCACCAGGCCCACCGTGGCCACCACGCCCTCGAACAGCGCCGTGCCGCCGAGCACCGGGTACAGGCGCAGCATCAGGAAGAGGCCGGCCTTCACCATGGTGGCGCTGTGCAGGTAAGCCGACACCGGCGTCGGCGCGGCCATGGCCTCGGGCAGCCAGAAGTGGAAGGGCATCTGCGCGCTCTTGGTGAAGCAGCCCAGCAGCACCAGGGCCAGCACCAGCGGGTAACGCGCGTCGGCCTGCACTTGTTCGATCAGGCCCGGCGTGGCCAGCATCACGCTCAGCTCGTAAGTGCCGGCGATCTGCCCCAGCACGATGACGCCGGCCAGCAGCGCCAGCCCGCCGCCACCGGTGACGGCCAGCGCCATGCGTGCGCCGTTGCGCGCATCTGCGCCTTTCTTCGGGTGTGAACCCCAGTAGCCCACCAGCAGGAAGCTGCTGACGCTGGTGAGTTCCCAGAACACCACCATCAGCAGCAGGTTGTCGCTGAGCACGATGCCCAGCATCGCCGCCATGAACAGCATCAGCTGGCTGTACAGCTTGCCCGCCGGGTCTTCTCGGTGCAGGTAGAAGGCGGCGTAGATGACGATGAGCAGGCCGATGCCGCTGATCATCAGGCCGAACATCAGGCCCAGGCCGTCGAGCCGGTAGTTGGCGTTCAGGCCGATGGCCGGCATCCACTCGGCCTGCGTCAGCAGCACTTCGCCCTGCATCACCGGGCCGGCCAGCCAAAGCAAGATGGCCAGCACCGAAAGCGTCACCGCGCCGGCGATCACCGCTGTCGCCGCGCGACGCGCGGGCGTGTTGCTGCGCCCGCACCACAGGCACAGCAGCGTGCCCGGCACCAGCGGCAGCAGAACGGCAAGGGCAAGCGGGCTCATGCGGCGGTTGGGGGAGGAACGGGAACCAGGGAAGCAGGAGGCCCGGGACGGCCGACCAAAACCGCGCAGTTTAGGGGAGCCTGGCCTGCACGTGCCTTACCCCGACACCCGCTGCGCGCTTGGCACCCACGCTTGACACAGCCTTGCGCATCGGGTCGCTGGCTACACTTCTGGCCCTCGAGTTCAGCACTTCGCGCCTGCCACGCGCCCACGCCATGACCACCCTCATCCGCCAGGCCGACCTCATCGAGACCGTTGCCGCCGCGCTGCAGTACATCAGCTACTACCACCCGGCCGACTACATCAGCCACCTCGCCCGGGCGTATGAGCGCGAATCCTCGCCAGCGGCCAAGGACGCCATCGCGCAAATCCTGACGAACAGCCGCATGTGCGCCACGGGCCACCGGCCCATCTGTCAGGACACCGGCATCGTCAATGTCTTCCTGAAGATCGGCATGAACGTGCGCTGGGAGGGCTTCACCGGCAGCGTGGAAGATGCGGTCAACGAGGGCGTGCGCCGCGCCTACCTGAACAGCGACAACCCGCTGCGCGGCTCGATCCTGGCCGACCCCATCTTCGAGCGCAAGAACACCCAGGACAACACACCGGCCGTCATCCACATGACGGTGGTGCCTGGCGCCAAGCTCGACGTCACGGTGGCCGCCAAGGGCGGCGGCAGCGAGAACAAGAGCAAGCTGATCATGATGAACCCCAGCGACAGCATCGTCGACTGGGTGCTCAAGACCGTGCCGACGATGGGCGCCGGCTGGTGCCCGCCGGGCATGCTGGGCATCGGCGTGGGCGGCACCGCCGAGAAGGCCGTGCTGCTGGCCAAGGAAGTGCTGATGGACCCCATCGACATGTTCGACCTGCTGGCCCGCGGACCCGCGAACAAGCTCGAGGAAATGCGCATCGAGCTCTACGAAAAGGTCAACGCCCTTGGCATCGGCGCGCAGGGCCTGGGCGGGCTGACCACGGTGCTGGACGTGAAGATCGCTACTTATCCCACACACGCTGCGGGCAAGCCGGTGGCGATGATTCCGAACTGCGCCGCCACGCGCCATGCGCATGTGCAGATGGACGGCAGCGGTGCGGTCTACCTCGACCCGCCCTCCTTGAGCCTGTGGCCCGACGTGCACTGGGCGCCCGACTACCAGCGCTCGAAGATGGTCGACCTGAACACGCTGACGCGCGAACAGGTGGCGAGCTGGCAACCCGGCGAAACGCTGCTGCTCAGCGGCAAGATGCTCACCGGGCGCGACGCCGCACACAAGCGCATTCAAGACATGTTGGCCAGGGGTGAAAAGCTGCCGGTCGACTTCACCAACCGCGTCATCTACTACGTCGGCCCGGTGGACCCGGTGCGCGACGAAGTCATGGGCCCGGCCGGCCCGACCACGGCCACGCGCATGGACAAGTTCACCGAGATGATGCTGTCGCAGACCGGCCTCATCGGCATGATCGGCAAGGCCGAACGCGGGCCTGCCGGCATCGCGGCCATCCAGAAGCACAAGAGCGCCTACCTCATGGCCGTGGGTGGTGCGGCCTACCTGGTCGCGAAAGCGATCAAGCACTCGAAAGTGGTGGGCTTTGCCGACCTGGGCATGGAAGCCATCTACGAGTTCGACGTCGTCGACATGCCGGTCACGGTGGCCGTCGACGCCCAGGGCACGAGCGTGCACAACACCGGCCCGGCCGAGTGGCAGGCACGCATCGGCAAGATACCGGTGATGGTGGCCTGAGGGCCGAGACGCCGTGTCACAGCTTTTCGAGGTTCACCCGCAGAACCCCCAGCCACGCCTGCTGAAGCAGGCCGCAGCCATCCTGCAGGCCGGCGGCGTGGCCGCGGTGCCCACCGACAGCAGCTATGCGCTGGTGTGCCGGCTGGACGACAAGGCCGCCGCCGAAGCCCTGCGGCGCATCCGCCAGGTCGACGACAAGCACCACCTCACGCTGCTGTGCAAGGACTTGAGCGAACTGGCGCGTTTCGCGCGTGTCGACAACCGCCAGTACCGGCTGCTGAAACTGGGCACACCGGGGCCCTACACCTTCATTCTTGAAGCCACCAAGGAAGTGCCACGCCGCCTTTCTCACCCGAGCCGGCGCACCATCGGCCTGCGTGTGCCCGAACACGAGGTGTTGCAAGCCCTGCTGGCGCAGTTCGGTGAACCGCTGCTGGCCACGACGCTGATACCGCCCGGCGAAACTGAGCCCATGAACGACGCCAGCGAAATACGCGAACGCTTCCAGAAGTCGGTGCAAGCGGTGGTGGATGCCGGCGCCTGCTCGATGACCCCCACCACCGTGATCGACTTCAGCGGCGATGAACCCGTGCTGCTGCGCCAGGGCCGCGGTGAACTTGCGCGGCTGGGGCTTTAGCCCAGCGCGCGATGACGTCGTTCGCGCAGGGTGCGGCACAGCACCGACGCCTGTTGCCGCATGGCCCATGGTCAAAGACCCACGGAGCTTTTATGAAACCCTGCCTGAAACTCGACCTTCCGCACTCCCCGCATTGGGTCACCCCATGATCCGCCTGCGCCTGGCCCTGGAACTGGATTACGAAGTGCAGCAGCCCGGCGCTGACTTCATCTTCAACATCCACGCGGCACACACCGAACGGCAGGTGGTGTCCGATGAGCACCTGGACCTGAACCAGAGCGTGCCCTGGCGCGTCGACACCGACCCCGTCACGCAGAACCGTTACCTGCGTGTGAGTGCCCTGCCCGGCCCGCTGCGCGTGCGCTACAACGCCACCGTCAACCTCAACCACCACATCGAGGAGCCCGGCGGCATCGGTGAAGTGCCGGTGGCGCAACTGCCTACACAGGTGCTGCCCAGCATCTACCCCAGCCGCTATTGCCAGTCAGACCGCCTGCTGCGCCTGGCCATGCGCGAGTTCGGCCACTTGCAGCCGGGCTACGCGCGCGTGCAGGGCATACGCGACTGGGTGCTGCAGCACATCGCGTTCACCCCCAACACCAGCAACTCCAACACCTCGGCGGTGGACACGCTGCTGGACACGGTGGGCGTGTGCCGCGACTTTGCGCACCTGATGATTGCGCTGTGCCGCGCCATCAACGTGCCGGCGCGCTTCACCACCGGCATCGACTACGGCGCCGACCCCGCGCTCGGCCCCACCGACTTCCATGCCTATGTCGAGGCCTACCTGGGCGGGCGCTGGTACATCTTCGACCCCTCGGGCACCGCCATTCCGATGGGCTTCGTGCGCCTGGGCACCGGGCGCGACGCCACCGATGTGGCCTTTGGCACCATCTTCGGCAGCGTGGTGGCGCAGGCCCCGCGCATCAGCATCGAGGCCCTGCCCGGTGACGACGGCCGGCTGGTGTTGCCCTGGCACTGCCCGCAGGCGCTGTCGACCGACGCCTGACCCGAGGTGCCGCGCTCAGAGGCTGAGAGTTTTTCGAGCGTGACCGAGCAGCGCGTCAAAAGGCGTCCGATCTAGGCGCAAAGCACAGCCTTAGCTCGGGCTATGGCGCGCATTTGCAACGACGAGCGGGCGTCTTTTGGCGTGATGAGTGGGCATGATCGAAAGACTTTCAGCCGCTCAGCCTGGCGCGGCGAGTGCCGTGCGCAGCCGTTCGGGGCTGAAGCCCAGCAGCAGACGTTCACGCACCAGCAACACCGGTGTGCCGGGCGCTCGGCTGGCCTCGAAGTCGGCGCGGCAGACGCTGTCGCGTTCGATGCTGCACTCGGTAAAGGGCACGGTGTGCTCGACCAGCCAGCGCCGCGCCTGATCGCAGATGGCGCAGTTGTCGGACGACAGCATGTGGATATCACCAGCCTTGGCCAGCGCTGCGACATCAGCGCCGAGGTCTGCGCGATGGTGTGCTGACCACCACGCCTGCGCCGACATCGCAGCCAGGACCACGAACGCCAGCCCCAACAGGGAGCGTGTCTGCGAACTCAGTGCCATGGTTCTTCTTCTCCCTGCTTCAGATGGCCGCCGTGACGACCATCTCGACCCGCCATTCGGGCTTGGCCAGCGTGGCCTGCACGGTGGCGCGCGGCGGCGCATGGCCGGCGGGCACCCAGGTTTCCCACGCGGCGTTCATGCCCGGGAAGTCGGCCAGATCCTTCAGAAAGATCTCCACGCGCAGCAGCCGGCGCTTGTCGGTGCCGGCGCGTGCCAGCAGCGCGTCGACGGCGGCCAGCACCTGCTGTGTCTGGCCCGTGATGTCCAGGCTGCCGTCGGCGGGCACCTGGCCGGCCAGGTAGGCCACGCCGTTGTGCACGGCCATCTCGGACAACCGCGCGCCGACGTCGAATCTCTGAACCATCTCAATGCCCCTTGTTCTTGTGGTGGTGGCCCTTGGCCGGCGCCTTGGCCGGTGTTTTGGCCGGTGTTTTGGCGTTGACCGGCATCGGCGCGGCCGCCTGGCCGAGCCTGTGTTCGGTGCCCGCCAGCAACTTGCGGATGTTGCCCTCATGGCGCCACACCAGCAGCAGGCTCATCACCACCAGCGCCAGGGTCGAGAGCTCGGGGCCCCAGATCAGCATTTGATAGAACGGTGCGAAGACGGCGGCCACCATCGCTCCCAGCGAGACATACCGCGAGAAGGCGAGGATGAGTGCGAAGCTCAGCAGCGCGGCCACACCGAGCAGCGGGTTCACCGCCATCAGCACACCCGCCGCAGTGGCCACGCCCTTGCCGCCCTGGAAACGGAAAAACACCGGCCA
>Ga0105048_10004418_pt1 | contig 22909 bp, 18 predicted proteins | sample MAT05_FD_78382 | JGI IMG/M metagenome (GOLD analysis project Ga0105048, IMG submission 78382) | Freshwater microbial communities from Lake Fryxell liftoff mats and glacier meltwater in Antarctica - MAT-05 | ecosystem: Environmental > Aquatic > Freshwater > Ice > Liftoff microbial mat | place...
AGTCTTTCTTCGTATTGGGATCGATCAGATTTTTCAGCGCCGCCTCGACGACGTCCCGCGTAACAGCCATTGTCCAGCTCCTTGTAGAGATACCCGAGTAATTCCGTCCAGTTTAACCGAAAAGTGAAGGCTCGCCTTTAGCTTCCGCCGTATCTGAAATGGGCCGCCGTGGGGCAGCGGCTCCGTTCAGTGAAGGCCAGCGACTACGGTTATGCGGCAAGCTCAGGCCGCACTTTGCTAGAATGCACGATTTGCCGCAAGCGGCCCGACCCGAGGCCCGCAATCATTATTTCCGATCGCCGACCATGACCCGCAAAATCCTCGTTACCTCCGCCTTGCCGTACGCCAACGGCGCCATTCACCTCGGCCACCTTGTCGAATACATCCAGACCGACATCTGGGTACGTTTCCAGAAAATGCAAGCCGCGGACAAGGTCGCCGAGTGCTGGTACGTCTGTGCCGACGACACGCACGGGACGCCGATCATGCTGCGCGCGCAAAAGGACGGAATCACGCCGGAAGCGCTGATCGCCCGCGTACACGGCGAGCACGCACGCGATTTCGCCGGATTTCACGTCGCTTTCGACAACTTTTACACGACACACTCGCCCGAGACGCAGGACTGCGCCAACGAGATCTACGCACGCCTGCAGAAAGCCGGTCTGATCGAAGTGCGCACGATCGAGCAGTACTACGACCCGGCCAAAGAAATGTTCCTGCCCGATCGCTTCATCAAGGGCGAGTGCCCCAAATGCGCCGCCAAGGACCAGTACGGCGACAACTGCGAAGTCTGCGGTGCGGCCTATACGCCAAACGAACTCAAGAACCCCTACTCGGCGATTTCCGGCGCCCGGCCGGAACTGCGCAACTCCGACCACTATTTCTTCAAGCTCTCCGACCCGCGCTGCCAGAGCTTCCTGCGCCGGTGGACGCGCGAGGCGGGCCGCTTGCAGCCCGAGGCGGCGAACAAGATGCAGGAGTGGCTCGGCTTTAACGACGACGAGTCGCACAAGCTCACCGACTGGGACATCTCGCGCGACGCGCCGTATTTCGGTTTCGAGATCCCGGACGCGCCGGGCAAGTATTTCTACGTCTGGCTCGACGCGCCGATCGGCTACATGGCGTCGTTCAAGAATCTCTGCGCGCGCCGGGGAATCGATTTTGACGCCTACTGGAAGCCCGATTCGACGACCGAGCTGTATCACTTCATCGGCAAGGACATTCTCTATTTCCACGCACTCTTCTGGCCGGCCGAACTCGAGCACGCCGGCTACCGGACGCCGACCGGCGTTTTTGCCCACGGTTTTCTGACCGTAGACGGCGCCAAAATGTCCAAATCGCGCGGCACCTTCATCACCGCCGAAAGCTATCTCGAGGAAAAGCTCAACCCCGAATGGCTGCGCTACTACTACGCCGCCAAGCTCGGCAATACGATGGAGGACATCGACCTTAATCTCGACGACTTCGTCGCCCGCGTCAATTCCGACCTCGTCGGCAAGTACGTCAACATCGCCAGCCGCTGCGCCGGCTTCATTGCGAAGAACTTTGGCGGGCGGCTGGCCGCCTGCGACAGCGCGGCGACGGCTGAATTTTCGGCCGCCTGGCACGCGGGCGACATCGCCAGGGCGTTTGAAGCGCGTGAATACGCCAAGGCCGTGCGCGAGATCATGCGTCTTGCCGATACCGCCAATCAATACGTCAACGAAAAGAAGCCGTGGGAACTGGCCAAGGACGCCAGCCGCCGCGACGAGTTGCACGCGGTGTGCTCGACGGCGCTGTCGATGTTCCGCGATCTCACGCTGTACCTCAAACCGGTGCTGCCGAAAGTCGCCGAAGCGGTCGAGTCCTTCCTCGGCATCGCGCCGCTATGCTGGGCCGACGGCGCCGCGCCGCTCGCCGCCGGCCATCCGATCAACAACTACAGCCACCTGATGACGCGCGTCGAAGGCAAACAGATCGCCGCGCTGGTCGCCGCCAACACCGCCTCGCTCGAGCCGGCGCTGGCCGCGACTACGGCGGTGCCGGCCGTGCCGGCCGAGACGCCGGTCAATACAGCGCCGGTGAATTCGACGCCGGCCGAGCCGCTGCCGGCCGGCGAAACCGCGACGATCGGCATCGACGACTTCATGAAGGTCGATCTACGCATTGCCCGGATCGTCGACGCCGGGGCGGTCGAAGGCGCCGACAAGCTGATCCGCCTCGCACTCGACATCGGCGAGGCGAAACCGCGCCAGGTTTTTGCCGGGATCAAGTCGGCGTATGACCCGGCCGACCTGATCGGACAACTCACCGTCATGGTTGCCAATCTTGCGCCGCGCAAAATGAAATTCGGCGTCAGCGAAGGGATGGTCCTTGCCGCATCGGGCCCGCAAGCGCCCGGAATCTTCCTGCTGGCGCCCGGCCCGGGAGCGCAGCCGGGAATGCGCGTAAAATAATCGGGTCATGCAGCCCGTCCAAGATCCCCGCCGCGCAACATCGCTCCCGAGAATTCTCCTCTACGCGCTGGGCGATCTGGCGGGAATGCTTCTGCTCGCCGCCGGCGCATTATGGCTGGCGAACGCGCAGCCGGCTTTCTTGGCCGACTTCCCGGCAAGTCTCGAGCACGCGCTGCTGGCGATCGCCAGCGGCCTCGTGCTGATGGTCTGGTCCGCCGGACGGCTGTTGCGCGAGTTGGGCCGCAGCGCGCGCGCGCCGCGGCGCGAAGGCGACTGATCCTGTGCGCGAATGGATCCTGCTCGACTCGATCACGATGACCGCGCTCGGCTGGCTGGCGATTGGCGTCGTCGGCGTCGCCTTCCCGCGTCGCTTCACGCTGATCAGCCGCGTTCTATTTCCGCTCGGCGCTGCGTTCGGGCTCGTCCTCGCGCTGCTCGCGCTCAACGCCATCGGCAGCGACGCGCAGGTGCGCATTCTGGCGCTCGGCCTTCCCGACCTGCCCTTTCACCTGCGGCTCGACGCGCTCTCGGCGTTCTTTCTTTTCTTGCTCGGCGTAACCGGCGCCGGGATTTCAATTTACGCCGCCGGCTATCTGCGCAAGGGCGAGGGAACGGCGCCCGGACTGCACTGCCTGCTCTACCACCTGTTCCTCTTCAGCATGGCATTCGTGATGCTCGCCGACGACGGCTATGCCTTCATGGTCGCCTGGGAAACGATGGCTTTGAGTTCGTTCTTCCTGGTCACGTCGGAACACCGTCACGCGGAAATCCGGCGCGCCGGTTATCTCTACCTGCTTATCGCGCACATCGGCGCGGTCGGCATTCTGCTCTCGTTCGGCGTCATGGCCGGCAGCGCCGGCGACTACACTTTCGACGCCATGCGCGATTTCTCGACGCTCGGCAACTGGCCGACGATCGCTTTTCTGCTCGCGCTGTTCGGTTTTGGCGCCAAGGCCGGCCTGCTGCCGCTGCACGTCTGGCTGCCCGAGGCGCACCCGGCGGCGCCGTCGCCGGTCTCGGCGATGATGAGCGGCGTCATGCTCAAGACGGCAATTTACGGCCTCTTGCGCGTCGCCTTCGATCTGCTGCACGCGCAGCTCTGGTGGTGGGGAGTCCTGCTGCTCGTCATCGGCCTGGGCAGCGCACTGTTCGGCGTCATTTTCGCTGCAGTGCAGACCGACATGAAGCGCTTGTTGGCCTACTCGTCGATCGAGAACATCGGCCTGATTGCCGTCGGCTGCGGACTGGCGCTGGTCTTCAAGTCCTTCCTGCTGCCCAACCTGGCTGCGCTGGCGCTCACCGCAACGCTCTACCACTGCCTCAATCACGCCTTCTTCAAGAGCCTGCTCTTCCTGTGCACGGGTTCGGTTTTGCATGCCACCGGCGAGCGCAACCTCGGCAAGCTCGGCGGACTGATCCATCGCATGCCCTGGGTCGCCTGGCTGGCGCTCGTCGGCGTGCTCGCTTCGGCCGGACTGCCGCCGCTCAACGGCTTCGTTTCCGAATGGCTGCTGCTGCAAAGCTTCCTGTTCACCTCGGGATTGCCGCACGGCTATCTCAACATGCTGCTGCCGGTCGTCGCCGGCGCCATCGCGCTGATCGCCGCGCTCGCCGGCTTTGCCATGGTCAAGTTTTTCGGCATCGTTTTTCTCGGCCAGCCGCGCGAAGAAAAACTTAGCGCCGCGCACGATGCGGGACGCCTCGAGCGCATCGGGCTGCTCTGGCTGGCGGCCGGTTGCGTCCTGCTCGGCATTTTGCCCAATCTCGTCATCACGCTGCTCGACCCGGTGACGCGCCAGCTCGTCGGCGGCGGCCTCGCCGCGACCGCGGCGAGCCACGGCTGGTGGCTGCTGGCGCCGATCAGCGAGGACCGGGCGAGTTACAGCCCGGCGATCTTCCTCGGCAGCATCGCCGTCTTCATGCCGCTCGTCTTCTGGCTGGTGCGCCGCCGCTTCCACGGTCGGCTGACGCGCGTTGCCCCTTGGGACTGTGGCTTTCCGCTGCAGACTTCGCGCATGCAGGATACCGCCGAAGGCTTCGGCCAGCCGATCCGGCGCATCTTCTCGCCCTTCCTGCGGCGCAGCGGCGAACACCCCTCGCCCTTCGACGTGACGCCGCGTTACAGCAGTCGCGTCGAAGATCCGTTCTGGTATTGGCTCTATCTGCCGATCGCCCGGCTCGTCGAGTACGGTACGCGGCTGATCGCCTTCCTGCAGCAGGGTCGGATCGCCATCTACCTGCTCTACAGCTTTATCACGCTGCTCGTCCTGCTCGTCGTGCCGCGCGGATGAACGTCTACGCCCTCTTCGCCCAACTGCTCGAGCTCGTCATCGCGCTGCTCCTCGCGCCGCTGCTTACCGGCTGGGTCAACCAGTGCCGCGCCTGGTTGCAAAACCGCTCGGCGCCGCCGCTGCTGCAGACCTACTACACGCTTTCCAAGCTGTTCCACAAGGACGTGCTGATCGCGCACAACGCATCGTCCTTGTTCCGCGCCGCGCCCTACATCATTTTCGCCTGCATGGCGCTGGCTTCAGCGATCGTCCCGACGCTATCGACCGAGCTCATCTTTGCGCCGGCCGCCGACGCCATCGCCCTCGTCGGCCTCTTTGCCCTGGCGCGGGTTTTCATCGCGCTCGCCGGGATGGACGTCGGCACCTCGTTCGGTTCGATGGGCTCGCGCCGCGAGATGCTGGTCGGCTTTCTCGCCGAACCGGCCTTGCTGATGGTCTTCTTCACGGCTTCGCTGATTTCGCAATCGACGTCTTTATCGACGATCGTCGACACGCTGGCGCACAGCGAGTTCGCGATTTATCCGAGCCTGGCTTTTGCCGGTGTCGCGTTCACCATGGTCTCGCTCGCCGAAAACGCGCGCGTGCCGATCGACAATCCAACGACGCACCTCGAGCTCACGATGATCCACGAAGCGATGATCCTCGAGTACTCGGGGCGGCATTTGGCGCTCATCGAATGGGCCTCGTCCTTGAAGCTCTTTGCCTATTCGTGCCTGGGCTTGGCGCTCTTCTTCCCGTTCGGCATCCCGGCAACGGCCGAGCCGGCGGCGCTTTCTTTCGCGCTCGTCATCCTCGTCGTCAAGCTCGCCATGGGCGGCGCGGCGCTGGCACTGATCGAAACGCTAAACGCCAAGCTGCGTATTTTCCGCGCCCCCGAATTTCTCGGCACGGCTTTCCTGCTCGCCGTTCTGGCGATGCTGGTGCACCTCCTGCTCGAGGCCGGACCATGAGCACCGCGCTGCTCCACACGGTGCCGCTCAGCGGCCAGGTGATCAACCTGTGCGCCGCACTGATGCTGCTCTTAGGCTTTGCCATGCTGGCGCAGCGCCGCGTCCTGAGCCTGATCAACCTTTTCATGCTGCAGGGAGTCGTGCTCTTCGCCTCGACGCTCATCGTCGCGCTCACCACCAAGCAGAGCCATTTGCTCTATTCGGCGGGGCTCACCCTGGTGCTCAAGGTCTTCGCGCTGCCCTATATCCTGCACCGGCTGATCCGCAAGCTCTCGGTCAAGTGGGACGTCGAGACGCTGCTCAACATCCCGACGACGATGCTCGTCGGCATCGGCCTCGTCGTCATCGCCTTCAACGTCGCGCAACCGATCTCGCAGCTCTCCGGGACCATCACGCGCGCGACGATCGGCATCGCGCTCGCCTGCGTGCTCCTGTCCTTCCTGATGATGATCACGCGCAGCAAGGCGGTGCCGCAGGTGATCGCTTTCCTGGCGATGGAGAACGCGCTCTTTTTCGCTGCGACGAGCGCCACCTACGGCATGCCGATGGTCGTCGAGCTCGGTATCGCGCTCGACGTGATGGTCGGCATGGTGATTCTCGGCGTCTTCTTTTTCCACATCAGGCAGCAGTTCGACAGCCTCGATATCCGCCATATGGAGAGGAGTAAGGACGCATGAGGCTCGCGCGAAGGAGCAAGGACGCATGACCGAGGCCACCTCAATGCTCGCCCTTGTCCTCGCCACGCCGTTTGTCACCGGCATCGTGCTCGCGCTCTTCGGCCACCGGCGCAGCGCCGCCGACATCAACGCGGCGGGCAGCCTGCTGACGCTGATCGCCGCCGCCCTGCTCACCGCGCGCGTCATCAGCGCGGGGCCGATGACGCTCTTCGACGAGCAGTTTTTCGTCGATCCGCTCAACGTTTTTCTGATCGCGCTAACCGCGCTCGTCGGCTTCACGACCTCGCTCTTCTCGCGTCCCTACATGCGCGTCGAGCACGACCACGGGCGCCTCTCGGTGCTCCGCCTGCGCCTCTATCACAGCATGTTCCAGATGTTCATGTGCACCATGCTGGTGGCGCTGTCGACGAACAACCTCGGCATTCTCTGGGTGGCGATGGAAGCGGCGACGCTGACCACCGTCCTGCTCGTTTCGCTCTACCGCACACCGGCCAGCCTCGAAGCGGCGTGGAAGTATTTCATCCTGTGCGGGGTCGGCATCGCGCAGGCGCTGTTCGGCACCATCCTCATCTATTTTGCCGCCGAGCGCGTTCTCGGCCCTGAGGGCGGGGCGCTGCTGTGGACGCATCTGGATGCGGTGAAAAGCGATCTCGAGCCGACCGTGCTCTCGCTGGCTTTCATTTTTCTCTTCGTCGGCTATGGAACGAAAACCGGCCTCGTGCCGCTGCACAACTGGCTCGCCGACGCGCACGCCGAAGGTCCGACGCCGGTCTCGGCGGTGCTCTCGGGCCTTCTTCTCAACGTTGCGCTATACGCCATCGTGCGCTGCAAGGTCCTCGTCGACGGCGCGCTGGGGACGCATTTTGCCGGCAACCTGATGATGGCCTTCGGCTTGCTGACCGTCGTCGTTCCGGCTTTTTATCTCTCGCGTCAGAAGGACGTCAAGCGGCTGTTCGGCTACTCGTCAATCGAGCACATGGGGCTGATTACTTTCGCCTTCGGCATGGGCGGGGCGGTCGCCAACTTTGCCGCGCTGCTGCACATGACGGTGCATTCGCTGACCAAGTCGGCGATCTTTTTTGCCGTCGGCCACGCCTCGCAAATGGCCGGGACGCAGATCATCGACGACATCCAGGGCTTGATCAAACGCTCGCCGACGATCGGCTGGGCACTGATGCTCGGCTCACTGGCGATCCTCGGCATGCCGCCGTTCGGCGTGTTCACCAGCGAATTCATGATCCTGACGACGGCGATCAAGCACTATCCGTGGGCCACGCCGATTCTGCTCACCGCGCTCGGCGTCGCTTTCGCCGCGATGTTCGGCAAGGTCCAGGGCATGGTCTTCGGCGAACCGACGGTACGCCCGCTGGAGCACAACCCAGCGTTGCTGCCGGTGTTTGTCCATCTCGGCCTGGTGCTGATGCTCGGACTGTGGATCCCGCCCTACCTTGCCGACTGGTACCGGCAAGCGGCGCGGCTGATCGGATGAACGCTTTTGAATAGATCGAAAATCTACCGCGCAGAGGCGCAGACACAGAGACAACGCAGCGGAAAATCCTTGCTGAAACGGGCTTTCTCGGCGAGTGCTCTGCGCCTCTGCGCCTCTGCGCTGGGGGTTGTCCCTGGTCTTCGGAGCCGATGAGAGCGACCATGCAATTTCTCGACCAACCGATCGAATTCACTCTGCAGCGCGACCACGCGACGCCGACCTGGGCGGCGCGCGTCGATGCGCCCGGGCTGCTCGCTTTCTGTGCCGCTGTGCATGCCGCCGAACGCCGGCTCGTCGCGCTCTGGGGCAGCGACGAGCGCGATCGCGACGCTGACCTGGGTTATGCGCTGCATGTCGCCTTTGACCTGGCCGAGGGCCTGGCTTGCCTGACGCTGCCGCTGGCCACCGAGAACCCCGAGTTTCCCGACCTGTCGCTGCCCTTCCCGGCGGCCGAGCGCATGCAGCGCGCGCTGCGCGACCTGCTCGGCGTGCGTCCCGACGCTGGCGACCAGCGCCCCTGGCTGCGGCACGCCAACTGGCCCGCCGACTACTATCCGCTGCGCCGCGATACGCCGGACGTAACGCCTGCGCACTTTGCCGCCACGAACGAGGAGTACGCCTTCGTTCGCGTCGAGGGCGACGGCGTGCACGAAATCGCCGTCGGTCCGATCCACGCCGGCATCATCGAGCCCGGCCATTTCCGTTTTTCGGCAATGGGCGAGGGCGTGCTACGCCTTGAGCAGCGGTTCGGCTGGGTGCACAAAGGGATAGGGCGCCGCTTCGTCGGCATGGGCCTCGCGGAAGGGGCCCGGCTCGCCGGCCGCGTTTCGGGCGATTCGACGGTCGCTTACGCCTGGGCTTACAGCCAGGCCGCCGAAACGATCAGCGGCACGCAGCCGCCGCCACGCGCGCTCTGGCTGCGCGCCCTGCTGCTCGAGCGCGAACGCGTCGCCAACCACCTTGGCGATCTCGGCTATCTCGGCAACGACGTTGCGCTGGCTTTCGGCCTGACCCAGTTCATGCGCCTCAGGGAAGACTGGATCCGCCTCAACGCCCGACTCTTCGGGCATCGCCTGCTGATGGACCGCATCGTCCCCGGCGGCGTCGCCGTCGACCTTGACGCGACCGGCGTGCAGGCGATCATCGACCAGTGCCATACCTTCCGCCACGAGGTGCGCAAGCTCAAAGCGATCTACGACGAGCACGCCGGGCTGCAGGACCGTTTTTTGACCACGGGCCGCGTCACGCCAAAGCTCGCCAGGCGCCTTGGCGTCATCGGGCTGGCCGGTCGCGCCAGCGGACAACGCTGGGATCTGCGCTGCAATCATCCGTGCGCACCGTACGACCAGCTCACGCCGCAGATGGCGATCGAGCGCAACGGCGACGTTGCCGCGCGCGCGCTCGTGCGCTTTGCCGAAATCGCCGAATCGCTGCTCCTCATTCAGCGGATCGTCAGCGAGATGCCCGACGGCAGCGTGCGCAGTGAAATTCGTAGCGCGGCGAACCAGCGCGCCTGCGGCTGGATCGAAGGCTGGCGCGGCGACGTTTTCGTCGCGCTGGAGACCGGTGTAGACGGTAAGGTGCGCGGCTGCCATTGCCACGACCCGTCGTGGCAAAATTGGCCAGCGCTCGAACACGCCGTTATCGACAACATCGTTCCGGACTTTCCGCTGATCAATAAATCGTTCAACCTCTCGTATTCGGGACCCGATCTTTAAGGACTGCGCTCCGATGTTCCCCCTGCTCCGACAGATTTTGCGTACTGGCCTCATCAGCGAGCCGGCGCCGGCGGCCGACGAGGCCCTGCGCGCGACGACGCAGCGGCTCGCCGACGCAGTGCTACGCCAACTCGGTCGCGCACTCGTCATCCGCCATATCGACGCGGGTTCGTGCAACGGCTGCGAACTTGAAATTCACGCGCTGCACAACGCTTATTACAACCTCGAAGCGCTCGGCATCAAATTCGCCGCGAGCCCGCGTCACGCCGATCTTTTGCTCGTTACCGGACCGGTCGCCAAAAACATGGAAGTGGCGGTGAAGCGCGCTTACGCGGCGACGCCCGAACCCAAGCTCGTCGTCGCGGTCGGCGATTGTGGCTGCACCGGCGGAATTTTCGGCGAGAGCTACGCGTCCTGCGGCCGTGTTGGCAACGTCATACCGGTCGACGTGTCAATTCCCGGCTGTCCGCCGACGCCGCTGCAGTTGATGCAGGGTATCCTCGCGGCGATTTCGCCGCGCGCCGGGGCAAGCAAGTCACCGAGCCTATTGGCCAGCGACTGGTCGTGTCGCTGTATTCCGAAGCTATGACGGAGGCGGCAGGGTGGCGCGGCTGACCCGCCGCCTGTCGATCAGCGGCCGCGTTCAGGGCGTCGGTTTTCGCTCGGCGCTAAGCCAGAAAGCCAATATGCTGCAACTTTCCGGCTGGGTGCGCAACCGCAGTGACGGCAGCGTTGAAGCGCTGGTCAGCGGCGACCCGGCAGCGGTCGAAGCCCTTTGTGCGTGGGCCGCCCAGGGGCCGCCAGCGGCACGCGTCGAGCGCCTTTTAAGCAACGATCTCCCAAACTCCGGCGACGGCGATGCAACGAGCGGTTTTACGCAGGCGTAACCGTCAGCGAACCTTCAATAATCGACGCTGACGTTGTCGCTTGAGAGCCAGTCGCCGAGCGCGGCGAGCAGATCGTCTTCGAGGCGCACGCGGCTCTCGTCGCCGAGCAACAACTCGCAACTTGCATCGGCGTTGCGGTAAGCGACGCGCACCGGGCAGTTGCCGGGCATATACGGGGCGAGCAAGGCGCGCAGGCGGGCCACGGCAAGCCGGCCGTTGGCGCCGCCGGCCTGCCCGTTGAGCGAAAGACGCAGATGCTTGGCGAAGCGCCCGCGCGCCTCGGCGAGCGTCAGCAGGCGTTCGGCAATGACGCGCACGCGGCCTTCGCCGGCAAAGTCGTCCCGCTGAACCTTGCCCTCGACGATCAGCACCTCGTCGTCGCGGATCTTGGCGCGCTCGGCTTCGAAGAGTTCATTGAATACCGAGACTTCGAGGGTACTCGTTCCGTCGTCGAGCTGGACGAAAGCCATTTTGCCGCGGCTGGTAAATTTGGTGCGCAGGCCGACGACGAGGCCGGCAAGCAATTGCGGCTCCTTTTTAGGCTGCAGCGCGGCGAGCGGCTTACGCGCAAAGCGCGTCACTTCGGCCTTGATACTGAGGAATGGGTGTCCGGAGAAAAAGAAGCCGAGCGCCAGCTTTTCCTCGAATAGCTTTTGCCGTTCGCTCCAGCGCGGGACTTCGCGGTATTGCGGCCCGTGTTCGGCGCAGGTCGCCGCGTCGAAGACGTCGAACAGGCTCACCTGCATGGCGTTGCGCTCGGCCTGCTCGGCCGCTTCAATGGCCACACCGACCGAAGCCATCAGCCGCGCGCGATGATCGTCAAGCGCGTCGAAGGCGCCGGCGCGAATCAGCGCTTCGACGCTGCGCCGGTTCACCATGCGCTTGTCGACACGCCGACAAAAATCGAAGAGGTCGCGGAACGGGCCGCCGCTCTGGCGCGCCTTCAGAATCGAATTGACGGCCTGCTCGCCAGTGCCCTTGACCGCGCCAAGGCCATAGCGAATGGACTTGCGATCGACCGGCGTAAAGCGGTACTGGGAAGCGTTGACGTCGGGACCGAGGACGGTGAGCTGGTTGGCGAGCGCGTCGTCGTAGAAAATCTTCACCGAATCAGTGTTGTCCATGTCGGACGAGAGCGTCGCGGCGATGAAGGCCGACGGGTAATGCGCCTTGAGCCATGCCGTGTGGTAGGTGACGACGGCATAGGCCGCGGTATGCGACTTGTTGAAGCCGTATTCGGCAAACTTTTCCATCAGGTCGAAAAGCTGCATGGCGAGCTTCTCGCCGTAGCCCTTTTGCTTCGCCCCTTCGCGCATCAGGTCGCGATGCAGCGCCATGTCTTCGGCTTTCTTCTTGCCCATCGCGCGACGCAGCAGGTCGGCGCCGCCCAAGGTGTAGCCGCCGATGATCTGGGCGATCTGCATCACCTGTTCCTGATACACGATGACGCCGTAGGTCGGCTCGAGGCAGCCCTTGAGATCGTCGATGAAGTAGTCGATCTTCTGCTGGCCCTTCTTGCGCAGGATGAAGTCATCGACCATGCCCGAGCCGAGCGGCCCCGGCCGGTAGAGTGCGAGAACGGCAATGATGTCCTCGAAGCGGTCGGGCGCGAGCTTCTTGAGGAGCTTCTTCATCCCCTCCGATTCGACCTGGAAAATCGCCGTGGTGTTGGCATCCTTGAGTATCTGGTAGGCGCGCGGATCGTCGAAGGGCAAGGCTTCAAGGTCGGGGCGCACGCCGGTCAGCTGTTCGACGTAATCGACGGCGAGCTTGATGATCGTCAGGTTGCGCAGGCCGAGGAAGTCGAACTTGACGAGGCCGACTTTCTCGACGTCGTCCTTGTCGAACTGCGAAATCACCGAAGCGCCACCGTCCGTCGAGTAGAGCGGGCAGAAATCGGTGAGCTTGCCCGGTGCAATGAGCACGCCGCCGGCGTGCATGCCGACGTTGCGCGTCAGGTCTTCGAGGCGGGCGGCGAGGTCGAAGAGATCACGCACCTCTTCTTCTGCTTCGATCTTGGCCTTGAGTTGCGGCTCAGCCTCGATCGCCTTGGCCAGCGAGAGCGGCTTGTTCGCTTCGAGCGGGATCAGCTTGGAGAGCTGGTCACAGAAATTGTACGGCAGGTCGAGCACGCGCCCGACGTCGCGGATCACCGCCTTCGATGACATGGTGCCGAAGGTCGCGATCTGCGACACCGCGTCGGCGCCGTATTTGGCGCGTACGTATTCGATGACGCGCCAGCGGTTGTCCTGGCAAAAGTCGATGTCGAAGTCGGGCATCGAAACGCGTTCGGGATTGAGAAAGCGCTCGAAGAGCAGCGCGTAGCGCAAGGGATCGAGGTCGGTGATGCCGAGCGAAAAGGCGACCAGCGAGCCGGCGCCAGAACCGCGGCCCGGGCCGACCGGCACGCCGTTGCGCTTCGCCCAGTTGATGAAGTCGGCAACGATCAGGAAGTATCCCGGGAAACCCATCTGGACGATCGTCTGCGTCTCGATCGTCAGCCGGCCCTCGTAGACCGGGCGCTGCGCCGCGCGTACGGTGGCGTCGGGAAAGAGCTGGAGCAGCCGCTTTTCGAGTCCGCGCGCTGCTTCCTGACAGAGGAAATCGTCGAGCGTGATGCCGTCGGGGGTGGGGAAATCCGGCAGATAATTCTTGCCGAGCGTGATGTCGAAGTTGCAGCGCTTGGCGATCTCGACGGAATTGGCGAGCGCTTCGGGCAGGTCGGAAAACAGCGCGACCATCTCATCGGGCGACTTGAAGTACTGCTCCTCGGTAAACAGGCGCGGACGCCGCGCGTCGCCCAGCATATAGCCCTCGGCGATGCAGACGCGCGCTTCGTGCGCCTTGAAGTCCTCGCGTTCGAGAAACTGGATCGGATGCGTGGCGACGAGCGGCAGGCCGAGGTCGGCGGCAAGGTCGGCGGTCGCCGCGATCAACGACTCCTGTTGCTTCTGACCGCGCGCATGCACGCGCTGAACTTCGCAATAAAAGGCGCCGGGAAAAAAGCTCGCCCAGTAGCGCGCGCGGCTCAAAGCCTGCTCGCGATTGCCCTGCAGCAGCGCCTCGCCGATATCGCCATGGGACGCCCCTGACAAGGCGATCAGCCCGTCAACGCCGACCTCGCGCAGCATCTCGCGCGACATTTCGGCGCGCCCGCGTAGGCGCGGTGCAAGTTGGGCGCGCGAAAGCAGCTGACAAAGCTGCAGATAGCCGCGATGCGAGCGGCAGAGCAGCAGCAGTCGATAGGGCCGGTCGGGCTCGCTTTCGTTGGTGAGGAAGACGTCGGCGCCGAGCACCGGCTTGATGCCCTGCTCGCGCGCCGCAGAATAAAACTTGACCAGACCGAAAAAGTTGACGAGGTCGGTCAGCGCCAGCGCCGGCATGCCGCAGGCGACCGCGCGCGCCAACGCGTCGTCAAGACGGACGATGCCGTCGCTGACTGAATACTCGCTGTGCAAGCGCAGATGAATGAAGGACGGTGAAGCGGTGCGTTCGGACATGCCCACATTTTACCCCGATGGGCGGCCGGCCAAGCGCCGCCTTTCTCACACCATGCCGCTCGGCGCCCGCTGCCGACGCAACAAAGGCTTACAAAGCCTTACCGCGGGGTAACACCGGTAGCGAGCCTTCTCGCTATGCTGAACTCGTCACTTCACCCGGTATGAAAGGAAGTTGTCATGAACAAGCAGCTCGGTATCACGCTCGCCCTGTCCTTCGGCCTGCTCACCTCGAGTGCGGCTATGGCCAACGATGCCGTCGGCGGCGCCGGCGCGCTCGTCGGCCAGTCGGTCGGCGGTCGCGATGGTGCGCTGATCGGCGGAGCGCTCGGCGCGGCGGCCGGCGTCGCGCTGACCGGCCAGCACGGGCGGCCGATCATTGCGCAGCGCGTCGATTACTATGTGCCGCCGGTCGTCCATACGCAGCGGGCCTATGCGCCGCCGCCGGTGGTTTATATTCAGCGCGCCTATGCGCCGGCACCCTACTATTATGTCGCGCCGCGGCGCGTCGAACGGCCGACGGTTTACGTAGTAAGCGACCGTCATCGGCACTACGCGCCGCGCCATGGCGAGTACCGGGACTACCGGGACTACCGGGACTACCGGGATTCCCGTAATTATCGTGATTACCGGGAGGTGCGTCATGACCGGCGGCGCGGCTTCGAGCGGCAATGGTGAGTGCCGAAGTGAGTGTCGATTTGTTGGAGCGCAGCCCGAAGCCGGCGCTCAGCGCGGCAAATCAAAAAACAGGATTTCGCTTTGTTCTTCGGCGGCAAAATGCAGCGATGACTCGGCGGCGATTTTCGCCCCATCGCCAGTTGCCATCGGTATTCCATTGAGCGTGAGGGCGCCGCGCACGAGGTGAACATAGCCCAGGCGCCGCGCGTCGAGCGCATAACTGAGTTCAGCGCCAGACGAAAGTCGCGCGGCGACGATGCGCGCGTCCTGATGCAGGCGCGTGCTGCCGTCCGCGGCGTCGGCTGAGGCGATCAGACGCCAAAGGTTTTGCCCGGGCGCAAGCGGCTGCTGCTCATAACCGGGTTCGACGCCGAGTTCATTCGGCTCGATCCAGATTTGCAGCAGATGCGTCACTTCGTTCGCCGAGGGGTTGAATTCGCTGTGCCGGATGCCGCTCCCGGCGCTCATCCGCTGAACTTCGCCGGGTCTGATCACTTCGCCGTTGCCCAGGCTGTCCCGGTGTTCGAGAACGCCGGACAAGACATAGGTGACGATTTCCATGTCGCGGTGGCTGTGCATGCCGAAGCCCTGCCCGGGCGCCACCCGGTCCTCGTTGAGCACGCGCAGCACGCCCCAGCCCATTTCGGCAGGATCATGGTAATCGGCGAACGAAAAACTATGGCGCGCGACGAGCCAGCCATGGTCGGCAAAACCGCGCGCAGCACTGGGGCGAAGGCTGATCACGTAAAAACTCCTGAAAGAACGTAGCGCGGGGGGGGCGCTGACGGTCAGCTTGGAGTCGGTTGCGCAGGAATAGTTTGCCGGTCTGCGCACTGGCGGTGCTAACCGCCTTCGGCCCAGGCGATGATCGGCCGCCACTGCTCGAGTTCTCGTTCGGCGCGGGCTGGCGAAAGGTCGAAGACGGTCATTCCGTTGGCCGCCAGTTGCACGTAGAGCTGCGTATCGCGCAAGTGGCCGAGCACCGGAATCTCGTACGACGAGAGAAAACGGTCGAGTTCGTCGGCGGCGCGCGTGCGCACATCGACGCGCATGCCGACGACGCCAACCTGGGTGCGCCCCTTGCGCACGGCCTTTTGCTCGAGCAGGGTTTCGAAGAAGCGGCGCGTCGCGAGGATATCGAAGAGTGAGGGCTGGACCGGGACGATGACGGCATTGGCCTGATCAAGCAGCCGTTCGAGCGACTTGCCATGGACGCCGGCGGCGCTGTCGAGCACCAGGTGGCTGAACTCGCGCGGCAACCGCGCCGGCTGGTCGCCGTCGCCGCTGCAGCCGCCGATCGCCGGCAGGAGCGGCGAGCGGATGGCCAGCCATTCGCGCGCCGATTGCTGACGGTCGCTATCGCCGAGAACGACACGCTGGCCGTTGCGGGCGAAATAACCGGCGAGGTTAGTGGCCAGCGTCGATTTACCCGAGCCGCCTTTCGGGTTGGCAATCAGAAAAGTTTTCATGAGCTCTTCCCGGGTGCTTGCCCCGCTTCGAGTTGCTTGAGTTTGCCGCACACCAGGTCGGCCGAAGTCTTCACGTCGGCCAGGCCGTCGTCAGAAGGTCGCGTATCGATACGAACTTTGCCCGCAGTCTCGTCATCCGTAAGCTCGCAGCACGAAGAAAAGCAAGTTAGATCAACGCAACTCCTCCGAAGCGAATCATGGCCGCTCGCGTCCTGCGCACTCGCCGGCGCTGAGTACCGCTAATCGAGCGGCTTGCTGCTTTGATCCTGCGGCGGCTCGGGCACGATTTCGGCGGGGACGTTTTCCTTGTAGAACAGCTCCTTGCTCGGCCCCTTGCCGGCGTTAACCGTCTCCACGGCAACAATTCCGGGCGGTTGCGGGAGGAAAGACTCGGGAACGTTCTTGAGCACCTTGGCCATATACGCAATCCACGTCGGCAAGGCCGCCGAGCCGCCCGTTTCGCCGTTACCGAGACTCTTCGGCTGGTCGAAACCGATCCACGAGCAGCCGACGACGGTCCTTTGGTAACCGCAGAACCACGCGTCGACGTGCTCGTTGGTCGTCCCGGTCTTGCCAGCGAGGTCGCGTCGCTTGAGTGTCGCCGAGGCGCGCGCCGCCGTCCCGTAAATCGTCACGTCGCGCAGCATGCTGTCCATCAGATAGGCATTGCGCGGGTCGATCGCGCGCAGGCTTTCATCGTCGGCGATCACCGGTTGCGCCTCGGCCAGCACACGGCCCTTTTCGTCGACGATATCGCGCACGATATAAGGCTGGATGCGGTATCCGCCATTGGCGAATACGGCGTACGCGCTGACCATTTGCCACGGCGTCACCGAACCGGCACCGAGCGCCATCGTCAGGTATGGCGGATGTTTGTCGGCGTCAAAGCCAAAACGCGTCGCGTAGTCCTGAATAAAGTGCACACCCGAAGCTTGCAACAGGCGGATCGAGACCATGTTCTTCGACTTGGCGAGCGCCGTGCGCATGCGCATCGGGCCTTCGTACTTGCCGTCGTAGTTGCGCGGCTCCCAGGCCTGGCTGCCAGTGACCGAAGCCGGCAAGCTGATTGGCTCGTCGTTGATGATCGACGCCGGCGTAAAGCCCTTTTCCAGCGCGCCCGAATAGATGAACGGCTTGAAGCTCGAACCGGGCTGCCGCCAGGCCTGCGTCGTGTGATTGAACTTGCTGCGGCTGAAGTCGAAACCCCCGACCAGCGAGCGGATGGCGCCATTTTCCGGATCTGCCGACAGGAAAGCAGCCTCCACCTCGGGCATCTGCGTAACGCGCCAGTTGTTTTTGTCATCCGTCTGGACGCGAATCACCGCACCACGACGCAGCCGTTTGTTCGGCGGCGCTTTGTCATCCATCATGCGCGCCGCGAATTTCAGGCCGTCGCCGGCTATCGTCACGATTTCACCGCCACGCCGGTAGGCGCGTATCTGCTTGGCATCCGCCTGCAGCACGACGGCCGGGTGCAGGTCTTCCGAATCGTGAAAGTCCTGCAGCAATTCATCGAGCGCCTCGTCCTGCTCGGACTTGATTTCGCCCATCTCGACGTAGGACTCGGCGCCGCGGTAGCCATGGCGCCGGTCATAGTCGAGCACGCCACGCCGCACGCTGGTATAGGCCGCTTCCTGGTCCCCCTTAAGAATCGTCGTATAAACGCGCAGGCCGCGTGTGTAGACGTCGTCGGGAAAACGTTCGGCTGCCATCTGTCTCGCCATTTCGGCGACGTACTCGGCGTGCACAGCAAAGTCATTGATATCACGCTTGACGACCAGCGCCTGCTTGAGCGCGGCTTCGTGCTGCTTGCTGTCGATAAAGCCGAGCTCGTGCATACGGCGTAACACGTACTGCTGGCGCAGACTGGCGCGTTTGGGATTGACTACGGGATTAAAGATCGACGGGGCTTTCGGCAGGCCGGCGAGCATCGCGGCTTCACCGATACTGAGATCCTGGAGCGGCTTGCCAAAATAAATTTGCGCGGCAGCACCAAAGCCGTAGGCCCGCTGCCCGAGATAAATCTGGTTGATATAGAGCTCGAAGATCTGGTCCTTGGAGAGATTGCTCTCGATCTTGAACGAGAGCAGGGCTTCGTAGAGCTTGCGCGCGTAGGTTTTTTCTGACGACAGGAAGAAGTTTTTGGCAACCTGCTGCGTAATTGTCGAAGCGCCCTGCCTCTTGCCGCCACCGGCAAAATTGCTCAAAGCCGCGCGCATTATGCCGATAGCATCAACGCCCTTGTGTTGGTAGAATCGTTCATCCTCCGCCGCCAGGATGGCGTTCTTCATTACTTCGGGAACGTCCTGAATGCGCACGACGGCGCGCCGTTCCTCGCCGAACTCACCGATCAAGTGGCCGTCGGCGGTATAGACGCGCAAGGGAATTTTCGGCCGGTAGTCGGTGAGTATCTCGAGCGAAGGCAAGTTCGGATACGTCAGGATCAGGACGATGGCGGCCATCGCCGTGGCCATGGCGGCAAGCCCGAGAATGAAGACGATCGGATAGAGGATCCAGCGTGAAACGTTCGGCAAGGCAGTGTCCGGCGAAGGGAGCAGATAAGGCATTATAAACGTTGGTCGCTACGCCGGGGCAGCGTGCCGCTAAGGCAATAAAAAGGTTTACAGCCCGTATGCTTGTTGCTAGCATCTAATCCAGATTATCTATAACAACGCTAACTATCAATTATGCAAGGGTTTTTCAGGGAAGGGGTAGCGACTTGCAACTCGACCTATCGTTTTTCAATCAAAAGGCGCGTTCGCTGATCGGTGTCGATATCAGTTCCTCGTCTGTAAAGATGGTCGAACTGGCAAGCGATGGACGCAACGGCTATCGCGTCGAACGATACACGATCGAAGTATTGCCGCGCGACGCGGTCGCCGACGGCAATATTGTCAATCTCGAAGCGGCCGCCGATACGGTTCGGCGGGCATGGAAGAAAATGGCGACCTCGACGCGACAGGTCGCAATTGCGCTTCCCGCTTCGCACGTGATCACCAAGAAAATCATTGTCGCCGCAGGCCAGCGCGAGGAAGAACTGGAGCTTCAAGTTGAATCCGAGGCCAATCAATACATTCCTTTCGCCCTGGACGAAGTCAACCTTGATTTTCAGGTCGTCGGCCCGGCGCCCTCGTCTCCTGACGAAATCGAGGTGCTCATTGCCGCGTCGCGCAAGGAGAAGGTCGAAGACCGCGTCGCCGTCGTCGAGTCGGCCGGCTTGAAGCCGACGGTAATGGACGTCGAATCCTACGCCGTGCTATCGGCCTTCGCATTGATCGAAAAGCAGCTTACGGAAAGCGGCAAAGGACAGATCATCGCCTTGGTTGACGTCGGCGCGCACTTGATGAACCTGACCGTGATGCGCAACGGCCAGCAACTCTACGCGCGCGAGCAGGCGTTTGGTGGCAATCAGCTGACTCAGGACATCGCCAGGCTTTTCGGCATGACCTTCGAAGAAGCCGAAGCCGAAAAGCGGCGCAACAGTCTTCCCGACAACTACGAATCCGAACTTCTGCGGCCGTTTGTCGACAACATGGCATTGGAAGTGTCGCGCGCCTTACAATTCTTCTTTACATCAACGCAATTCACGCACATCGATCACATCGTCCTGGGCGGCGGCTGTGCCGTCCTGCCTGGAGCCGATGAAGCCGTTGCCTCGCGCACGCAGGTCAATACCATCATCGCCAACCCCTTCGCCGACATGGTTCTCTCCGATCGGGTCAGGGCCAAGAGTCTGCTCGCCGACGCGTCTTCGCTGATGGCCGCGTGCGGCCTTGCGCTGAGGAGGTTCGACTAATGATTCGTATCAATCTCCTGCCGCATCGGGAAGCAAAACGCCGGGCCAGACGGCAGCAGTTTTACAGCCTGATCGGAATGGTAGCGGTGCTCGCCGCATTGATCGTCTTCGTGGTGCATACGGCGATCGCCGGCTATATCACTTCGCAGGAAGAAAAAAATAATTTCCTGAAAAAAGAGATCGCCATTCTCGACAAGCAACTCGACGAGATCAAGCGCCTGAAGGAACAAACCCAAGCCCTGCTCGTGCGCAAACAAATCATCGAATCTTTGCAGCGCGATCGCGCTGAGGCGGTTCGCCTGCTCAGCGAACTCGTCAAGCAGATGCCCGAAGGCGTCTATGTGCGCTCGCTCAAGCAGGATGGCATCAAGATTTCACTCAACGGCTACGCGCAATCGAATGCGCGGGTATCGACGCTGATGCGCAATATCGAGGCCTCACCCTGGCTCGAAAAACCCGTCCTGATCGAGATCAAGGCGGTTACGATCGACAAGCGTCGGCTTAACGAATTCAACCTGAGCGCCTCGCTGAAGCGCGACGCGGTCGAGGCTTTGGGTGGAGGCAAACAATGAACGCAACCTCCTTCATGAAAATCGACGTCAATCGGCTTTTAAACGAATTCCGCAATCTCAACCCGCGCGACGTGGGCGCATGGCCGTTGGCGCCGCGGGCGGCAGCCTTGATCGGCCTTTTTTCCGCCATTTTGCTCGCCGGCTGGTGGTTCGAATGGAACGAACAACTCGACACGCTGGCGGCCCGCCAGCAGGACGAGCAAAAGCTCAGGGACGAATTTGTCGCCAAGAAGACGCAGGCGGTCAACCTCGATCTGTACGTTCAGCAACTGAGCGACATCGACCGTTCGTTCGGCGCCTTGTTGAAGCAATTGCCCAACAAGTCGGAGGTTGAAGCGCTATTGATCGAGATCAACCAGTCGGGCATGGGCCGCGGACTGCAATTCGACCTGTTCAAGCCGGGCGCGGAGGTGAGCAAGGATTTCTACGCCGAATTGCCGATCAATGTGCAGCTGACCGGAAGTTACCATGACTTTGGCGCCTTTGCCGGCGACATTGGCCGGCTGTCGAGAATTGTGACACTCAACAATATCGCCATTACGGCCAATCCGCAGACGAAGGACGGTAGCCTGGTCATGGACGCAGTCACCAAGACTTTCCGCTATCTCGACGAAGAGGAACTGGCCGCGAAAAGGAAGGCGGCTCAAGCCGCCAAGGGTGAAAAGAAATGAGAAAACTGGCCGTTGCATTAGCCAGCATTGCCGTCGTGGCGTGCTCGGGCGGAGACCATGAAGACTTGCGTCAGTGGATGAATAACGCCGCCAAGGACGCCAAGGGGAAAATCCCGCCGCTGCCCGAAGTCAAGCCGTACGAAGCCGCACCGTATGACGTCAGCAATCTGATGGATCCGTTCAAGTCGGCAAAAATCGGCATTGAACAGAGAAAGAGCGGCGGCAGCGGTCTGCAGCCTGACATGGACCGCGTGCGCGAACCTCTCGAGGGCTATCCGCTCGAGTCGCTAAAATATGTCGGCGTAATGACAAAGAAAAAAGTTTCGTATGCCATCATTTTGGTTGACGGCGCCTTGTATCAAGTGAGGACGGGGAACTATATGGGGCAGAATTTCGGAGTCATCACCAAGGTTTCGGAGACCGCGGCGACGCTGAAGGAACTTATCCAGGATTCCGCTGGTGACTGGGTTGAACGAGACAGTACGCTGCTGCTGCAGGGACAAGAGGGGAAAAAATGAACATCATCAACAAGTACTTGCTCGCTATTATTGGCGCCATGGTTCTCGCCGTTTCTGCCGCAGGCGCGCAGGAAACCAGACAGAATTCGATTGAATCGATGACCGTCGTCCAGCAAGGCGGCGTGATCAACGTGAAGCTTACGTTCAAGGACGCTTTGACGACGCCCCCTTACGGTTTCAGCGTCGCCAAACCGGCGCGCATCGCGTTGGATTTTCCGAACACGACGAACGGTCTGGGTAAAAACAGCCAAAGCTACAACGAAGGTGATCTGAAGAGCGCCAATATCGTTCAGACCGATGGCCGTACGCGCCTTGTTCTCAATCTTAATCAGGCGATGACCTACGAATCGACGATTGACGGATCGAGCCTGTTGCTCACTCTGGTGCCGAGTGTCACGCGCGGCGTAGCGGTGCAGGTCGAGCACTTTTCACCGGCCCCCGCGGCACCAGTCGCCAATAGCGTTCGCGATATCGCCTTTCGTCGCGGTCGGGACGGCGAGGCGCGGATTACCGTCGATCTGAGCGATGCCAATGCCGGGATCGATATACGTCAGCAAGGGCAGAACCTGGTCGTCGATTTCGTCAAGGTCAGCGTCCCCGAGGGTCTGCGCAAGCGCCTGGACGTCACCGATTTCGCGACGCCGGTCGTTTCGCTCAACACGATTCAACAGGGCGCCAACGCGCGCATGACGATTACACCGCGCGGCTTGTGGGAACATAACGCCTACCAGACCGACAATCAGTTCGTGATCGAGGTAAAACCGGTCATCGAAAACCCCAATAAGCTGGTACAAGGCTCGCGTGGCGGCTATCAGGGAGAGAAGCTTTCGCTCAATTTCCAGAACGTCGAAGTCCGGCGCCTGCTGCAAGTCATCGGTGAGTTTACCGGCATGAATATGGTGGTCAGCGATTCCGTCGGCGGTGCCATTACCCTGATCCTCAAGGACGTTCCCTGGGACCAGGCGCTCGATATCATCCTTCAGCAAAAAGGCCTCGACATGCGCAAGAACGGCAATGTCATCCTGATTGCGCCGCGCGAAGAAATCGCCACCAAGGAAAAACTCGAGTTCGAATCGAAGGTCCAGATCAGCGACCTCGAGCCCTTGCGCACCGAGAGCTTCCAGATGAACTACATCAAGGCGGCCGACGTGCAAAAGCTGCTCGTCGATCCGAAGCAGACGCTGCTCTCCAAGCGCGGCAGCGCGCTGCTCGACGAGCGCTCGAACATGATGTTCGTCAAGGACACGCCCAGCCGTCTCGA
>Ga0105048_10004420_pt1 | contig 22906 bp, 17 predicted proteins | sample MAT05_FD_78382 | JGI IMG/M metagenome (GOLD analysis project Ga0105048, IMG submission 78382) | Freshwater microbial communities from Lake Fryxell liftoff mats and glacier meltwater in Antarctica - MAT-05 | ecosystem: Environmental > Aquatic > Freshwater > Ice > Liftoff microbial mat | place...
ACGCCATGCTGGCGTCGGAAGCGAAGTCGTGGGAAGAGTTCGACAAGCGCTTGGCCAAGGAAGAGGTGTGGATTCGCACCGGCATTCAGGCGCGACGCACACGTAACGAAGGACGCGTGCGCGGCTTGGAGGCGCTGCGCGTGGAGCGGTCGCAACGTCGCGAGCGCGTAGGCACGACGCGCGCGCAGACGCAGGACGCCGAGCGCTCCGGACGCATGGTGATCGAAGCGAACGCCATCAGCTTCACCCATGGCACCAGGCCGATTGTGTCGGAGCTGACCACGACCATCATGCGCGGCGATCGCGTGGGCCTGGTGGGGCCGAACGGCTGCGGCAAGACCACGCTGATCAAGCTGCTGCTGGGCGAACTCACGCCGCAGAGCGGGAGCATTCGCCAGGGTACGAATCTCGACATCGCGTACTTCGATCAGCGCCGCGAGCAGCTCGATCCTGACCGCAGCGTGTTCGACAGTATCGCCGACGGCGCCGACTTCGTGACTGTTGGCGGACAAGAGCGGCATGTGAGCGGCTATCTCCAGGATTTCCTGTTCAGCACAGATCGCGCGCGCACGCCGGTGCGGGCGCTCAGCGGCGGTGAGCGTAATCGGTTGCTGCTGGCCCGGCTGTTCACGCGCTCGTTCAACGTGCTGGTGCTAGACGAACCCACCAACGACCTCGACATCGAAACGCTCGATGTGCTCGAAGCGCTGCTTACGGCGTTCACCGGCACGTTGCTGCTGGTGTCGCATGACCGCGCCTTTCTCGATGCCGTGGTGTCGAGCACGTTGGTATTCGAGGGAAAGGGCGTGGTGCGCGAGTACGTGGGGGGGTACACCGACTGGCTCCGTCAGCGACCGGAACCGGTGGTCGTGACCGCGGCCCCTCCCAAGCGCATCGACACAACCTCCGCCGCGAAGTCGAAGAAGCGCAAATTGTCATACAAGGAAGGGCAGGAGTTGGCCGCGCTCCCCGATCGCATCAGCGCCAGCGAACAGGAACTGGAGCTGTGCTACGCGTCGCTGGCCGACCCCGCCGTGGTGCGCGACTCGGCGGCACTCGCCGTGGTGAGAGCCCGCGTGGTTGCACTGGAATCGGCGATTCCGACCATGATGGCCCGCTGGGAAGAGTTGGAAACGATCGCGTCCGACTAGACCGCATCCCCGAACCGAAGGAGCTCGTCGTGAGTCGTTCGTTGCGTACCGTGTTGACCGCTACGTCGTTGTTCGCCGTTCCCCTCGCGTTGTCGGCGCAGCCGGGAGGCGTGAAGACCACCACGCGGCAGAACTTCCCGACCGATCCGGCGGCGAGTGTGCCCGCCCTGAGCGCGCTCGTGTCGGCGCGCACGAGCGAGATGGCCGATGTGATCTCACGCTTCGCGTCCGACCAGCAGGTGCTGCAGCGCCGGTACGATGCGCCCGATTCACCGGCGCAGCGCACGCGCACTCGCGCCTTCTTTACGTCGTGGCGCACGCGTTTGGGCGAGCTCGCGTTCGACAAGTTGTCTCAGGAAGGAAAGGCCGACTACGCGCTGCTCGAGAATCATCTGCAGTATCAGCTCGAGTTGATGGATCGTGAGGAGATACAGCGCACCGAAATGCTGCCGCTACTCCCGTTCGCCGATCGCGTACTGGCGCTGCAGGACGAGCGTCGTGACCTCAAAACCATTGATGGGCAGGCGTCGGCCCGCACGCTCGCCGATGTCACCAGGATGGTGGACAGCCTGCGTGCGTTGCTCGAACCCGCACCGCCGCGCGCCGCTGGCGACAGCGCCAATGGTGCTCCGCGGCCGCCGCGCGTGCCCGCGCCAAAGGTGTCGCGCACCGTGGGCAATCGTGCGGCCGATCAGCTCGACCAGATTCGCAACACCGTGGGCGTGTGGTATCGCTACTACAACGGGTACGATCCGCTCTTCTCGTGGTGGGTCGCCAATCCGTATCAGAAGCTCGACGAGGCCATGCGTCGCTACGCCACGACTATCCGCACACGCGTTGTGGGTATTCAGCCGACGCCGGTGGTCGCCGCTGGCGGTGGAGGGCAGGGCAGTGCGGCACAGACGCCGCGCAACGCGGCAGCCGCCAACGAGCCGATCATCGGCGATCCGATCGGGGCTGTGGGACTCGCGGCCGATTTGCGGAACGCGATGATTCCGTACACCGCCGACGAGCTGATCGCGATCGCCGAGAAGGAGTACGCCTTCAGCCTGGCTGAAGCCAGGAAGGCGGCGCGCGAGATGGGATTGGGCGACGACTGGAAAGCCGCGATGGAGAAGGTGAAGAACATGTACGTCGAACCCGGTAAACAGCCGGATCTCATTCGCGATCTCGCGAACGAGGCCGACGCGTTCTTTGCGAAGCACGATTGGGTCACGATCCCCGCGCTGGCCCGGGAAGACTGGCGCATGGAAATGATGGCCCCCGAGCGCCAGCGCGTATCGCCGTTCTTTTTGGGTGGTGATCTCATTCTCGTGTCATACCCCACGGCGGACATGACCGATGAAGAGAAGCTGATGAGTCTGCGGGGCAACAATCCGCACTTCTCCCGCGCGGTCGTGTTCCATGAGCTCAATCCCGGGCATCACCTGCAGGGGTTCATGTCGGCGCGTTACAATGCGCACCGACGCCTGTTCTCCACGCCGTTCTGGAACGAAGGACAGTCGTTGTACTGGGAGATGTTCCTGTGGGACCACGATTTCCACGTCACACCGGAAGACCGCCTCGGTGCCCTTGCGTGGCGTATGCATCGCAGCGCGCGCATCGTGTTCTCGCTCAGCTTCCACCTGGGCAAGATGACGCCGGAGCAGGCGATCGAGTACGTGGTGGACAAGGTGCCATTCGAGCGCGCGAACGCCGAGGGTGAAGTGCGTCGGTCGTTCAACGGTTCGTACTCGCCGATCTATCAGGCGGCGTACATGCTGGGCGGCTTGCAGCTGCGTGCGCTGTACAAGGAACTCGTGATGTCGAAGAAGATGACTGACCGCGAGTTTCACGACGCGGTACTGCAGGGAGGGCCTATGCCGATCGCGATGGTGCGCGCACGGTTGGCCACCGTGAAGCTTACGCGGGAAGGCCCCGCTCCGTGGCGCTTCGCTGATGACTTGCCGGCGCCGAGACCGTTTCCGTCGAAGTAGGGTGTCGTTTTTACCGTGTCGTGTCGGTCAATGGGACCTGCACGTACGGGAGAATGGTTTTGGCGGGTGCAGCGTCGGCCGAGAACTGCGCTGTCCAGCGCTCGAAAATGCGCCAGGTGATCGGCGAGAATAGTGGCGCATCCGACGGCACTGATTCCACCTCGTGCCGATCGGTGCGCCGTAGCGGAGCATCGGCCGACGGGCGGCTGATCAGCAGCACGGGCAAGGGCGCGTCGTTCGCGATGGCCCACGGATCGTTCGGTAGCAGCGTCCGTATCGCCCGCCAGCTGAAGCTGCGCGTAGTTGGTCCGTCGGGGTGCTGGACGCGCTGGTAGGCCACGGGGAGGCGGTCGGCGATGTGCAGTCCCGCGACGTTCAGCAGTTGCTGGGTGGCGAGTCGGCTCGTGTGCCACTGGAAGGGACCACCGTCCAGCGTACCTGCGGCCAGAACCGAATCTCGGGTCAGGATCGGATCGACGAGTGCGATGCCCTGAACATTCGGCTGCTCGGGCTCGGGCTCGCGCACGCGCGACGCGAACGCGAGCGCCGTGCCGGCGCCCTGTCGCACGCCGACCAACAGCACCGGACCCGACGGATTCGCGCGCTTCAGTTCGCGCACAACGGGCGCGAGATCGTCAGCATACTGGGTGTCGTGCCCGATGCGTCCACGCGCGCCTCCCGACCGTCCGTTCCCGCGAAGGTCGAGAAAGAGAATGTTCATCCCGGTGACACGTCGCAGCGAGTCGCCCGTTTGAAGCGCGATGGTATTATGCGCGCCAAGGCCGTGCAGGATGATGATCGTGCCGCGCGACGGCAGTACGTACTGCGTGCCGTACACGGCGACACTGTCGGGCATGTTGAACCATCGGACCGCGGCCTGATTGCCCGAGATCTGTTGGCCGTCGTGAGGCGGTCTCTCGAAACGCGCCAGCGGCGCGAGCGTGGGGGCGCCGGTGCCGAGACCGACGCCGAGCGCGGCGCCCGCGGCCAACAGGGTGAGCGCCGCCACGCGGGCGAACGTCAGAAGAACTCCGGCGTGACGCCGACGTTTTCGAAGATGAAGGCGTACTCGTCGGCCATTTCCGCGATCTGCTTCGTGAGTGACGAACTGCCATGCCCAGACTGCGTCTCGATACGAATGAGCACCGGATTCGGCCCGACGTGCGCTTCCTGCAATCGCGCCGCGAATTTGAACGAATGCGCCGGTACCACACGATCGTCGTGATCGGCGGTGGTGATGAGTGTGGCCGGATACGACGTGCCGTCCTGCAGAGTGTGCAACGGTGAGTACGCGGAGAGGTATCTGAACGCCTCGGCGTCGTCGCTCGAGCCGTAGTCGGCAATCCAGTTCCAGCCGATCGTGAACTTGTGAAAGCGCAGCATGTCCATCACGCCAACGGCCGGCAACGCCACGCGCGCCAAGGTCGGACGTTGCGTCATGATCGCGCCAACCAGTAACCCGCCGTTCGAGCCGCCGGCCATCGCCAGCTTCGCGCTGCACGTGTACCCATGCGCAAACAACCACTCGGCAACAGCCACGAAGTCGTCGAAGACATTCTGCTTCTTCTCCTTCATGCCGGCTTGGTGCCAGGCCTCGCCATACTCGTTGCCGCCGCGCAAGTTCGCTTGCACGTACACGCCACCCTGCTCCAGGAACGCCACGCGCATGGCGCTGAAGTTGGGCGGTAGCGACACGTTGAAGCCGCCGTACGCATACAGCATGGTTGGATTGGCGCCGTCCAGCACGAGGCCTTTCCTGGCCACGATGAACGCGGGCACTCGTGTGCCGTCCTTGCTGGTGACGAATACTTGCTTCGTCTCGAACTGGTTGGGGTCGAACGGCAGCGTCACGTCGCGGAGTTGGCGGCTGTGCCCCGAGGCGATGTCGTACCGGAACACCGTGACCGGCGCCGTGAACGACGTGAAGCTGTAGAACACCGACGTGGCATCGTGCTCGCCGTCGAATCCACCGGCCGTACCGATGCCGGGCAGCGCGATCTCGCGCTCCAGCACGCCATCGATCGCGTACACGTACGCGCGGGTGGTCACGTCCATCAGATAGGTCGCGAACAGTCGGCCGCCGGCGGTGGACATGCCGCTCACTGGCTCGCTGCGCTCCGCGATGACCGTGACCCAGTTCGCTTCGTTTGGCGACGACGGATCGATGCGCACCACGCGCTGATTGGGTGCGTGTCGATTCGTGAGCACCAGCAGCTGATCGCCCACGTTGTCGAGCACGTCCATCTGGTCATCGAACGTGGTCCACAGGGGCTTGAATGCACCGTTCGGTGCGGTGAGGTCCATGACGTGCAGTGCGTTGCCGTCCTTGCCCTGACCGCGGTCGCTCACTGAGAGCACGGCGAATCGCTCGTCGTTTGTGGTACCGACCGTGTGGAAGCGCTGCGCGTTGACGTTGTCCCGGTAAATGAGGCGATCAGCCGCCTGCGGCGTGCCGAGCGTGTGGAAGAAGACCTGATGGTCCTCGTTCATCGACGAGAAGGCTGCGTCGGTGTTCGAGGGCGCGGGATAGCGACTGTAAAAGAAGCCGTCGCCGTGCCACGCGATCCCGGACACCTTCACCCAATCGACGACGTCGGCCAGGTTTTCACGGGTCGCGACATCGACTACGCGGATCTGCTGCCAATCGGACCCGGCCTTGCTGAGCATGTAGGCGATCCGTGTGCCGGCCTTGTTGAACGTCAGCCCGGCCACGCGGGTCGTGCCGTCGGCGGAGAGGGTGTTGGGGTCGATCAGGACCGTCGGGGTGCCGTCGGCCCCTTCCTGGATGAAATAGACCGCCTGATTCTGGAGCCCGTCGTTCCTGGTGAAGAGGTACCACTGCTTCTTTACGACTGGTGCCGAGTATCGGGGGTAATTCACCAGCGTGGTGAGGCGGGCTCGCAGGGCGTCGCGGTACGGAATTCGGTCAAGATACCCGAATGTGACGCGATTCTGTGCATCGACCCAGTCTTTCGTTTCCGCCGAGCTGTCGTCTTCCAGCCATCGGAACGGGTCGGGGACGAGCGTGCCATGGTAGTCATCCACCTGGTCGACCTTGCGGGTCGCGGGATAGGTCAGCGGCGCGGTCGCGCGGTCGGGCTCGAGCGGAGAGATCACGAGGGTGGTGGTACTGGTGGAGGCGATGGCATGGCGTCTGGTCAACTCTATCGGCGGGCGAGCCACTAGCGCCAGCGGCAATTCTTTGGGTATCTTCAAAAGCTATAGTGTTTTACCGGTCTTTCGAGACCCTTTCAGCTCCCCGGAACATTCCGGGCGGCGATGCCACGTCGGTTCCGGATTGGGAGACATCGCTCCTGTTCCGCGTCATGGCCTCTCGCACCGTTGGTGTTGGTGTCGTGCGCTGCACGGGCTTCGGCTTCACGCAGATCGACGTCCTACCGCCGGATCTGCAGCACCTGAACCGGGCGCGGGTTGGCCCCGGAGAGAACTATGCACCCGTTTATCGAAACGCAGAAAGAGTGGATGAAGGCCGTAACGCCGTTCCGCCCGGGCGACACCGTGCGTGTCAACGTGCGCGTGAAGGAAGGCGACAAGGAACGCGTGCAGGCGTTCGAAGGCGTCTGCATCGCGCGTCGTGGCGGTGGTGTGAGCGAGACGTTCACCGTGCGTAAGATTTCGAACGGTGTCGGCGTCGAACGTATCTTCCCGATCCACAGCCCGATGGTTGCCGAGATCGTCGTGGTTCGCCGTGGCGCCGTGCGCCGTGCGAAGCTGTACTATCTCCGCGACGTGACGGGTAAGGCCGCGCGTATCAAGGAGCGTAAGGTCGTGCGCGCCCCTCGCGGCGCGTAAGACGCACGCGTTTCACGACTTGCCAGGAAGCCGGCCCACGTGGCTCGGTGGACCCCGATCGAGCGTACCCTGCGTGCGCAACACGGACCGCTCCTGGTGGGTGTGGATGAAGTCGGACGGGGCCCGCTTGCGGGCCCCGTTGTCGCATGCGCCATCGTCATGCCGCCTGGCCGCCGCGCCATCGCCGGCGTCGATGATTCCAAGAAGTTGGATGCGGCCACCCGAGTCACCCTCGCCGCTCGCATTCGCGAGCAAGCACTGGTGTTGTCGTTGGGCGCCGCCAGTGCGCGCGAGATCGATCGCATCAACATCTATCACGCCACGGTTCTCGCCATGCAGCGCGCGCTCGCCCGAGTGCCCCAGCGGCTGGGTTGCGAACCGCATCACATACTCGTGGACGGCAAGCCGCTGCGTACGCTCGGGCTTGTGCACACGGCGGTGGTGAAGGGCGACGCCAAGTGCTACGCCATCGCCTGCGCGTCCATCGTAGCCAAGGTCACGCGTGACCGCCTCATGCATGTCCTCGCTCAACGCTACGAGGGCTACGCGTGGGAGCGCAACAGCGGCTACGGCACCGCCGTACACCGCGCGGCGCTCGACGAACGTGGACTCACGCCCCATCATCGTCGCAGCTTCTGTCTCGATATCTCTTCTCAGTCCCTTCTTACGGAGCGAGTGCATGAATGACGCGACTGGTGGATCCGATCTGACGAACGCGGATTCGATCTTCCGCCCTGGACTGCTCGATGGACAAGTGGCTCTCGTGACCGGCGGTGGCACCGGAATCGGTTTGGGCATCTCGCAGTTGCTGGCCGAGCTTGGCGCGCATGTCGTGATGGCAAGTCGGAAGCCCGCCAACCTCGAAGCGGCTCGCGCCGACATCGCGTCGCGAGGCGGACAGGTCACGGCGGTGCAGCTCGACGTGCGCGACCCGGAGCAGGTGAAGGCGGCCGTCGATGGCATCGCGCAAAAACTCGGGCGTATCGACGTGCTCGTGAACAACGCGGCCGGTAACTTCTACGCGCCGAGCGCCACGCTGTCGCCGAACGCGTGGAAGAGTGTGGTGGAGATCGATCTCTACGGTACGTTCTACTGCTCTCAGGCGGTGTATCCCATCATGGCCGCGCAGGGCGGCGGTCGCATCGTGAGCACATCCATGACGCTGCACTATCGCGGCTGGCCCATGATGGCGCACGCCACCGCCGCCAAAGCCGGGGTCGATGCGCTCACGCGCACGCTGGCGGTGGAATGGGCACCGCAGCGCATTCGCGTGAATGCGATTGCACCGGGGCCGATTCCCACCGAAGGCGTGCGTAAGGCGTTCACTCCGCCGGCCGATAGCGGCGTCCCGGACGTGTTCGCCGCAGCGGATGCGCGTATGGCGGCCTATGCGAAGAAGGGCATCCCCCTCGGTCGATGGGGATCACCGCGCGACATCGCGAACATGGTGGCCTTTCTCGCCTCGCCGGCTGGCGACTGGATCACTGGCTCGATCTTCGTGATCGATGGCGGCGAGTGGCTGGCGAAAGCACCTGCCTGAACGTGTGACATGCGGCACAGCGCAAGTCGTGTGATTTCGCGAGCTTGGTTTCGTGGTTCGCGTTATGCATGGAGCATGTCACGCGAGCCCGACGGATATACGTCGAAACTCGAGCTCTACCACACGACAGGAAAAGGAGAATTCATGCGACAGGTCAAGTACGTAGCCATGGTTGTGCTGGCGGCGAGCACGTTGGGTGCGTGTGCCACGAAAGGCTTTGTGCGGAATGGTCTCGAGGAACAGCGCGTGGCGCTGGGCACCGAGAGGACGGAGCGCATGGCGGGCGATGACGCACTGCGTACGGATGTGACCGGCTTGCGCACCGATCTCAACGCAATGCGCAGCGACCTCACCACGATGCGCACCGACTTCGGCGCCAAGGTCACGGCCATGGAAGGTCAGGTCACGTTCGCGATGCCCGTGCACTTTGCGTTCGACGATGCATCGGTGCGTCAGGACGATCATGCCGCGCTGGAGAAGTTCGCGCAGGTTGCGAATCAGCATTACAAGGGCGCTACGATCACGATCGAAGGCTTTGCGGATCCTGCCGGATCGGCCGACTACAATCTCCGTCTCTCGCGCGAGCGGGCCGACGCCGTTCGTGACTACCTCGTGACCAAGGGCCTCGATGGTTCGGCGTTGCGCACGGTAGGTTATGGCAAGACGCGTCTGGTTCGTCCCGGCGCACAGGGCACTGCGAACGGAGCCGAGCTCAATCGTCGCGTGACCTTCGTCATCGAGACCCCGGCCGGTGCCGCTACGGTGGCCGCGCTGTCGGGCATGTACTGATTCGACTGACGTAGGTGCAGCGGTACGCGATGGCCGGCTCTTCTCGGAGCGCCGGCCATCTTCGCGTTCGTACCATGGGGGTCCGCATTGCTGGTAGAAACTGCGCAGGCGTTGTCCGATCGACTCACATCAGAAGGCATGTCGGGTCCGCCACGGTCGATAGCTCGCGTCCCCCTTCCACTCCATCCCCGCGCCGATGCGGGGTTCGGCGTGCTCGATGTGACCGAGTGGTTCGGTGAAACGAGCGGCGGCATTCGCACCTACCTGCTGGAGAAAGCGAACTATGTCGCGTCGCGACCGTGGTTGCGGCACACGGTGGTGGTACCGGGCTTGCGCGACCGAATCACCGACGCCGACGGCGTTCGGTTGTATCGGCTGGCTGGTCCGCCGATCCCCGGCCAGCGGCCGTATCGATTCATGCTGGCGACGCGCACGTTGACCCGTATCGTGCGACATGAGCGTCCCGACGTGATCGAGGTCGGTAGCCCGTTCATCGTGCCGTGGATCGTGAAGCGAGCGACCCGCGAGTCGCACCTGCCACTGGTGTATTTCTCGCACACGAATGTCCCGCGGATGTTCGCCCCCGCTGAGGGCGCCGGGAATCCGCTGCAGCGCCTCCTCTATCGCGGATCGTCGGAATACCTGCGTCGGCTCGATCGCCTGTTCGACCTCACGATCGTCGCGTCCGATTACACCGCCCGAGAGCTGGTTCGCGTGGGCGTCGATCGCGTCGTGAAGGTGCCGCTCGGCGTCGATGTCGAGTGCTTCACCCCGACTCGGCGTGAGTCGGTCACCGAAACGCGGGCGCGCTTCGGTCTTCCCGACGCTCCATTGGCCGCCTTCGTGGGGCGCTTCGCCCGCGAGAAGGAATTGCACGTGGTGCTCGACGGTTGGCGCGACGTCGAGCGACGCTGTGGGGCGCGACTGGCATTGGTGGGCGCGGGTCCGATGGAAGCGGCGCTTCGGGCGCACCCGTACGGTCACCGCGTCACGTTCGTGCCGTTCGTCAAGGAGCGCGAAGCGTTGGCCGATTTGCTGGCGTCGATCGATGTCTATGTCGCCGCCGGCCCGATCGAGACGTTCGGACTCTCGGCGATCGAGGCGTTGGCGAGCGGCACCCCCATCCTGAGCGTGAATGAGGGGGCGGTGGTCGAACATGTCGAGGGGAGCGGGGCCGGACGGATCTACGAGCGGCGCCAGGGGGCGTCGGTGTCCGAAGTAGCCGTGCAACTCTTTGCCGACGATCCAGGCGAGCTTGGTGCGCGCGGGCGGGCCTACGCGGTGGCCGAGCACGCGTGGGAGACGGTGTTCGACCGGTTGTTCGCGGTGTATCGTACCGTGCGCGGAGCCTGATCGATGCACACGACGCGCGCCGACGGGCTTCGCCTCGCGATCTTCACCGATACCTACGCGCCACAGGTGAACGGAGTCGCGCGAACCTTGGAGCGCCTGGTCGGCGCCGTGGAGGCTCGTGGCGGCGTGGTGCGCGTGTTCGCACCCTCCGATCCTGAGGAGCAGGACCACCCCACGGTCGAGCGCTTTCGCAGCCGGTCGTTGTGGGTGTATCCGCAACTTCGGCTTTCCTGGCCCTCGGCGTCGCACATCGAGGCGGACCTCGAAGCCTTTGCGCCCACTATCGTGCATGCCGCGACGGAGTTCGGTATGGGCCTCGCCGGGCGTAAGGCGGCCTTGGCGCTTGGCATTCCCTTCGTTTCATCGTATCACACGAGCTTCGTGGCCTACGCCGAGCACTACCGACTGGGGTTGCTGGCGCGCCCCGGCTGGCACTTCATGCGCTGGTTTCACAACAGCGGACTCCGCACGTACTGCCCGACGCAGTCCATCGTCGACGAGGTCAATGCGCAGGGGTTCGAGCGCACGGCGGTCTGGTCACGCGGCGTGGATGGTGAGCGCTTCTCGCCGCGGCATCGCTCGCCGGCTCTTCGTGAACGGCTCGTGCAAACCAATGACACCTTGGTGCTGTCGTACGTAGGACGGCTGGCGGCGGAGAAAGGCCTGGACGTGGCCCTCGATGCGCTGGAGCGCGTGGAGCGTGCGAGACCGGGGATGGTGCGATGGCTGGTGGTCGGCGATGGTCCGTACGAAGCGGAAGTACGGCGGCGCGCACCGGCGGGCACCGTGCTCACCGGGCAGTTGCAGGGGGCGGCGCTGAGTGAGGCGTACGCCAGCGGCGACGTATTTCTCTTTCCGAGTGTGACCGATACCTTCGGCAACGTGATGCTCGAGGCGATGGCGTCCGGTCTGCCGGTGATCGGTGCCGATGTGGGGCCGACCCGCGAGCAGTTGCAGTCGGGGGGCGGATGGCTGGTACCGGCCGGCGACGCGGCGGCGTTCGCCAGCACGATCGTTTCGCTCGTGGACGACCGCGCGCGCGTGCCCGCCGCGGCCATCTGCGCGCGTGCGTTCGCAGCGTCGAAATCGTGGGACGTCGTCTGGGATACACTCCTGGGGGATTACTTACTGCTGCATCGCGTTCCGGCACCGTCGTCGTTGCGCTAGTCCATCGCGCCGAGGTACATAGAGCGTGGTGTCGGTCCGTTCGGCATTTCTCACCTCTTCTCGGTCAACATGCGACGCTGGAAAACCGAAGGGCGACGCGAAGCGATTGCGCGTACACTTGCGCTGGCTCTCGCCGGAACGCTCGTTGTGGGGGCCTGTGTGGCTCCGCTGAAGCTGGCGCGCGACGACTCGGATGCCGTGTTGTCCAGGCAATTGCTGGCGGCGCCCAACCCGTCGCAGAAGGGCAGCTTCGCGGTGAAGACGTTGTACTACGGCAGTGGCACCGACAAGCAGCGCGCGGTCTACCGCGACTCGGTCACGCTGAGAACAGCCGTCGTGAACGGTGCCAAGTTCGCGTCGGCACCCGATCCCAGGCAGGCGAAGATTCGCAAGAAGTATTGGGGATTCGACTTCACGAAGTTGCCGGTGAACGGGCGCGTGTGGTATCCCGACGCCCCAGGCGCCTTTCCGCTGGTGCTCGTCGTGCACGGCAATCACGATATGAAGCAGTTCTCCGATCCCGGGTACCAGTATCTCGGTGAGCTGCTCGCCTCGCGCGGTTTCATCGTGGCATCGGTCGACGAGAACTTCCTGAACGGCAACATCCGCGGCGAGAACGATGCGCGCGGCTGGATGTTGCTGAAGCACTTGCAATCGTGGAAGCGCTTCAACGACTCCACCGGTTCGCCACTGCAGGGCAAGGTGGATATGCACAACATCGCGCTCATGGGACACTCGCGCGGTGGCGAAGCGGTTTCCGTAGCTGGTGCGTTCAACCGACTGCCGTTCTATCCCGACGATGCCACGGTGACGTTCGATTTCAACTTCGATATCAAGTCGCTGGTGGCGATAGCACCGGTGGATGGCCAGTATCGCCCGGCCGACAAGCCGACGCCGGTGTCCAACTACAACTACCTCCTGATTCACGGGTCGCACGACGGCGACGTCTCCACCTTCAGTGGGCTGGCGCAGTACGAGCGCATTCGCTTCACCGACGCGAAGCCGTGGTTCAAGAGTGCGGTGTTCGTGTATCGCGCCAACCACGGACAGTGGAACACCACGTGGGGCAGTCTCGATGGCGGACCGCGCAGCGCCCGATCGCTCGACACCCGAGGCCTCATCTCGCAAGCCGATCAGCGGAAGTTCGCCGAGGTGTACATCGCGGCTTTTCTCGAGGCCACGTTGCGCGAGAAGCGTGAGTATCTCCCGATGTTCCGCGATCATCGTGTGGTCGGGCAGTGGCTGCCGAAAACGATATATACCACTCGTTTTCAGGAGAGTGGATTTCGCACCGCCGCCGACTTCGAGGAAGATGTGGACGTGACGTCCGGATCGGTGCCTGGCATCGTGCTCTCGGGCGACTCGGTGGCCGTGTGGAAGGAGTCACCGGTACCGTTTCGGGCGCGTGCCACGACGCAGGCGCACAATGCGGTAACCATCGGCTGGAACAACCGCATCGCTGGTAGCGATACCACCAAGATGGGCACGCCGGCAGCGTTCGCGATGCAGGTCAGCGATTCGCTCCGCACGTCGTGGAACGTCGGGGCCGCTACGTCGCTGGTGTTCTCGCTGTCGCCCACCGATGCCAAGCCCGGGCCGCGCGCCGCCGCGCGCGATACCACGAAGAAGGCGGATTCGCTCGTGAAGGGCGCGCCGAAGAAGGCCGCGCCCAGGAAGCCGTCTGCCAAGGATGCGAAGCCGGACACGGTGCCGATCGATCTCTCGATGGTCGTGACCGACGCCAGCGGTCGTTCCGCATCGCTTCCGCTGTCAGCGTATGGTGTGGTCCGCCGTCCGCTCGAATCGTACGTGTATCGACGCGCCGGTCGTGACAAGCAGCGCTTCGCCAACGTCTACGAGATCGTGTTGCAGACGTACGCGATCCCACTCGCCGATTTCGTCCGCGCCACGCCGGGATTCGATCCCGCCCGTATTGCGCGGGTGCAGTGGCGATTCGATCGCAGCGTCGCTGGCACGATCGTCCTCGACAACATCGGCTTCTCGAACATGCGTTCGGAGTTCACCGCACAGACCGTCGGAGCGGCGCGATGACTCGTTCAATCCACTTCGTGCTCACGACGGCACTGGTCGCCGCCTCGGCCGTCAGCGTCGTCTCGTCGGTTGCGCACGCACAGGCCTCGTCCCCCGATCAACGTGAGCGCTACGCGCCGCTCATTCTCAAGTTGCCCGCCACCGCGCGCCTGCTGTCGTTGGGGGGTGCGCAGGTTGCCCTCCGCGACGTCGATGCCGTGTTCGGCAACCCTGCATTGGTGGGCACGGCGACTGCGTTGGCCTTCGGCGCGGAACGCTACGCGAGCGGTGCCACGGCGGGGCAGTTCGCCAGCAGCTCCATCATTGGACCGCTGGGTATCGGTGTCGGTGTGCAACTACTCGATGCGGGGCCGCGATACGGCACGTTCCCCGCGCGCAGCGAGGTGCTCACGCGTGAAAATGCCGCGGGCACCGGTAGTGTCGCCGCCACGCTCGCCGCATCGCTGTCCTGGAAGCAGCTTCGATGGGGCGTGGGCGCGAAGTATGTGGAGGAGCGCGTCAGCGACGATCGCGCCGGTGGGGTGGCATTCGACATCGGCGCGTCGAGGTCGTTGCAGTTTCTGAGCAGTACGGTGGGGATCGCCGTGCAGCATCTCGGTCCGCGCTTCGGGGTGGCGGGTCGCCGCGAGTCGTTGCCCGCCCAAGTCGCACTCGGGATTGCCACCGCACCGCGGGGCTTCGGCAAATGGCTTGACCTGTCGGGAACCGCGCAGCTCGATGTGCGACGCGACGGAGAGCTCTTTCCTCGTGGCGGCGTGGAATTGAGCTACGTGCCGATCGAAGGCGTGGCCTTCATCGGTCGGGTGGGTGGGCGCCGCCCTCAGCTGCGTGACGAGCGTCCGGTCGCGGCGGGCGGCGGGATCACTATCGATCGCTTCACGCTCGATTACGGATGGGAGGCATTACGCGAGGGGTCGGGGCATCGGCTCACCGTGCGGCTCCGATAAATCGTCTTGCGCGCCGCGCCCCTGTTCGCGCGGGGGGACATTTCGTTAACTTCCTTGTCTGGCCCGCTTCACGGCGGGTCGGCGCTCCGGTAGCTCAGTTGGTAGAGCAGTGGCCTTTTAAGCCATAGGTCGTGGGTTCGAGTCCCACCCGGGGCACTCGCTGGGTACCCGGCTATCTTTGCGTATGCGCGCTCGCATCCTCATTTCAGCGGCGATGGGCTTCCTCGCCGTCGGCCTCTCTCTCCCGCGTCAGGCGCGGGCACAGTTCGGACTCCCCTCGCGGGCTTCCAGTGCGGACAGTGCTGCAACTGTTTCCGCGGCCTCACCCCGGGCGGCGCTGCAGGCGTACCTGCGACTTGCCGAGGCCAGCGACTGGGTCGGCGCTGCGGAATACCTCTCGGTGCCCACGGTCGAGCGTGGGCGGTCCGCCCAGCTGGCCAAGCGACTCAAGACCATCTTCGATCAACGTTTGGCGATCGATGTGCGCACGGTGTCGGGCGCAGTCACCGGTGATACCACCGATGGCGACGTGGGTGGCGACCGGATCGGCGTCATTGCATCGCCGAACGGCCATGAAGATCCGGTCCGCATGGTGCGGCTGTCTGCCCCGTCGTCGGGCGGACCGGTGCGCTGGGTGTTCTCGCAGGCCACCGTCGGATTCATCGATGGATGGTTCGACAATTCGGGTGCGCCGTGGCTGCGCGAGCGTCTCCCGAAAACGTTGATGCGTGAAGGACCGCTGAACGTGTATTACTGGCAGTGGATCGGAATCGCGTTGGCGATTCCCATTGTGTTGTTGGTGGCGTGGGGGCTCGGTGCCGTCTTGCGCAATCTGCTGGGTCGCATCGCGCAGCGTACCGTGACCGACTGGGACGATCTGCTGCTCGAGCATCTGCGCGGACCGTTCCGATTGTGGGCGGCGTCGTTGGCGATCGGTCCGCTGCTCTCGTTGCTCGACCTCAACACGCGCGTGGCAGGCTTCTTCACCTCGCTCACGCGCGGGCTCGTGCTCACGTCGATTTTCTGGGGGCTGCTGAGTATCGTGCGCCTGGCGCAGGATCGGGTGGCCAACGCCGCGTGGGCCACGGGGCAGGGCACGCAGGCGCGCACCTTGGTGCCTCTGCTCGGCAACTTCTTGCGCGTCACGCTGGCCATCGTCGCGCTGCTGGTCGCGCTGGCGCAGTTCGGGTATCCCGTGGGCACGCTGCTGGCCGGTCTCGGCATCGGTGGTATCGCCGTCGCCCTCGCCGCGCAGAAGACCGTAGAGCATCTCTTCGGTAGTGTATCGCTGGCTGCCGACAACGCGTTTCGCGTGGGCGACTGGGTCCGCGCCGGCGGGTCGGAAGGCGCCGTGGAGCGCATCGGGCTGCGGTCCACGAGTCTCCGCACCGTAGATCGTACCGTGGTGCGTATTCCGAACGGACGATTGGCTGACGAGCGTATCGAAACCTTCGGGGAACGCGATCGCATTCTGCTGCGCACGGATATCGACCTCACGTACGCGACCACGCCGGAGCAGCTGGAGCGCATCCGTGATGCACTCGAAGCTGCGCTCCGTGCGCATCCGCTGGTGTACACCGATGTCATGCGTATCAACGTCGTCGGCTTCACCGATTCGGCGATTCGCATCAACGTGGTCGCATGGTTTCTGACCACCAACTGGGAAGCGTTTCTGCGCATCCGTCATGAGATGTTGATCACGTTCATGCGCATCATCGGCGACAACGGCTCGAGCTTTGCGTTCCCGTCGCGCACCGTGTATCACGTGCAGCAGGATAGCACGCGGCCGGTACCGTTCACCGGCTCCGGCGCGCCGGCCACCGATGTCTAGCCAGACACGTCCGTCGTGATCACATCATTGCACGGCCAGCCACTGCTCGCGCTCGCGCTCGCCCAGAGCGACATGATCCAGACACCGCCGCCTATGCTCGCCACCGAGCTGGCGGCGACGCTGCTGCAGGGCGCGATCACCACCGGGCTCGCCGCACTGTGTGCACATTTATATGTACGCTATCGCCGTCCGTGGTTCGGCTGGTTCGCGGTGGCGTGGAGCGTGTACGTCGCGCGCTTACTCTGCATTCTGAGCTTCCTGCTCACGGGCGAGCGCGTCTGGCTGTACTGGCATCAAGTCACTACCGGTTGGACCGCACTGGCACTGCTCTGGTCGGCCATCGTGTTCCTGCGCCAGCCCAGAGCACGACCGGTATATCTGCTGCTGGCGCTCTTTCCGGCGCTCTGGTCGTACGTCGCGATCTATCAGCTGGATAATTTCCTGTGGGCCGCGCTCCCGGCGGTGCTGTTTCTGAGCGGTGCGACGATGTGGACCGGTTGGGTGTTCTGGCGCCATCACCGGATCGCGAGTTCGACCGGCGCGCGCCTGCTGGCGATTTCGTTCTTCCTGTGGGGACTGCACCACCTCGACTATCCGTTCCTGCGCGCTCAGGGCGCCTGGACGCCGTGGGGCTACTACCTCGATATCTCATTCGAGTTGCTGGTCGGGTTCGGCCTGGTGATCCTGGTGCTCGATGATCTCGGACGTGGGGTGCGCGCGCTCTCGGCGCTGTCGGGCGACCTGCAGCGCCGTGATCGCAGCACCGATCCGCTCGATGCGCTGTTGTCGCGTCCCCTCGAGTTGCCCGGCGTACGCGGTACCGCGATGTATTTCTTCGAAGCTGAGGGCGACGACTCCCCTGCCTCTGACGAACTGATCGCATGGCGCGATGACGAGTGTGCCGACCACACGCTCGACGCCGTGGCGATGGGTGCTTCCGCGCCGGCGACCGCTGCACCGGCCACCCGTGGACGTTTCGTGCGCGGTGCCGGTACCTGTGCGTCGTGGGGCAACGCGCGCCCCGACAACGCGGTGCTCGATGCGCTCACCCGGATGCGCATCTCGCGGCGCCCGCAGGTGGTGGCGGCGGAAGGCCAGCAGCCGTTCATCGCTGCGTTGCCGGTTGGAACGGGCTCGCGACTGGTGGGCGCGCTGGTCATGGCGGGCGACGTGCGCAATCCGTTCACCGCGCTCGACGACGACTTCCTGCTGACACTCGGCCAGCAGGTGGGTGCGGCGCTCGAGCAGTCGGCGCTCGACCGGCAGCTTGCCGCGCGAACCAAGGCGCTCGAGCAACTCTCCGCCCGCATGGTCCGCCAGCACGAGGACGAGCGCCGCCGCCTCTCGCGAGAATTACACGATGAAACGGCTCAGGTCTTCTCCGCGGTGAAGATGCAGCTCGAGGCGTTGCGCCCGCTGTTGGCCGAGGGGGCCTCGCCGCGCCTCGATCGTCTGTTGTCGCTGGTGGATACCGGTATTGCCAGTATCCGACAGGTCACCAGCGCTCTGCGCCCCACGTTGCTGGATGATCTGGGGCTGCGACCGGCGCTGCATTCGCTGATCACCGACTTCACCGAGCGCAGCGGGATTCGCGCCACGTTCGACGCGCCGATCGCGTTTCCGCCGCTGCATCCTGACGCCGATCTGGCGCTCTTCCGTGCGCTGCAGGAGGCGCTGTCGAACGTCGTGCGCCACGCCCACGCGACGCACGTCGACGTGCTGGTGACTGTCGACGACAGCGGCCTCGTGCTGCGCGTGCGCGATGACGGCAACGGATTCCCGGTCGGGCGCAACGGTCGGATTCTGGACGCCGAGAATCGGATGGGCCTCACGGGCATGCGCGAGCGGATCTTCGCCATCGGCGGCCAGGTGGTGATCGCCAATCGCCACAAAGGCGCCGACGTGCGAATCAGCGCACCACATCGAGGGACTCTTTCGTGAGACTGTCGTGAACCGACCCCCTGACGTCGCGAGCGAGCTCGTGCGCGTGCGCATTCGCGTGCTCATCGCCGATGATCATGCGCTCGTGCGCGAAGGCCTGCGTTACGTGCTCGATGCCGATCCGGGTATTGAAGTGGTCGCCGAAGCGGCCAACGGACGCATCGCAGTGGAGCTCGCGCAGCAGTTCGAGCCGGATGTCGTCGTGCTCGATATCACGATGCCCGAAGAGACCGGACTGCAGGCGGCAGCCCGCATACGCGACACGTTGCCTTCGGCGCGCATCCTGATGCTGAGTATGCACGACCAGAGTGAGTACGTCCGCGAAGGCATGCGCATCGGCACGCACGGCTATCTCCTGAAAGATTCTGCTGGTGAAGAACTGCGCGCGGCGATTCACGCCGTGTACGCGGGGGGTACGTTCTTCAGTCCCGCCGTGGTAAAACGGCTTGCCGCCAGCGAAGCCGCGCCCGTCTCGGCGCCGCTGCTGCAACTGGAGCAACTCACGCCGCGCGAGCGCGATGTGCTGGAAGGCGTCGCGCGCGGTCTCTCCAACAAGGCCATCGCAGCGGAGCTGGGCATCAGTCGGCGCACCGTGGAAGCGCATCGCGAAAGCCTGATGCGCAAGCTCGAGATCCACAGTGTGGCCGGGCTCACGCGCTTCGCGCTCGAAGCCGGTTTGGTGTCCGACGCCTGACGTGTCGCGTAGTGAGGCGTTACGTCGACGTAACGTGATGGTGATCGACCCGTCGGCGCTCCGTCACGTGCGATGACGAATCTGTCTGTCCATGAGCCAATGGTTGAACCATCTCGATGCGCGAGATCGCGCCTTGTTCGCCCGCCTTGCCCTGACCTCGCATACGGCGCTCTCGCTCCGCCGATTCTGGGTCATGCTCACGCATCTCGGCGGTGCACGTGTCAGTATCGTGCTGGCAGTCATGCAGCTGATCTTGTCTCGCGGGTCGATCGCGGTCACGTCGCGCACGTTGTGCTTGCTGGCGCTCTCGCACCTCGTGGTCCAGCTGATCAAGCGATCGGTCGGGCGGCCGAGACCCACGGCTGGTGAAGCGTCGGCGGCCTTGGTGCTGATCCCCGATCACTTCTCGTTTCCCTCGGGGCACGCCTGCGCGGCGATGGCGATCGCGGTGGGCCTCGCGAGTGTGCTGCCCTCGCTGACCGTGCCGCTGTTGATCCTCGCGCTGCTGGTGGGGTTCTCGCGCGTGATGTTGGGCGTGCACTATCCCGGCGACGTGCTGATGGGTCAGGCGATCGCCCTGATGTCAGCCTATCCAATCCTGGGGTAGCGAGTCGGTTGGCGGGTCGCGGCCAACGATAGGCCCCATCTGCGACGTACGTCACGTCACGCCGTGACAGCGCTCGAGATGGATCGTCAGCCTTCTGACGCCCTTCCTCCGCCCCGACCACACAACATGTTCCTCCCCGAGCTGCTCGCCAGCAGCCTCACGACGACGCAACCGAGCACCAGCGCGACGGCCCAGCGCCTGCGGCTGTTGAGCTGCCGTCTCGAGCGTGGCCCGATCGCCACGTCGCGTGTCTCGGTGGAGTTCGAGGGACCCGCTGAGGCGCAACGGATCGTCAGTCGCCAAGAGGGCTCGGCCTGTCCTGGCGGTGATCTCCGCCTGGCGGCGCTCGCGACGCTGCATGCCATCACGCAGGCGACTGGTGGCGCGCTGACGTTCGAGTTGATCGGCGTGAAGCCGGTGCGCGCGTTCGACACCACCGTGATGATGGTGGCCGTTTTCGCGCAGCACGAAGGCGCGATGACGCGTATCGTTGGAGCAGCGATCGTCGAGGACGATCAACTGGTGGCCACGGTGCGTGCTGCGCTGCATGCGGCCAACCGTTTGGCGTCGCCTCTGCTCGAACTGGTGCCGTCCGTGGCCAGCACGTCACCAAGCTGACGGAACGTCACGAGGGGCGAGGGGTTCGATCGGCCACCCATCACACCCGCCTCTCGTCAGGTTCCCCGAGTGACACTTCCTTTCTCCGCCGCACCGATCCTGTTGTTGCTCGCGACCGGAGCGTGCGCCCGTGCAGGATCGGCCACCCCGGTCTCGACGCCCAAGCCCGCAACCTCCACGGCCAAGCCGGTCGCGGCGCCGGTTGCTCCACCGATCGCCGACCGCGCCACACCCGATGAGGTGGTGAGCACCGTCGTCGCCGTATTCGGCGACAGTGCGGTGCTGCGTCCGGTCGATGCCGCCGGCGCGGCGGACGATCCGATCTGGGACATCGACGTGCGGTCGTACGAGACGCACGATCGGGTCGAACACTACGTCGGGCTTTTCTCGAACAGCGCGAAGGAACGGTTCCTGGCTCGATTGTCGAGAGGGACGCGCTACGAGCCGATGATCCGGTCCAAGCTTCGGGCCAGCAGGATGCCGGAAGACCTCATGTATCTCGCGCTCGTCGAAAGCGGCTACGATCCTCATGCTTACTCGCGAGCGGCGGCGGTAGGTATGTGGCAGTTCATGAGCGGTACGGCCCGCGACGTCGGGATGCGGGTGGATTGGTGGATGGACGAACGCCGTGACCCGGCCCGCTCCACCGACGGCGCCATCCGATTCCTGAGCGCTCTCCAAAGGCAATTCGGCTCGCTCTATCTGGCGGCCGCGGCGTACAACGGTGGCCCCGGCCGAGTGGCGCGCGGGCTCACCCGCTTCGCGAGCGAGATGGATGGCGCCGAGGGCGAGGACCGTTTCTTCGCGCTGGCCGAGCAGGATTATCTGCGCGACGAGACCAAGAACTACGTGCCGCAGATCATCGCGGCAGCGCTCGTGGCCAAGATGCCGGCGCGATACGGCCTCGTGATCGATTCGCTGCCGGTGTATGGCTACGACTCGGTGCTCGTCACCCCCGGCACGAGCCTCGCGCACATCGCCGCCGCCAGCGGCGCCACGAAGGCGGAGGTGCGCGATCTCAACCCGGCGGTGCTGCGTGGCATCACCCCGCCCGACGCCAGCATCTGGGCGCGGGTACCGGTGGGCTTGGCCGACCGTACGCGTCTCGCCCTCGACAGCATCCCCGTCGACGCCCGGCTTGGGTATCGCACGGCGTCGGTCAGCGGGAGCACCACCACGCCATCGAGCTTCGCCAGTATGCACGGCGTGACGGTCAAGCAGCTTCGTTGGTTCAATCCGACCATCAAGACGACGAAGAAGGGGCGGCTCGTGGGCGGCCAGTCGATGCGCATTCCGAGCGATCTGGCCATCGACTTCGCCCGCGAGATTCCCGATCCGGGCATCGAACGCTACGGCGGCTCGTCACCCACCACGCTGACGTCGCGCGGCATTCACGTGGTCAAGCGCGGTGAGTCGCTCGGCACCATAGCCAAGCGCTACGGTACCACGGTAAGCCGACTCAAGTCGCTCAATGGCATCAAGGGCTCGCGCGTGATTGCCGGACAGACGCTGCGGGTGCGCAGCGGGACCGCCACCGTCTCGAAGAAGTCGAGTGTCAAAAAGGCGCCGTCCAAGAAGTAGCGTTTCGTACTCCCTACCCCTTACTCCCCACTCTCAACTTCGCCGTCAGTCAAGAATTCCGCGACCACGGTACCCCTTCGTAATGATGCTTTCGTAGCCATTGGCCGGGCTGAGCCCCATGCTGAGCGCCCGCTGTACCGCCACGGGACCGCGGTTGTAGACGAGAAGCGCCAGCTTCAGATCTCCCTTGTTCTCCCGAATCAGGCCGCGCAGGTACTTGAAGCCGATCCGAAGGTTGATGTCGGGGTCGAGCAACTGCTCTCGGGTCACGTTGGGCTGAAACTCGCGAGCAGTCCCGAGCATGAGTTGGGTAAGGCCCAAGGCCCCGGCCGGGCTGACGGCGCGCGTGTCGAAGACACTTTCCACGCGCACCAGTCGGAAGCCCAGCTCCGGCTCGATGCCCGCAGTCGTGGCCGCATCGTAGATACGGCGGGCGAGTTCAGGCTTGATCCGATATTTCGCGCTGTAGGTATGGATGCGATGCAAGCGACCGAGCGACTCACGCCGCGCGCGCTCCTTCGGATCGAGGCCAAAAGGCAGCGCGGGAGCCGCGGCGGTCTTCGAGCGCTTGAGCACCTCACCCGCCGGCCGCCAAAGCGGATGGATCGGCAGGCTGGCTGCGTTGGAGACCGCCGCGGTCGTTGCGTTGATCCCCATGCCGGAGGTCGTCGGCGCCGCCGTCCGCGTGGACGCCTCGGGCGTCACCATCACGGCCAGCGTGAACACGACCGCTGCCGCTACGGACACATTCGTCAAACGTCGTTTGGCGTGACGACGGTGCATCCGTCGTCGTCGTGCTACTGCGTCGCGATTTGGGACTTTATCGGTCGAATCGGTCATGACACC
>Ga0105048_10004423_pt1 | contig 22892 bp, 20 predicted proteins | sample MAT05_FD_78382 | JGI IMG/M metagenome (GOLD analysis project Ga0105048, IMG submission 78382) | Freshwater microbial communities from Lake Fryxell liftoff mats and glacier meltwater in Antarctica - MAT-05 | ecosystem: Environmental > Aquatic > Freshwater > Ice > Liftoff microbial mat | place...
GATCCGCGAGCTGTTCACGCCCGCCGTACGGCGGCTGACCATCTCCGGGCTGTCGATGGCGGTGATCGCGCTGATCACCTGGTGGACCGTGAACGCGTTCTTGCAGGTCGTCTCCGGCGGGCTCGGCGCGGTGAGCGCGAAGGAGCTGGGCATGAGCCCCGGCGAGACCGTGCTGCGCGTGGAGGGCTGGAAGAAGATCGCCAACAACAGCTTCAACCTCGGCGGCTTGATCGGCACGCTCCTCACCGTGCCGGTGTCGAAGATTCTCGGCCGCAAGCCGATGTTCGGCCTGTACTGGGCGGCCTCGTCCGTGTCGGTGCTCGCGGCCTTCGGCCTCGACATGGCGCCCGAGACGCGGCTCTACATGTTCTTTCCGATCGGACTGAGTGTGTTCGGAGTATTCGGGAGCTTCACATACTATCTCCCGGAGCTCTTTCCCACGCGCCTGCGCGGGACGGGCGCGGGCTTCTGTTATAACGTCGGCCGCGTCGTCGCGGCGATCGGGCCGATCGTCGTCGGCAAGGTCGCCTCGATGGGCGCCGACGCGCTGGGTACCGCGATGCGTGCGCTGTTCTGGGTGGGTCTGGTGCCGCTCGTCGGGATCTTGTTGTTGCCGCTGGTCATCGAGACGAAGGGGAAGACGCTCGAAGACTAGTCCAGACTAGTCCCACGTGGGACGTGCATGCCTCATTGACGGGACGTGCATCGAGTGGCGAACTCACCCTCGGTGCGAAGCGCGGCGATACTGTGGATGGCGGCCGTGACGGCCTGCGTGCCGGATCCGGACACCAACGTCGCCCGCGCACCCGACGCCACGGCGCCGGCCATCACGCACGACGATGCGAGCACGAACGACGACGCTGCGGCCGCGAACGAAGACGCTGCAGCACCGAGCGACGACGCGGCAGTCGCGAACGACGACGCCCAGGCCGCCCCCGCGGACGCGCGCGTCGCCCCGGACGCCGCCCCGCGCCCCGACGCTTCCAGCGGCGCCTGCGACCCCCTCGCCGCGCCCACACCCCACGCCGGCCTCTCCGAAGCCCCCGGCATCGGCGGCTGCCCCGCCGGCATGACGCCCGCGGGCGCCATCTGCGTCGACCGCTACGAGGCCGTGCTGTTCGAGCTCCCCGCCGACACCGCCTGGTCGCCGTTCCAGAACCCCGGCATGCACCGCGTCCGCGCCGCTTCGATCGAAGGGGTGACGCCGCAGGCGTATATCAGCGGCCGCCAGGCCGGCGCCGCGTGCACCGAGGCCGGGAAGCGAATCTGCACCGACGCCGAGTGGCTCCGAGCGTGCCGCGGCGCGAACACCCAAACTTATCCCTACGGCACCGCCCGCCAGGTCGGCGTCTGCAACGATCATCGCGCGATGCACCCGGCGATCGAGCTCTTCGGAACCAGCGCCGACTGGATCTGGTCGGAGCTCGGAAATGCGTGCATCGATCAGCTCCCGAATAGTCTCGCCCCGACGGGCTCGTTCACCGGCTGCGTCACCGCCGAGGGCGTATTCGATCTGATGGGCAACCTCCACGAGTGGACCGCCGATCCGAACGGGACATTTCGCGGCGGATACTATGTCGACACCGTGATCAACGGCGCGGGCTGCAACTATGCCACCGTCGCGCACGACACCGGGCACTGGGACTATTCGACCGGCTTCCGCTGCTGCGCCGATCACCCATGAACTTACTCCTGCTCGAGCCGGAAGAGGTGTCCTCGAACCAGGCGCAGATCGGCGGTGAGCGCGCGCGCCATGTTCGCGAGGTGCTGAAGACGCCGATCGGGGGCGAGATCCGCGCCGGGGTCGTCGAGGGCGCGCTGGGTCGCGCGCGCATCGTCGCGATGGAGGGCGAGACCATCACGCTCGAGCTCACCCTCGACGAGCCTCCACCCCAACGGCCGCTCACCGATCTGATCCTCGCGGTGCCGCGCCCGAAGACGCTCGCCAAGGTGCTGCCGGAGATCGCGGCGTTCGGCGTCGATCGCCTGGTGCTCATCCGCAGCTGGAAGGTCGAGAAGCCGTACCTCGAGAGCGAGCTCCTCACCCCGGCCGGGCACGGCCCGCTCCTGCGCGCGGGGGCGATGCAGGCGCGCACGACGCGGCTGCCCGTGGTGACGATCGCGCCGCTGTTCCGGCCGTGGATCGAGGACGTCGCTCCGGCGATGTTCGCGGATCACGCGGTGCGCTGGGTGCTCGACGCGGCCGCGGCCCGATCGACCGCTTCGTTCGGGCCCATCGGTGAGAGGGTGGTGCTGGCCATCGGTCCCGAGGGCGGGTGGCTCCCGTTCGAGATCGAGCGCTTCGAAGCGGCCGGTTTCACGGCGGTATCGATGGGCTCGCGGCCGCTTCGTTCGGAGACCGCCACCGTCGCGGCGCTCGCCCAGATCGACCTCCTTCGCGCGTTCGCGCGCGATGTCCACGAGCGCGCCCTCGGGGGTTGAAAACCTCGGCGGATCTGGTCGAGAGTGAGCCATGCAAAAGTGGATGCTGGCCGCTGTGCTCTGCACCTCGTCGACCGCGGCGCTCGCCGAAGAGCCCGCGCCGCCTGCCGACGAGCAGGCCGCCCCATCTGTCCTCGACCAGGTGAAGTGGGTCGTCGGCCCGGCCAAGGCGCAGATCGGCTCGCTCGCCGAGCTGAAGGTCCCCGATAAGTTTCGCTTCGCCAACGCCGACGACACGCGCCTGCTTCTGACCGCGATGGGCAACGTCGCTGACGGTGAGCTCGGTATGTTGATGCCGGTCGATGGTGACTGGTTCGTCGTCTTCGAGTTCGACGACGTCGGCTTCATCAAGGACGCCGAGAAGGAGACGCTCGACGCCGACGCGATGCTCGCTTCGATCAAGGAAGGGAACGAGAACGCCAACGAGGAGCGGCGCAAGAACAACTGGTCCGAGCTCCAGGTCGTCGGCTGGGACAAGCCGCCGTTTTACGATCCGGTCACCAACAACCTGGAGTGGTCGATCAAGGGCGTGTCCGAGGGCCACGAGATCCTCAACTACAACACCCGAATCCTCGGCCGAAAAGGCGTCATGAAGGCCAACCTGGTCGTGGGGCCGGAGCAGCTCCCCACGGTGCTGCCTGTCTTCAAGCAGCTCCTGGGTGGGTATGACTTCAACGACGGGCTGGGCTACGCCGAGTATCGCGACGGCGACAAGATCGCCGAGTACGGCCTGGCCGCGCTGGTCGTCGGCGGCGCCGCGGCCGTGGCGGCGAAGAGCGGCTTGCTCGCCAAGCTGGGAAAAGGCGCGATCAAGCTGATCATCCTCGGCGTCGCCGGCATCGCCGCCCTGTTAAAGAAGATCTTCGGCTCGACCCGCGTCACCGACAATGCCCCGCCGCCCGCAGCGTAGATGCTGTTTCGAGAATGGCGGGAGCGGCACCCGACAATCGAAGCGGTCGCGTTCTTCTTTGCTGGCTTCGCCTTCGACCTGTTGATGCTGCACCGCATCGACAGCGTGCCGATGCTCATTCACCAGGGTACTTACAATCTCGCGCTCGCGGTGTTGCTGGTGCTCGATCACCGGCTCGAGGTGCGGCCCACGACCTACGAGGGCGTGCGCGCCAAGCTGGTCGGCTGGCGCCAGGGGCTGATCCACTTCCTCTTCGGCACGCTGCTCAACGCCTATATCGTGTTCTATTTCCGCGCTGCGTCCGGCGTGATCTCGCTGGCGTTCATCGTCGCGATCGGTGGCCTGCTCATCGCCAACGAGCTGCCCAGCGTGCGCAAGCGCGGGCCGATCGTGCGCTTCGCGTTGCTTGGCTTCTCCTGGGCTTCGTTCCTCGCGTATCTCTTGCCGACGATCGTGGGGTTCATTTCCCAGTGGCTGTTCTACATCGCGATCGCCGGGTCCGCGCTGACCTCGTATGTCATCTGGCGCATCACCTCGCGGGTCTCGCGTGATCCCGCCTGGACCTTCCGCCGCGGCGCGCTCCCCGCGCTGGCGATTCAGGCCGCTCTTCTGGTGCTCTATCTCCTGAAGGTGGTGCCACCCGTTCCGCTCGCGCTGCGCGGCATCGGCGTCGCATACGACGTCGTGCCCGAGGGCGGCGGGCTCACGCTCACCACACTCACGCCGGCGTGGAAGTTCTGGCGGCAGGGCGATCAGACGTTCTACGCGCGCCAGGGCGACAAGGTGCACGTCTACGCGCGCATCTTCGCGCCGCGCGGCTTCAAGGACTCGCTCTACGTGCGCTGGGCCCACCTCGGCTCGACCGGATGGGAGGAGAGCGATCGCATCCGCCTCACCATCAAGGGCGGCGAGCGCGAGTGGCGCGGCTGGGCATACAAGCAGAACTATTCGCCCGGCGAGTGGCAGGTGCGGGTGGAGACCGATGACGGCCGCGCGCTCGGCCACCTGGCGTTCGACATCGAGACCGACACCAGCAGCGGAGCGCGCGACTTTCTCACGCGGCGCGAATAGTCACTTCACCGCGAGCAGCTCGACCTTCTCGATGGAAGGAGGCTTGCTGAAGAGCTCGGCGGCTTTGGCCATCAGCGCCGCCGCGATCGGGCCTTCCAGGTGCGCCTGGCGGCCGTTTTCGGCCTCGAAAGTATCGAACACGCCGAAAGACGTCGGCCCGAAGCGCAGCGCGTACCACTGGATCGTGCCGGCCTCGGCGTTCGCCAGAGCGCACGGGTGTCCGGAGGCGTAGCGGCGGAATCGACATCAATAGTATTGATTCCGCCATGCGCATCTCCGTGCTCGCGCTCGACGACACCTTCGACACCGGGCTGTCGATCATCCTCGACACGTTCTCGTTCGCGAACCTGCTCGGAAAGAGCATGGGCAAGAACGCGCCGCGCTTCGACGTGCGGCTGGTGGGCATGCGCCGTCGGATCAAGACGCACTGCGGATTCCGCATCGACGTCGAGCCGCTCGATGGTCCGCAGCGGCCGAACTATGTGGTGGTGCCGGCGTTGTTCGCCGCTTCGCCCGCCGAGCTGATCGGGATGCTCGAGCGGCGCGACATCAAGGACGCGGGCCAAGCGCTGCCGGTGCACGGGCGCATCACGCTCGCCGCGGCCTGCACCAGCACGTTCGTTCTCGCGGAGGCCGGCCTGCTCGATCAGCAGCGCGCGACGACGACCTGGTGGCTCGCACCTGCCTTTCGCGTACGCTTTCCCGCGGTCGAGCTCGACGAGTCGCGGATGGTGATCGACGCCCCGGGTCGTGTCACCGCCGGCGCCGCGATGGCGCACGTCGACCTCGCGCTGTGGATCGTGCGCCAGGCCAGCCCCGCGCTCGCCAGCATGGTGGCGCGATACCTGGTGGTCGAGGCGCGCCCCTCGCAGGCGCCGTTCATCATCCCCGACCACCTCGCGCACGCCGACGAGGTGGTGGAGCGCTTCGAGCGCTGGGTCCGCGAGCACCTTGATCGCCCGTTCTCGCTCGAGGACGCAGCGCGTGCGGTGAAGGTGAGCCCGCGATCGCTCGAGCGGCGGGTGCGGACGGTGATGGGCAAGCCGCCGGTGGCGTTCGTGCAGGACATCCGCGTCGAGGTGGCGACGCACCTGCTGCGCTCGACCGGGGCGGACGTCGAGGCGGTGGCCGCCAAGGTCGGGTATCGCGACGGCACCACCCTCCGGACGCTCCTCCGAAAGAAGCTCGGGCGCGGGATCAAAGAGCTGCGCCGCGCCCTCTGATCGCGGTCACAGCGGAACGAAGGTTCGGTTTCGATCGGTCACAGATCAGAAAGTCTGCCCGTCGCTACAACGAACGGATCGGAGTGCCCGTGACCGCGTCTCTTCTCGCCTTGTTGGTTTCGATGTTCCCGCCCACGGGTGGGGTTTCGGTGGTGCCCGGCACCGGCGAGACCGCCGCGGACGTGGCGTCATTCCTCGCCTCGCGCGCCCGCGGCGCCTGGGGCGACGGCGTGATGGGTGAGGGCCGCTTCGAGGTCGAAGTGACCGCCACCTCGTCGGCCGCCTGCCAGATCGTGGTGCGCGGCGACGGCGTCGAGATCGCTGGTCGGGTCGTCGACCTCACCCCCCGCGACCTCGGCCTCCTCGAAGCCTGGGTGATGGTCCGAGCCACAATCGAGCGCGAATCCCAGGCCGAACCCACGCCCGCCATCCCTCCCTCCGCCCCGGTCCCGGTCCCGGTCGCGATCTCGGAAGAAAAACCGCTCGAAACGAAGCCCGAACCGGCGGTCCACAATGACGAGCCGAGCGTCCTGACCTCGCTGCTCGACCCCGACCCCCGCATGCCCGGCGAGGCCATCCTCGGCCAAACCGATCCCAGCGCCCTGATCGGCCCCTCCCCCAACCTCGTCGACGCCTGGGGCCTCACGCTCACCTCCCAGATCGTCGGCATCTCCCGCGGCGGCCTCGCCGTCCACGCCCGCAAGATCCTCCTCCCCCGCGTGGTCGGCACCGCCCGCGCCGGCTTCGAGCTGGCGACCCCGGTGACCGGCGTGTCGGTGACGCGCGTGCCTCTGACTGGGATGCTCGGCTGGATCCCGTTCGAGCCGATCCCGCTCGAGCTCGGCGGCTTCGTCTCGCTCGCGCCGATGTACGTCTCGGAGGCGAGCACCGGCGGGTTCGGCTTCGAGGCGGCGGTCGGCGGCTACGCGCGCAGCTCGTTGCGCCTCGGCCCGGTCACCGTGCTGGGCGAGATGGGGCTCGGCGTGCCGATGCTGCGCCACAGCTACACCAGCGCGACGGGTGACGAGATCAACGCCGATCCACCAGTGGAGATGCGGCTGACCATCGGACTCGAGTGGCGATGGCCCTGATCGATCGGCTGCGGGGGGCGATCGCACCGGCCAGCGTGGTCCGCGATCACGGGCCGGCGGTGGCGCGCTTGTTGCGCCGCTTGTTCGGTCCCCGTGCCGACGTCGATGACGTCTTTCAGGCTGTATTCGTCGAGGTTCTGCGCTCGCTGCCCGCGTACCAGGGACGGGCCAAGATGGGCACCTGGATCCATCGCATCGCGCTCAACGTCGCCTACCAGGAGATGCGCGCGCGCTACCGCGATCGCGGTCGCTGGGTCGCCGACGGCGAGATCGAGGAGCACGCCACCGAGGTCGACGACGCCGAGCGCGGGATGCTGCGGAACGAGTCGATCCGGCTGGTGTACGAGGGCCTCGAGACGCTCGATCCGCGCCGCCGCATCGCGGTGATCCTGCACGATCTCGAGGGCCAGACGCTGCGCGAGGTGAGCGAGACGCTCGGCCGGCCGCTGCAGACGGTCGCGTCGCAGGTGAAGACGGGGCGCGCCGAGCTCGCCCGCTGGTTCGTCGAGCAGCAGAAGGCGCCGCGCGTCGCGCTGAGAGGGGAGGGCTGATGCGCTGCGAAGACCTCCTCGTCGATCTCGTTCCCCACGCGCGCGGTGAGCTCGATCTGCTGCCGAGCGCGCGAATGGACGCGCACACGGCGCGCTGCACGGTCTGCCGCGGCGCGGTCACGCAGCTCGAGGAGGGCATCGACGCGGTGCGGGCGTGGGAGCCGCACATCTCCACAGATGAGATCGCGCGGCTCTCTGCGCTGGTCGCGCCCGAGGCGCCGCGTCGCGCGCCGCCGTGGTGGGCGATCCCGATCGCGGCGGCGCTCCTGTTGACCGTACAAAACCGCGTCCCGGAGCTGCAGCACGAGCCGCACGTGCACGTGCCGAAGCACACCGCGATCGCGTTCGCGCACAAGACAAAGCCCCATCTCGAGGTTTCGAAGCGCGAGCTCGCGCCCGGCATTCGCGCGATCGCCAGCCCGGACTGGAACGGCCAGCTCGTCACGCGTGCCAAGGACGACTTCGAGATCAGCGCGACGCGCGGCTACGCGGTGTTCGCGTTCCAGGGCGGGCACGGCCGCACGCTGCGTGTTCGCGCTCCGGATCTCGAGGTCGAGGTGGTCGGTACGCAGCTCTTCGTCGAGGTCACGCCGGGCCAGCCCACCACCGTCGGTGTCATCAGCGGCAAGGTCGACGTGCTGCGCGCAGGCGTGCCGACGCGGGTGCTGGCGGGCACGATGCTGCGCGCCGATCGCGCCCACCCGTCGCCGATCGCGCCTCGCAACCTGCGATCGGCGCCTTATTTTGCCGATCGATTCCTCGGGACGCATGCGAGCCCCGACCTGATGGCGGTGCTGGCGTCGGCCGAGGCGCTGGTGCGCGCGCACCGCGACAAGGACGCCGAAGCCGAGCTCGCCGATCTGTTGCCGCGCACACGGGGCGCCGAGATGATGCTGGTCGAGCTCGATCTCGCGCGGGTCATCGCCCGTGATCCCCTGCGGCGCGAGGAGGCCGAGCGACGCCTGGGCGATCTCGCCGCGCTCGCCACCGGTGAGGTGCGGATCCAGGCCGCGCTCCTGCGCTGCGAGCTGGGCAAAGATCGCTGCGCCGCCCGCCGCTGCTACGAGGCGATCGGCGGTCCTGAAGCGGCGCGTGTGCTGACGCGCACTCGGCTCGCAAACGAGCAGTGCGGCTCATAAACGAGCAGGGGCTTTGCGACCAATGCGGTCGAGTGGGCGCGAAGCCCAAAAGGAGCCTCATGATGTTGATCTCTCGTCCGCTGACCCTTTGTCTTCTTGCCGCGTCGCTCGCGATGGGCGGCTGCATGTCCGAGTGGCGCGTCGGTCACGACGACGACGAAGTTTGGCTCGATCCCGAGTGCGAGGAGGAGGAGGAGGAGGAGCCGGAGCCCGAGCCCGAGCCCTGCTCCTGCAGTGGCTGCGGCACATGCAATGGCCACGAGTCGCCGCCGCCCCCGGCCTGCCCCGACGCGCGCGCCGCGGGCACCACGTACGTCAGCCACGATCTCGCGGTGTGCGAGGCGGTCGACTTCACGTGCCTCGGCACCGCGACGCGCTTCGATGCCACCTGCGGCTGCGGCTGCGTGGAGGGCGTGACGCCGCCGCCGACGTGCGAGGCCTCGACCGACCCCAACTTCCGCTACCTGAGCACCGACGCGCGCGCGTGCGCCGAGGTCAGCTTCACCTGCCCGGCGACCCACACGCCGTTCTCCGACGAGTGCGGCTGCGGCTGCATCGAGCCTCCGCCCGCGCCGGTGTGCCCGGACGAGAGCGACGCCAGCGTGAGCTACGTGAGCCACGACCCGGCGATCTGCGCGCAGATCACCGTGACGTGCGGGGAGCAGTGCACGAAGTTCGATGACTCGTGCGGTTGCGGCTGCCTCGCGAACTAGCCCTTATAAGGAAGCGGATATCCATCCTCCGCGATGATCGCCTCCGCGATCTCCCGCGTGAGGGGCAACAGCGGCTTCGTCGGGTTGATGTCGAGCCGACGGAGCTCCATCGTGCGCGTGTACTGGTCGTCGGTCGGGAACAGCTCGATCACGATGCGCCGCGCGCGCTCGATCGCCCGCTCGTAGATCTGGTGCGCCGCCACCTGCGCGAGGATCAGATGCAAGCGCGCGCGGGGGCCCGACTCCTCCGTCTGCGCCTGCTGCGCGCGACGGATGACCGAGTCGATCGCGTAGGCGTCGATCACCATGTCGGCCAGCAAGGTGAGCTGCTCCTGCTCGCGCTCGAGCTCGGTCATCAGCTTCATCGCGGCGGTCGAGAGCACGTAGACCGTGGCGCGGCGGACCAGCTCGGCGAGCTGAGCCTCTTCGGCCAGCGGCCCGTCGCCGAGGTGCGGGATCGGGCTCTGCGCGCGCGAAAGCGAGGTCTGGACCTCGGTCGCGACCGAGAGCACGTCGAGCTCGCCCTTCATCGCGCGCTTCAGGATCGTCCCCGGGATCAACATGCGGTTGATCTCGTTGGTGCCCTCGAAGATGCGGTTGATGCGGCTGTCGCGATACGCGCACTCGACCGCGTACTCCTCGGAGTAGCCGTATCCGCCGTGGATCTGCACCGCCTCGTCGGCCACGAAGTCGAGCGTCTCCGAGCCGAAGACCTTCATGATCGAGGCCTCGATGTTGTACTCCTCGAGTACCTGCGCGATCGCCGCGTCGCGCGCCGGCCCCTCGGCGGTGATCGCCTTCATCGCCGCGTCGACCATGCCGGTGGTGCGGTAGCTCATCGACTCGTTGGCGTAGATGCCGACCGCCATCTGCGCGAGCTTCTGCTGGATCACGCGGAACTCGGCGAGGGTCTTGTTGAACTGCTTGCGCTCCTTCGAGTACGAGGCCGCGACGCCGAGGATCTTCTTCGCGCCGCCCATCACCGCGACGCCGAGGCGGAGGCGGCCGATGTTGAGGATGTTGAACGCGATCTTGTGGCCGCGTCCCTCCTCGCCGAGCAGGTTCTCGCGCGGGATGTGCATGTCCTCGAACGAGAGCGCGCAGGTCGACGATCCGCGGATGCCCATCTTGTGCTCCTCGCCCGCGACGGTGAGGCCGGGGGTGTTGCGGGGCACGAGAAACGCCGAGAACTTCTTGCCGTCGATCTTGGCGAAGACCGTGAACACGTCGGCGATGCCGGCGTTGGTGATCCACATCTTGCTGCCGTTGATGATCCAGTACTTCCCGTCGGGAGAGAGGACCGCGGTGCTCTTCGCGCCGAGCGCATCCGAGCCGGAGCCGGTCTCGGTGAGCGCGTAGGCGCCGACGATCTCCGCGGTGGCGAACTTCGGAAGCCACTCGTTGCGGAGCGCGTCGCTCCCGTAAAACACCAGCGGGAGCATGCCGATGCCGTTGTGCGCGCCGAGCGCGACCGAGAAGCTGCCGTGGCGCGCGCAGGCCTCGCTGACGAGCAAAGAGGTCGTCTTTTCGAGTCCGAGGCCGCCGTACGCCTCCGGGATGTCCATCATGTGGAAGCCGAGATCGCCGGCCTTCTTCAGCAGGCCGCGCATGACGCCGGGCGCCTTGTCCTCGATCTGCTTGTGGAGCGGGAGCACCTCGCGATCGATGAAGTCGATCGCGGTGCGGTAGAACTGGCGCTGCTCGTCGGTGAAGCGCTCGGACGTGAAGATGTCGCCGCTGTCCTGGCCGAGCAGGAAGCCACCGCCGAGCGGCAGCTTTTCCTTCTCGGGCGCGGGGCGGGCGGTCTCGAGCGGGGTGACTTTTACGGCGACCATACGAGCTGTAAATTCGTAAGTCTTGCGCACTGTGTCAATCGCCCTGTCGCGGTCGAAAAGGACGAAAATTGGACGGATCGGATCACCCGGTGTCTGGTGACCTCACCATGGTGCAGGCATCTCACATCACCCACGACACCTGGATCGAGCCGCCTCCGTTCATCGAAGGGGACGATCGTCGGAAGAGCGGGCGCGTCCCGACCGCCCTGAAGGTTCGGCTCGGACCTGCCAAAGAGCCCCCCGAGACGACCTTGCTCTGCGAGGACGTGTCCGAGGGCGGGCTGTTCGTCCGCTGCGGTCAGGCCGTCCAGGTCGGCGCGCGGTTCTCGGTCGAGCTGACGCTGGCGAGCGGGACCGTGGTCTACGTGCCCGAGGCGGAGGTGCTCTACAACGCTCCCCCTGAGGCGTCGCGGCGCGGGTTTGGCGCAAGGTTCGTGAGCCTCGGCCGCGAGTCGCGGAACAAGCTCCTCGATCTCGCCAAGTTCACGTCGGACATCTCGCCGCAGCGCGACGTCTCGAAGTCGATGATCATCAGCACAGCGAACGACAAGGCGACGTCGCGGATGCGCCGGCTCGAGTCGATCACGATCCCGAAGGTGTCGGATCTCAGCATCGCTTCGGCGCTGCCGGCGATAACGCCGCCGCTTCCGCCGCTCGCGCTGCCTTCGATGGAGGCCGATGGCGAGGTGCACGTGCTGGTCAACGACACGCTGGTGCCGGTGCCGCTCGATCGGGACTCGGACGAGATTCTGGACGTCGGCACGTTGCCGCCGATGGATGACGAGATCGACGGCGACCATTCGCCGGTGCGGGCCAAGAAGAGCTCGTGGATGGGAATCGCGATGGGAATCGGCGGCGCAGCAGTTTGCGGGATGCTCATGGCGGCGTACCTCGGCGGACGCGGAACTCCGGCGGATGCGGAGACTCCGGCGCGTGTTCCGGGGCGCGTGAGCGGCTCGGTCGCGGGGGCGCTCACGGCGCCGCGCGAGGTCGCGGTCGCGGTGCCGGCGCCGGATCCGGTGGTCGCGCCGGTGGTCGCGCCGGTCGTTGCGGCGAAGGCGGGCGTGGGGCCGCCGAAGCCGGTGGTCGCAGCGGTGGCTCCGAAGCCGGTGGTGGCCGCCGCGAAGCCGGTGGTGGCGGCCGCGAAGCCGGTCGTCGCGCCGGTGAAGGCGAAGATCGAAGCTCCGAAGACGATCTCCCTCGACGTCGAGTCCGGCGCCAAGGTGATCAAGACGCACGTCCTGCGTCAGCCCGATCGCTTCGTCGTCGACGTCAGCACGAAGAAGGTGCCGGCCTCGAAGGACCCCCACGTTCGCGTGGGCAAGCACGAAGGGTTCGCGCGCGTGGTGATCGACTCGCCGAAGCCGCTCGCGAACGGGACCGCCGAGATCAAGGGCGGCCGCCTGGTCATGTCGCTGCGCGCGAAGTGAGCAGCCGCTCGATCGCCTGCGTGTAGCCGCGCTGCGCTTTTTCCCGCTCCAGATGGCGGTGCTGCTGCACGACGTGGCGCCCGCCGGCGATCACGTCCGCGATCGCCTCTCTCGCCCCACCAAAGATGAACGCATCGAGCACCGTGTCGGTCCCGTGACCGATGAGGCGCGGGTGCTCCGGATCGAGCGCCAACAGATCGGCCCGCGCACCCACTGCGATCCCGTGGATCGAGCGGCCGAGCGCGGTCGCTCCGCCCTGCACCGCGCCGGCCCACAATCGCGCGCCGACCCGCGGCTCCTCGGCGTGACCGAGCACGTTTCGACGGCGATACATGAGGCGCTGGCCGTACTCGAGCAGGCGCAATTCCTCGGTCGCGTCGATGGACGCGTGGCTGTCGCTGCCGACGCCCCATGCACCGCCGGCCGCCAGATACTCGCGCGCGGGGAAGAGGCCGTCGCCGAGGTTCGCCTCGGTCGTGGGGCAGAGGCCGGCGATCGCGCCGCTCTGCGCGAGGCGGGTGCGCTCGCCTTCGTCGAGATGTGTGGCGTGGACCAGCGTCCAGCGCCGATCGAGCGGGTGCTGGTCGAGAAGGAACGCCACCGGCCGCGATCCGAGCCGGGCCAGGCATTGCTCGACCTCCGCGACCTGCTCGGCGACGTGGATGTGGATCGGCGCCTCCGGTCCGACCCCCGCCCGGATGCCCTCGACGATGCGCGCGAGTGACGCCGGATCGACCGCGCGCAGCGAGTGCGGGGCGACGCCGACGATGACGCCGCTCTCGTTCGCCTCGGGGGTGACGGCCTCGATCATCCGCAAAAGGTCGTCCGCGTCCTTGTGGACGAAGCGGCGCTGCGACGGGAGCGGCGGCTTGTCGAACCCGCCTCGCAGGTAGAGCACCGGCAGGAGCGTGAGGCCGATCCCCGCTGTTTTTGCCGCAGAGATCAGCCGCCGGCTCATCTCCGCGCGATCGGCGTACGGGCGGCCGTCGAGGTCGTGGTGGAGGTAATGGAACTCGCCGACCGACGTCATCCCGGCCTCGAGCATCTCGACGAACAGCTGGGTCGCGATCGCCTCGTGCTCCTCGGGCGTGACCGCTTCGGCGAGGCGATACATGCCGTTTCGCCAGCTCCAGAAGTCGTCGTTGTCCGACGTCCAGGTCTCGGTGTGGCCGCCCATCGCGCGCTGGAAGGCGTGCGAGTGGAGGTTGGGGAGGCCGGGGATCACGAAGCCGTCGAGCGACGTCACCTCGAGGCCGCGCCACGCATCGGGGGCGCGATCGTGGATCGCCGCGATGTCACCTGTCGCGGAGATGTCGACGAACGCCGGTGATCGCCAGCCCTGGGTGGTCGCGAGGTTCTCGGCACGGAGGCGCGCGACGTTCATTCGAAGCGGGATAGTATGCCGCCATGACGCTGGCGATCCATCACCTCGCGGTCGTGGTCCACGATCTGGAGCGCGCCGAGCGCTTCTACAGCGGCCTGCTCGGGCTGCCGGTGCTGAAGCGCTGGAGCGATGATCACGGCCAGCCGCGATCCATCTGGCTCGAGCTGGAAAACGGCACTTTTTTGGCGGTCGAGCGGGCCTCGACGCACGGCGCTCGGGCCGACGGCGACCCGGGCTGGCACTGCGTCGCGCTGGGGATTTCTCGCTCCGACCGCGAGATGTGGCGAACGAAGCTGGAGGCGGCGGGGCACCCGGTGATCCGGTCGTCCGACTTCACGCTCTACGTTCGGGATCCGGAGGGCCAGCTGGTGGGCCTCTCGCACTATCCTCACAGCTCCTGATCGAGCACCGAAGGCGCGACCGGAACGGAGGGTGAGGGCTTCGGCGGCCGCGGGGTGCGGCGCGGTGAAGCGGAGGGCATCGGCGGAGGCTCGACCGGATCATCGAGCACCGGCGGAGCATCGACCGCCGTGGGCTGCGGAGCCACGATCGCAGCGGGGCTCGCGACCGCGGTGGGTATCGGGGTCGACGTCACGACCGCCTCGCGCCCGGTCAGCAAGAAGCGCACGCCGAACAGCACCGCCAGCGCGATCACCACGACCGCGCCGCTGCCCCACGCCCAAGCCCGTGCGTTGGGATCGCGGCGCGTCGATCCGGGCGCGACACGAACGCGCCCGAGCTCCGAGATGATCACCGGGTCCGCGGTGGGAATGATCGCCTGATCGGGGATGCCGGGTGACGTCTCCGGCGTGCGGGCCTCCATCGAGCCCGCCGAGATCTTGGTCGCCGAGTCGTCGAAGCCGTCCACCGACTCGGTGGTCTTCAGCTCGAGGCTGCTCTTGCCGCGCGTGCCCTCGAGCGCGGCGCGCATCTCGGCGGCGTCGAAGAAGCGCTCGTCGGGCTGCTTGCGGAGCGCGCGCCCGATGATCAGCGCCAGCTCTTCGGAGATCGGGGCGGTCGTCCGCGATCGCACGTCCGGCGGCGGCTCGGAGAGCTGCAATTGCAGCGTCGCGATCACCGAGTGCCCGATGAACGGCACGCTCCCGGTGAGCAGCTCGAACATCAGGATCGCCAGGCTGTAGAGATCGCTGCGCCCGTCGAGCTCCGCCGCGATCACCTGCTCGGGGCTCGCGTAGGCGGGCGTGCAGGGCGTCTGGCCGGCCATCGTGAGCGCGTGCGTGCTCTGCTTCACGATGCCGAAGTCGAGCACCTTGATCTGCGGCTCGTCGCCGAGCACGCGGTGCATCATGATGTTTTCGGGCTTCAGATCGCGGTGAACGAGGCCTTGCGCGTGGGCTTCGCTCAGGCTGCGGGTCACCGCGATCGCGGCCTCGACCGTCTCTTCCTCGGTGAACCGGCTGCCCCGGGCTTTGCGCTCGCTGAGCTCCTGCCGCAGCGTCTTGCCCTTCAGGTACTCCATCACCAGGTAGACCAGGCCGCTGTCGTCCTGACCGAAGTCGAACACGCGCACCGTGTTGGGATGCGCGAGCCGGGCGGTCACGCGGGCCTCCTGGAAGAAGCGCAAGATGCCGCGATCGTCGTCGTCGACGCTGTGATCGTTGAGCACCTTCAGCGCGACGTCTTGCCCGGTGAGGAGGTGGCTCGCGGAGAACACGCGGCCGAACGCGCCGCTGCCGATGACCTGATCGATGCGGTAGCGGCCGGAGATGATCGTGCCCTTGGCGAGCTCGCTCGGATCGGACTTGTTGCGGCGCGAGGAGACCAGCGTCGGGGTCCCGTCCTTCGGGCAGATGCGCTCGCTCGAGCTGCTTCGACACACCGGGCACCGCCGGCGGACCATCATCGTGTCGTGCTGTTCCATACAGGCGAGGCGCAGATATTGTCGCCGACATCAGGGGTCGAAGGCGAACAGTATAGCTGCCGCGACGACCGCCAGGCCCACCGATCCGAGCGTGACGCCGATCGCCGAGCGGGTCTCGGCAGCGCTCGCCTGATCGAAGGTGACCGACGTGTTGTCTGCCTTCCAGTCGCCGTACGTGGCCCATCCGGTCCCGAGCAGCACCCCACCGGCGAAGACCGCCGCGGCGCCGCCACCGATCATGATCCACCCGGCGACCGGCGTGGATCGCGCGGGCTCGCTGGGCGCGACGACGGCCGCGTTGGGATTCTCGACCAGCCGGACTGGCGGCGCGATGAGCTCGGCCGGAGGTCGGGTGGGCGCGAGCGGGGCGAGCTCGGATTGGAGCCGCGCCTGCAGCTCGAGCACGTGTTTCTCGGCCTCGGCGCGCTTCTCGATCTCGACCTCGGGGTGGTGCGCGTACTGCTGCCAGGCGTCGATCGCGTTGGTCAGCTTGCCCGCCGATTCGAACGCTTTTGCCGCGTTTCGAAGCTGCGCGGGCCGCCCCGACAGCTCGTAGGCCTGCATGAACTTCTCGGCCGCCGGCACCAGCTCACCGCGATTGAACAGCTCGAGCGCCTGCGTCGCCAGCTCGGTCGCCTGCGTCATCGCCTCGGGCGTGGGCTGTGCGAGCGCCACGTGCGGCTGGAGCACCGCGAGCGCGATCGAAGCGAGGAGCCGCACCCCATATCGGTATCACGCGTCCCGAAGCGACGTCTCGATCCTCGAAGACCGGGTGAGTACGTTCGACGACTTTCCTTCTCGCTCCCGACCAGCGACGCGCCGATACCGACTTCCTCGGCGATCCGTTCCATCGCTACGGGGCGCCTCATTGCACACGCGGTCTCACGGTGAAGCGTTCCTTGCGATGCTCGTCAGCTGGATGCACCTCGGCATGGTGATCATGGACGAGCCGAGGCGGCGCTCTCCCCCCAGCGACAGCTGACGCTCCTGGCGAGATTGGCGCGGCTGGGCATCTGCTTCGCGACGACGAGGCCGCTGAAGAGGAATGAATTTCGTAACTATCCCTCGACGAAATAGCATGCCCGTCCCCGGCCCGTGAGTCGCTTCAGGACGCGCAAATGACTCGCGAGATCGTCTGATACGCCCCATCCCCCACGTCAGCAGCAGCCACGGCTCCTCCCAGCGACAGAGAGTCGCCGCCGCCACCCGCGTTCACAACTATGTTCGGCGACGGTACATCGTTGGCGTCGTTCGGATCCGCTGAGCCTCGTATCTCGAAATGTTAGGGTATCTGTCAAAATCAGCATCTCCGAGCGATTCATCGACGCTCGGGTCGAGCCATGCTCGAACTCTTCGAGGTCGAGAATATCGTCCCCGTCAAAGTCAGCGGTGCCGTCGCGGGAGAGGTTACCGAAGTGTGTCGTCTCCCAGCCGTCGTCCATGCCGTCTGTGTCGGTGTCGAGCCCGCGCGCGGTGGTCGCGACCCCAGATTTCGTCGGCCCTTCGCGCCCCGTGCAAGACCACGCTGCGAGCGCGACGGCTGCGAATGTTGCGAGCTTGAGATAGCCCATCTTTGCCCCCATCCCACGCCGACGGCGGTCGGCACGATCTCTAGAAAAATGGACTATCAACTATGATTTAGAGTGGGCGCTTCGGAGAAATGAGGCGCCGCGAGATCGGAATCGAAACAGTTGTCTGGCCGAAGGACCAACCCACACTCCACACCAATCTCAATCGATATGGTCAACCCGTCGCACGGGGTCCTCTCGGAGTGCAAGAGGCGCCCGTCGTATTTGCCCGAAGGTCAAAGCCCGGCGAAATCGCCTGTAATTTTCGGCCTACGGGCACAACGAGCTGCAATCGGGCGACTCGGCGTCTGGCGAGCGCTCAGGCCGGAAACCGCCGCACTGAATCCAGGCTCACGCGTCCGCGCCGCGCACCGCCGACCTTCCCAGCCTGTGCGGCACGATCGCCTTCGCCTTGCCCTTGAGGTTGAGCGGCGTCATGGGCTCGGCCGCCAGGTCCGCCGGCAGCGCCAGCGCGCACGCCTCGTTCATCCACACCTCACCCGCGGGCGCGTGACCGCTGAGGCGGGCGGCGAGGTTCACGGTGTCGCCGATGACGCTGAACTGCGTGCTGTGCGAGGAGCCGAGGTTGCCGGCGATCACCGGGCCGGTGGCCATGCCGATGCCGATCTGGAGCTTGTCCACGTGCTCGAAAGTGCCGGCCGCGTTGAGCTCGGCGACCTTCTCGATCAGCGCCAGCGCGCAGCGGGCCGAGCGCGAGACGTGATCGTCCTGATCGAGCGGGCCATTGAACACCACGTAGATGGCGTCGCCGATGAACTTGTCGACGTAGCCCTCGTGCGCCGCCACCACGTCGAGCGCCTCCTTGTAGTAGTGGCGCAAGAGACCGAGGATCTGCTCCGGTGAGAGGCGCTCGCTGATCGCGGTGTAGCCGCGCACGTCGGCGAAGAACACCGTCGCTTCGCGCGAGATCGCCGGGATGTCGAGCGCGCCGTGCTGGGCGCGGATGCGGGCCAGGACGGGGCGGCTGACGTAGGCGCCGAACGCGTTCTCCAGGCGCCGCGCGAGATCGAGCGCGCCGACCATCGCGTTGAAGCGGACCGCGAGCCGCTTCAGCTCCTCGTTGCCGCCTTCCTCGACCCGCACCATGAGATCGCCGGCCGCCACGCGGGCCATGGCTTGATCCATCGGGTGGATGCGCTCCATCGCCAGCGCGCCGAGCTTGCCGGCGGCGCTGATCACCGCGGGGAGGAGCAGCACCAGGGCCAGCGTGACGAACGCGAGGCTGATCAGATCTGCGGGGCCGATCGCCTTCACGAAGGCCGGGAGGTCGCTGCTCTCGAACCAGGTCTTGAACTCGCTGCCGGTCATGTTCTTGTCGCCGAAGTTGACGTGGAACCCGTCCGGTTTGTCGCTCAGCTCGTGGGCGATGACGCGCGGCACGACCAGCGCGATCGTGCCGGCGACGGTCGCCCAGACGGCGACCACGCCGAGCACCGTGAGCTGGATCCGCGCGGCGAAGCGCGAGGTCGCGCGGCGGCCGACGAGATCGACCACCAGCACCACCAGCGTTCCACCCGCGGAAGACGCCATCCACAGCCCGGCCAGGAAACACGCGCTCGCGAGCATCTCCAGCTTGAACATCTCGGCCGTGATCGCGGTGGCGATGATCCCGCCGAAGAACGAGCCCGGGATCATCAGCGCCGTCGTCACCACCTGCATGAACGTCGAGCGCTTGCAGGACAGCAAATACAGCTGATCTTCGGCCCAGCTCCCCATCGCGATCGCCGCGACCAGCGCCACCGGCTCCATGACGTCGATGCCGTGCGCGAAGACGTCGATCAGGAACGCCACCCCGAGCACGATCATCGCCCACTTCGGCGGCTGCGGATGGGCCCGTGTCTTCGGGCCGAGCCACTCGAGCGCCTCGACCCTCACGGCGTCCGCGACGGACCGATCAGTCACGATGCGGGATCTCCAGCCGGAACGTGGTGCCCTGATCGATCGCGCTGGTCACCGCGATCGTCCCGCCGTGCGCGTCGATGACGTCCTTCACGATGCGCAGCCCGAGCCCCGTTCCGCCGCTCTTCGTGCTGGTGACGTCGCGCCCGAACAACCCCGCGCGCACCGCCTCGCTCATGCCGCGACCGGTGTCGACCACCTCGATCGCGACGCCGCGGCCGATGATCGACGCGCGCACGGTCACCGTTCCGCCTCTCGGTACCTCGGGGATCGCGTTGATCACCAGGTTGTAGAGCGCGTTGTAGAGGCGCCGCTCGTCCGCGTCGATCGTGCCGTCGAAGCCGTCGAATACCAGCCGCACGCCCTCGCTCTCGGCGACCGGACGCAGCGTGGCGATCACGTCGCTCACCAGCGCCCCGAGGGCACACGCCGCGAACACCGGCGCCGAGCTGCGACCCTTCACGCAGTCGGCGAGGTCCTTCACGCGGTGCTGGATGCGCGCGCTGGTGCGGCGGATGAGGTCGATGCTCTCCTTGCAGAGCTCCGCGCTGCTCTCGAGCTGCGGGTTCTTCGCGAACAGATCGTCGAGCTCCTCGCCGAGCAGGCCCGCGCTCGAGACCACCGGCGTGAGCAGGTTCTTGAGGTCGTGGCTCACGTCGCCGAGCGTGCGCGCGAGATCCGCCAGCCGCGCGTCCTCGTAGCGCGCCGCTTGCTGGAGCGCGACCGCGGTGAGCGCGCCGAGGACCACCAGCAGATCTTGATCTGCCTCGCTGAAGCCCGCGCCTTGGTGGTTGAGCAGGCTCATCACGCCGATCGGCTCGCCGCTCCAGCTCTTGATCGGCACCGCCAGCAGATCGCGCGTCACGTGCCCGAGGTGATCGTCGATCGTCGCGAGGTGCGACGGATCCGCCTTCACTTCCCGCACGATCTCGGCTTTTCCGCTCTGATACACCGCGCCCGCGATGCCGCGATCCCACGGGATGGTCGTGCCGCTCGGCACCGGGTGGGCGCCGAGCGAGCAGCGGAACACCAGCGTGCTCGAAGCCGGATCGGCCAGCAGCAGCGAGCCGGACTCGGCGCCGATCTCGACGATCGCCGCTTGCAGCGCGGCCTCGGTGAGCACGGCAGGGTCGGTCGAGCCGAACAGCGCCTGCGAGAGCCGCGCCACCGCTTGCAGCGGGTTCACAAGCCCGACACCAGCGCGTCGCGCAGCCGCCCGTAGCCCGCGAGATCGTTGTAGAGCTGCGCCGCGATGCGCACCTGACGGCGCGGCGGGTGCGGCCACGAGATCACCGGGACCTCGATCTTGTGCTGGTGATAGAGGCGATCACCGAGCGGCTGGAAGATGAACTTGCCCGGCTCGTCGCCCGGCTTCGCATCGGGCAGCATGATCGTGGCGAGGCTGCCCAGCATCTCGTCCGGCGCGGGAGCCTCTCCGCCGATGCCGGCGATGATCATGTCGCGGCCGGCGATCACCAGCGCGTGGTTGTGCGCGCGCACCGCCGGCCAGCCGCCCGGCACCATCGCAGCGATCGCGTCGATCGCCACCGGCACGCAGAGGTGCGCGGTCGGATCGTGCGTCCCCGTGAAGTCGAACTCGAGGCGGAGCTTGCTGCGATCGGTGCGCGTGCTGTTCGCGCCGTGGCTGATCGACAGCGGCCGCAGCGTGGCGCGCTTGTCCGCGCGCGCCCAGAGGAACGCGGCGCCCTTCGGCGCGCAGAGCCACTTGTGGCAGTTGCCGGTGTAATAGGAGGCGCCGATCGCGTTGACGTCGAGATCGATCATCCCGGGTGCGTGCGCGCCGTCGACCAGGCAAGCGATGCCGTGCCCCTCGAGCTTCTGCACGATCTCCGGGATCGGGAAGACGAGGCCGGTGGGGCTGGTGATGTGATCGAGCAGCGCGAGCTTGACGCGAGGGGTGACCGCCGCCTCGATCGCCTCGACCACCTGATATGCGCCTTTGATCGGGAACGGGACCTTCGCGACGATCACCTCGGCGCCGGTGCGCTCGGCCAGATCGTCGAGCGCGTTCTTGCACGCCGCATAGGCGTGATCGGTGGTGAGCAGCGCGTCGCCGGGCTTCAGCGGATAACGCGCGAGCACCGTGTTCACGCCCTCGGTGGCGTTGCGCACGAACACCATGCCCTCGGGATCCGCTTTGACGAACGTGGCGAGCGCGTGGCGGGCGTGATCGAGCGCCTCCTCCAGCTCGCGCATGAAGAAGCGCACCGGCTCGGCCTCCAGATGCGCGCGCAGCCCGGCCTGGGCCTCCAGCACGACCTTCGGGCACGCGCCGAACGAGCCGTGGTTCAGGAAAGTGAAGTCGGGGTCGAGGGTCCAGTGCTTGGAGAGCGGGTTGGCCACGGCCGGTGATGCAACGCAGGTACGGCGAAGTAAATGGAGTATTCTATCGGCATGGGCCAATCCGTCGCCCTCGAGGCCGTGTTTGGCACGGGCGTGCTCGAGATCATCGCCGTCAACAACACCAAGGAGACGGTGACGATCATCGCGCTGCCGCGATACTTCGTGATCGAGGTGGAGGACGCGCTCGGGCAGTTCGTGCGGGGTGGCGCGGTGAGCGGCGCGCTCCCGTCGGCGGGCGACTATCGAGCGCTGAAGCCGGCCGAGCGCATGACACTGCTGGTGCTGCCGGTCGCGCGCAGCGGCGATCAGGTGACGATCGGCGATCACACCTTCCCGGACGTCGCCCCCCGCGGCCGCGCCCGCGTCACCTACAAGGCCGACCGGGTCATGCCGAACCTCCCCAAATCGAAGCAGAAGAGCTTCGTCGCCGGCCCGCTGGACGCCCTCACGTTGCCCATCCCCCCGGAATGACTCGCCGCTTGCGGCCGAGAGAATTCGTTGTCACAAGACCCGGGGGCTCCGCGTTGGTCCGTCGTAGGCCAGCCATTCTAGCGGAACCAGGACGGGTCCCAAGGCCGGCAAAGCCGGACCTTACCCGTCCATCCGCGCCACGAGGACGTGGCATTTGCCGGCCAACGAAGGAGCATCCCATGGTCAGCGTGAGCCCGATTCAAGACCCCACTTCTCTGACGGCCGGCGGCCGCCTCGTCAGCACCGACGGGCGTGTCCTGCCGCTGGAAGGCACCTCGATCCGCGTCGACGCCGCGGGCGGCATCGCGCGGGTGATCGTGGAGCAGCGCTTCCGCAACCCGCACGCCGAGGCGCTGCACGTGAAGTATCTCCTGCCGATCCCGGCGGAGGGCGCGATCAGCGGCTTCAGCTTCAAGATCGGTGACCAGCGCATCATCGGCGAGATCGATCGCAAGCGCCGCGCCCGCGAGCGCTTCAACCAGGCCATCGCCGAGGGCAAGACGGCGGCGCTGCTCGAGGAGACGCGCTCGACGGTGTTCCAGGAAGAGGTCGGCAACATCCCGCCGGGGCAGAAGCTGGTGGCCGAGGTGGTGATCGATCAGAAGCTGATCTGGATCCACGACGGCGCCTGGGAGTGGCGCTTTCCGACCGTGATCGGCGCGCGCTACATGGGGCCGGCCGGCCGCGTCAGCGACGCCGCGAAGCTGCACGTCGACGCTTCGGAGACGCCGCTCGCGCATCGCCTCTCGCTGGTGATGAACGTCCAGGATCGCTTGAACGGCCGCTTCGAATCGCCCTCCCACGGGCTGGAGGTGGTCGAGGAGAGCGGCCGCTCGATCGTCACGATCGGCGACCCGGGCACGGTGCGGCTCGATCGCGATGTCGTCGTGCGCTGGCC